>ERZ1643250.3181-NODE-3181-length-11494-cov-70.896232_pt1 | contig 11494 bp, 10 predicted proteins | sample MGYA00579262_ERZ1643250 | MGnify/ENA primary metagenome ERZ1643250 (study PRJEB29033, sample SAMEA4952265) | chicken gut metagenome | biome: Broiler Chicken; feature: Gastrointestinal Tract; material: Caecum | place: Ireland | collected 2018 | study: Broiler...
GGAGCCCCAGCGCCGCGATCAGCCCCAGCGTGCCCCCCGCAAAGATGGAGGGGACATTTTTCATATCGGCCCCGAGGGCGAAGAAAAAGATGGTGACGAAGTAGAGGGGCCAGCCGGCGATCCCCAGCGCGATGGCGGCCACGTTGACGATGAAGATCCAGATCAGCACGCAGGTGGTGACGATGACCTGATGGCGGTTGGGTTTCTGAAAGATGGACATAAGAGCCTCCCGTCTGCGCCCGCCGCCCCCGCCCTGTGCGGAAGCCGCGGCGCGCGTCAAATTGTATACCTGTATTACAGGTGCGCTACAAGGATACCACGCCGGGCCGGCGGTGTCAATGGTCCGGCGGCAATTTTCCCGCCGGACGCCCGGCGCGGGCCGCGGCAAACTTTGCACAACCTTTCAAAGTGTGGTATACTGTTACGGCAATCGTTCAACCGTTTACAAGCAAGAGGTGCGCTTTTATGAAAATTCCAGCCCGCGGGTTTACCCATGCCGGCAAGTTCCACGCCGACGACGTGTTTGCGACCGCGCTTTTGCAGATCCTGCGCCCCGACATCAAGGTGACGCGGGGCTTTGTGGTGCCGGAAAACTTCGACGGCATCGTCTACGACATTGGGGACGGAATGTTCGACCACCACCGGGAACCGCGCCAGACCCGGCCCAACGGGGTGCCCTACGCGGCCTTCGGGCTGCTGTGGCGGGTGCTGGGCCCCGGCCTTGTGGGCGAGCGGCAGGCCCGCCTGATCGACGAGAACTTCATCCAGCCTTTGGACCTGAACGACAACACCGGCGAACAGAACAGCCTGTGCGACGCCATCGGCTTTTTTAACCCCACCTGGGACTCGCCCGACAGCGCCGACGACCGCTTTTTCGAGGCGGTGGCGGTGGCAAAGCAGATCCTTTCCCGCCAGATCGAGGCGGCCAACGCCGTCAACCGTGCGGACGAAAAGGTGCGGGCGGCCTACGCCGCCTCCCGGGACGGCATCGTGGTGCTGCCCTGCTACCTGCCCTGGAAAAACGGCCTGTACAAGACCGACGCTCTGTTCGTGGTCTACCCCAGCCAGCGGGGCGGCTGGAGCGCCCAGTGCGTCACCGACCACCGGACCAAAAAGCCCAAGCTGCCCTTCCCCGCCTCATGGGCAGGCCAGCCCCAGGACGTCATCGAGGCCCGCAGCGGCCTGGCGGGCATCAGCTTCTGCCACGCCAGCCGCTTTCTGATCACCGCCGCCGACAAGCAGACCGCCGTGGCCGCCTGCCGGCTGGTCCTCAAGTACAATGGCAACAATGGAAAACCGTGAAGTCATGGCCCCCGCCTACGTCTACATGGTCCGCTGTGAGGGCGGGCAGCTCTACACCGGCTGGACCACCGACCCCGCCGCCCGGCTCCACGCCCACAAGACCGGCCAGGGGGCCAAGGCCACCCGCGCTTTCGGCGCCCTGAGCCTGGCCTATCTCGAGCCATGCCCCGATAAGTCCGCGGCCCTGCGGCGGGAAGCCGCCCTGAAAAAACTGCCCAAAGCCGAAAAGGAAGCCCTCTGCGCCGCCTGGTCCGAAAAGAACCGGCCCCGCCTGTCCATGGCCACCCGGGCCGACGCCGCCGACATTTTGCAGCTTTACAACTGGTACGTCCTGCACCGGACCGCCACCTACCAGATCACCCCTTCCACCCTGCCCGAATACGAGGCCTGGGTGGAGGACACCCTGGCCCGCGCGCCCCTGCTGCTGGCCCGGGACGGGGACGGCCGCCTGCTGGGCTACGCCTGCGCCCACCGCTACCACCCGCGGGAGGCCTTCGACTGGGACGTCGAGAGCACCATCTACTGTGCCCCCGACGCCTGTTCGGCCGGAGTGGGCAAAGCCCTGTACGGGGCCCTGCTCGAGCTGCTGCGGATGCAGGGCTACTGGAACGTCTACGCCCTGCTGGCCGACCCCAACCCCGCCAGCGAGCGCTTCCACGAAAAGTTCGGCTTTGTCTGCGTGGGCCGCCAGCCTCACACCGGCTATAAGTTCGGCCGCTGGGGCGGTATGTCCATTTGGTGGCTGCCCCTGCGCAAGGGCAGCGCCGCCCCTGCGCCCGTCCGCCTGCAGCTGACGCCGGACGAGGCGGCCGCCGTCCTCCAAAAGTATACCACAGCGTGAACCCTGTCCCCGCGCTTTGTTGGAAGGCGCGGGGATTTTTTGATTCTGCATTGCATATATTTGCATAATATACAGCAAAAATTGCATAAAAATACAAATTGCCTTAAAACCGCCCCGCAAACCGCAAAAGGTTTGGCATTTTTCTGCATTGACGCTCACGGCCCGGCGGGTATAATAGGGACAGACGCGCAAAACGGCGCGCAGGACCGCACCGACAGGGCGTGCGGAAGAAAGTGTGAAACCCGCCGCGAGGCGAAAAAGGAGCGAACTGCCATGAAGAAAAAGGAAGACATCAAAAAGGTCGTGCTGGCCTACTCCGGGGGCCTGGATACCTCCATCATCATCCCCTGGCTGAAAGAGAACTATAACAACTGCGAGGTCATCGCCGTGTCGGGCGACGTGGGCCAGGGCACCGAGCTGGACGGCCTGGAAGAAAAGGCCAAAAAGACCGGCGCTTCCAAGCTGTATGTGCTGGACCTGAAAAAGGACTTTGTCGAGAACTACATCTTCCCCACCCTGAAGTTCGGCGCCAAGTACGAGGATTACCTGCTGGGCACCTCCTTCGCCCGGCCCTGCATCGCCAAGGCGCTGGCCGACATTGCCATTAAGGAGGGCGCAGACGCCATCTGCCACGGCTGCACCGGCAAGGGCAACGACCAGGTCCGCTTTGAGCTGACCCTGAAGGCCTTCTGCCCCGACATGGCCATCATCGCCCCCTGGCGCGAGTGGGACATCAAGAGCCGCGACGAGGAGATCGACTACGCCGAGGCCCACCACATCCCCCTGCGCATCAGCCGCGAGACCAACTACTCCAAGGACAAAAACCTCTGGCACCTGTCCCACGAGGGCATGGACCTGGAGAACCCCGCCAACGAGCCCCAGTACAACAAGCCCGGCTTCCTGGAGCTGGGCGTCAGCCCCGAGCAGGCGCCCGATGTGCCCACCTATGTGACCATCCACTTTGAGAAGGGCATCCCCACCGCCGTGGACGGCAAGGAGATGGGCGCGGTCGAGCTGGTCGAGTACCTGAACAAGGTGGGCGGCGAAAACGGCATCGGCCTGCTGGACATCGTCGAGAACCGCCTGGTGGGCATGAAGAGCCGCGGCGTCTACGAGACCCCCGGCGGCGCCATCCTCTACAAGGCCATCAACGTCCTGGAGACCATCACCCTGGACAAGGAGAGCGCCCACTTCAAGGCCCAGCTGGCCCAGAAGTACGCTGACATCGTCTACAACGGCCAGTGGTTCACTCCCCTGCGGGAGGCTCTGGACGCCTTTGCCGACAGCCTGGAAAAGACCGTCACCGGCGACGTCAAGCTCAAGCTGTACAAGGGCAACATGATCAACGCCGGCGTCACCTCTCCGTACACCCTGTACGACGAGCAGACCGCCTCCTTCGGCGAGGACGACGACTACGACCAGGCCGATTCCGCCGGGTTCATCAACCTGTTCGGCCTGTCCATCAAGGAGCGGGCCAAACTGTCCAAGAAGTGGCCCAAGGACTGATCCTCTCCGCTTTCCTCCCCTCTGTCTGAGCCTCACACTTTCCGGGCAGAGGTCAACAACAACCGGCCGCAAGGCCGGCGGCACCGCCGCAGGACGCGCTTCTTGCGGCGGCTTTGCCGTTTTACCGGGCGCAGTACGCGCGGTTCTGAAACAAGTCCCTCGTTTTTTGAAAGGAGCCTGTCATGGCTGAACAACTCTGGAAGGGCCGCTTTTCCAAAGCGGTGGATTCCCGCGTGAATGATTTCAACTCCTCCATTCGCTTTGACCAGCGGATGATCGCCCAGGATATGAAGGGCAGCGGCGTCCACGCCGCCATGCTGGCCCGGCAGGGCATCATCTCGGAGGCCGACTGCGAGGCCATCCTCGGCGGGCTGGCCTCCATCGCGGACGATTTGGCTTCCGGCGCGCTGGAGATCGACCCCGCCGCCGAGGACGTGCACACCTTTGTGGAGCAGACCCTCACCGCCCGCATCGGCGACGCCGGCAAGCGGCTGCACACCGGCCGCAGCCGCAACGACCAGGTCGCCCTGGACATCCGGCTCACCCTGCGGGACGAGAGCGTCCGCCTGCAGGGGCTGATCGCGGACCTGGTCCGGGTCATCTGCAAAAAGGCCGGGGAAAACACCGCCTCGGTGATGCCGGGCTACACCCACCTGCAGCGGGCCCAGCCCGTCACCTTCGGCCACGCCCTGATGGCCTACGCCTGGATGCTGCTGCGGGATCTGGGCCGCTTTGTGGACGCCACCCGCCGCATGGACAGCCAGTGCCCCCTGGGCTCAGGCGCGCTGGCCGGCACCACCTACCCGCTGGACCGGGCTTTCACCGCCGAAAAGCTGGGCTTTGACGCCCCCTGCCCCAACAGCATGGACGGCGTGTCCGACCGCGATTTCTGCATCGAGCTGGCGGCGGCCATCTCCACCTGCATGATGCACCTGTCCCGCCTGTCGGAGGAGATCATCCTCTGGTGCAGCTGGGAATTCAAGTTCATCGAGCTGGACGACGCCTTCACCACCGGCTCCTCCATCATGCCCCAGAAGAAAAACCCCGACGTCACCGAACTGATCCGGGGCAAGACCGGCCGGGTCTACGGCGACCTGAACACCCTGCTGGTGATGATGAAGGGCCTGCCCCTGGCCTACAACAAGGATATGCAGGAGGACAAAGAGGCCATCTTTGACGCGGTGGATACCTTGTCCCTCTGCCTGACCACCATCACCCCCATGCTGGACACCATGCGCACCCTGCCGGCCAATATGCGCCGGGCCGCGGCGGCCGGCTTCATCAACGCCACCGACTGCGCTGACTACCTGACCAAGAAAGGGATGCCTTTCCGGGACGCCTACAAGCTGACCGGCCAGATGGTGGCCGACTGCATCGCCTCCGGCAAGGTTCTGGAGGAGCTCACCCTGGACGAGTTCCAGGGCTACAGCCCCCTGTTCGGGCAGGACGTCTACCAGGCCATCGACCTGGTCAACTGCTGCGAGGGCCGCACCAGCTACGGCGGCCCCAGCGCCGCCAGCGTCAAGGGGCAGATCGCACAGGCCCTGGACGCTCTGGACGCCTGGGAGAAGGGGGCGAAAGCATGAGCTGCAAAGTATTCATCGACGGCTCGTCCGGCACCACCGGCCTGCGCATCGCCGAGCGGCTGGCCCGGCGGCCTGAGCTGGAACTGCTCACCATCTCCGAGGCAGGCCGCAAGGACCTGGCCTGCCGGGCCGAGGTCATCAACGCGGCGGACCTCGCTTTCCTCTGCCTGCCCGACGCCGCCTCGAAGGAAGTGATCCCCCTGGTGGACGCGCGCGTCAAGGTGCTGGACACCTCCACCGCCTTCCGCACCGCGCCGGGGTGGGTGTACGGCTTCCCCGAGCTGCACGGCCAGCGGGAAGCCATCCGCGCCGCCAACCGGGTGGCCGTGCCGGGGTGCCACGCCTCGGGCTTCATCGCGCTGGCCCGGCCCCTGGTGGAGCTGGGCCTCGTCCCGGCGGATTACCCCTTCAGCTGCCACAGCCTGACCGGCTATTCGGGCGGCGGCAAAAAAATGATCGCCGAATATGAGGACGCCGCCCGCCCCGCCCTCTACAGCACTCCCCGGGCCTACGGCCTGACGCTGCACCACAAGCACCTGCCCGAAATGCAGGCGGTGTCCGGCCTTTCTGCGCCGCCGGTGTTCTGCCCCATCGTGGACGACTACTATTCCGGCATGGAGGTCACGGTCCCCCTGCGGATGGAGCTGCTGCCCGGCGTCACCCCGGCCCAGATCGCCGGGGCCCTGGCCGGCTACTACGCCGGCGAGCCCCTTTTCATCGTCCATCCCCTGGGCCAGCTGCCAGCGGACGGGATGCTGGCCGCCGGGGCCCTGCAGGGTTCCGACCGCATCGAGCTGTTCTGCACCGCCAGCCCCGACGGCAGCCAGATGCTGCTCATCTCCCTGTTCGACAACCTGGGCAAGGGTTCGTCGGGCGCGGCGGTCCAGTGCATGAATCTGATGCTGGGCCTGGACGAAACGGCCGGCCTCGAATGACGGCCCGGCGGGCAAAGCCCCTTTGCCCCACCACGATGTGATACGGCGCCCCAGGGCGTCTTTGGCCCCCGCAGGGGGCCTGCAAGGAGGAAGTATAGCAATGCAGTATCAGGAAGTTACCGGCGGCGTGTGCGCCCCCAAAGGCTTTGCGGCGGCGGGCGTCCACTGCGGCATCCGCGCCAACCACTCGAAGTATGACCTGGCCCTCATCAAGGCCGACGTCCGCTGCGCGGCGGCGGGGGTCTACACCACCAACAAGGTCTGTGGGGCCCCCATCAAGGTGGACCGCGCCCATCTGGCCGACGGCTATGCCCAGGCCATCCTGGTCAACAGCGGCAACGCCAACACCTGCGCCGCCAACGGGGTCGACCTGGCCGAGGAATGCTGCCGCCTGACGGGCCAGGCCCTGGGCATCCCCGCAGAGGACGTTCTGCCCTCCTCCACCGGCGTCATCGGCCAGCCCATGACCATCGACCCCTTTGCCGCGGGCATCCCGGCAGCGGCCGCCAAACTGGCCCACAGCGCCGAGGGCAGCGCCGACGCCGCCACCGCCATCATGACCACCGACACCCACCGCAAGGAGTACGCCATCCAGTTCCAGCTGGGCGGCGTCACCTGCACCGTGGGCGCCATCGGCAAGGGCAGCGGGATGATCGCTCCCAACATGGCCACCATGCTGGCTTTCTACACCACCGACGCCGCCGTCAGCCCCGCCATGCTGCAGAAGGCCCTGCGCGAGGTGGTGCCCGGCACCTACAACCAGATGAGCGTCGATCTGGACACTTCCACCAACGACACCCTGCTCATCCTGGCGTCGGGCCTGGCCGGCAACGCGCCCATCGAGGCCGAGGGCCCCGACTACGACGCCTTTGTGGCCGCCCTGACCGCCATTGCCGAGCATATGTGCGCCGAACACGCCGGCGACGGCGAGGGCGCCACCCACCTGATCACCTGCGAAGTGACCGGCGCGCCCGACCTCAAGACCGCCCGGGCGGTGTCCCGCAGCGTGGTCTGCTCCAACCTGTTCAAGGCGGCCGTCTTTGGCCGGGACGCCAACTGGGGCCGCATCCTCTGCGCCATCGGCTACACGCCCGGGGATTTTTCCATCGACAAGGTCTGCGTCTGGCTGTCCAGCGCGTCGGGCGAAGTGTACGTCTGCGAGAACGCCGCCTACCACCCCTACAGCGAGGAGGAGGCCGCCAAAGTCCTGGCCGAGCACGACATCCTGGTGCGGGTGGACATGGGCCTGGGCAGCGCCAGCGCCAAAGCCTGGGGCTGCGATCTGACCTATGACTATGTGAAGATCAACGGGGATTACCGGACCTGAGAGAGGCGCTGAACGATGAAAAACGAAGAAATGGCACGCCTCTTTTCGGAGGCCACCCCCTACATCCAGAAGTACCATGGCAAGACCATGGTCATCAAATACGGCGGCAACGCCATGATCAACGAGACCCTGAAGGACGCGGTCATGAACGACCTGGTCACCCTGACTTTGCTGGGGGTGCGGGTGGTCCTGGTACACGGCGGCGGGCCCGCCATCAACGAGATGCTGCAAAAGGTAGGCGTCGAGAGCCGCTTTGTGGGCGGCCTGCGCGTGACCGACGGCCCCACCATGGAAGTGGTCCAGCAGGTGCTGGCCGGCAAGGTGAACAAGGACCTGGTGGCCAAGCTCCGCGGCCGCGGCGTGGGCCTGTGCGGCATGGACGGCCAGATGCTGCGCTGCGCCGAGCTGGACAGCCGCCTGGGCTATGTGGGCGAGATCACCCATGTGGATACCACCCTGATCTCCAGCCTGCTGGACGGGGGGTATATCCCGGTCATCGCCACGGTGGGCATGGACGACCTGGGCCAGCCCTACAACATCAACGCCGACACCGCCGCGGCGCAGATCGCCATTGCCCTCAAGGCGGAAAAGCTGGTCTCGATGACCGACATCGCCGGCCTGCTGCGGGACAAAAACGACGAGAGCACCCTGATTCCCGAGGTGGACGTGAGCGAGATCGAGGGCTACAAGGACGCCGGCATCATTGCGGGCGGGATGATCCCCAAGATCAACGGCATGGCCGACGCCATCTACCAGGGCGTGCACGAGGCCGTCATCATCGACGGCCGTGTCCCCCACACCGTGCTGTTGGAGCTGTTCTCCAACCGGGGCTCCGGCACCCGGTTTTCCCGCCGCAGCCATCGGGAGTAAATGCGGGCGCACGCCCCCCTTTTTTGACACAAGCAGAAAGGTATTACCATGGATTCTGAAAAAGTCATTGCGCGGGACAACAACTACGTCCTGCATACCTATAACCGCAACCCCATCGTCCTGGAAAAGGGCCACGGCGTCCACGCCTACGGCCCCGAGGGCCAGAACTACCTCGATTTCACCAGCGGTATCGGGGTCAACAGCCTGGGCTACTGCGACCTGGAATGGGCCGAGGCCGTCTCCCGGCAGGCCCACAAGCTGCAGCACACCTCCAACCTCTACTACACCGCCCCCTGCTCCAAGCTGGCCAAGGCCCTCTGCCGCCGCACCGGCATGAACAAGGTGTTCTTCGGCAACTCGGGCGCCGAGGCCAACGAGGGCGCCATCAAGGCCGCCCGCAAGTACAGCCACGACCGCTACGGCGACGGCCGCAGCACCGTCATCACCCTGGTCAACAGCTTCCACGGCCGGACCCTGGCCACCCTGACCGCCACCGGCCAGGCCGGGTTCCACCAGTATTTCGGGCCTTTCAACGAGGGGTTCGCCTACGCGCCCGCCGGGGACATCGACACCCTGACCAAACTGGTGGACGAGCACACCTGCGCCATCATGCTGGAGCTGGTCCAGGGCGAGGGCGGCGTGGTGGCGCTGGACCCGCTGTTCGTGCAGGAAGTGCGCTCCCTGTGCGACGAAAAAGACCTGTGCCTGATCGTGGACGAGGTGCAGACCGGCGTGGGCCGCACCGGCACCTTCCTGGCCTGCGAGCAGTACAACCTGCGGCCCGACATCGTCACCCTGGCCAAGGGGCTGGGCGGCGGCCTGCCCATCGGCGCCATGCTGGTCAACGACAAGATCGCCGCCGGCATGGGCCCCGGCACCCACGGCTCCACCTTCGGGGGCAACCCGGTGGTCTGCGCCGGGGCCAACGTGGTGCTGAGCCGCCTGGACGAGCGGTTCCTGGCCGCCGTGCGGGAGCATGGCGCCCAGCTGCGCGCCGGGCTGGAAAAGCTGCCCCACGTCACCGAGGTGTCGGGCCTGGGGCTGATGCTGGGCGTCCAGTTCGAGGACGGCATCCAGGCTTCGGACGTGCTGGCCGCCTGCCGGGAGCGGGGCCTGCTGGTCCTGACGGCCAAGACCCGGCTGCGGCTGCTGCCGCCTCTGGTGGTCACCGCCCACGACATCGAGCGGGCGCTGGTCATCCTGGACGAGGTGCTGTGCGGGATGGACCCGCTCCGCCCGTGAGCGCGGGAGGGCAGCCATGAACCATCTGCTGAAAATGAACGACCTGACCCGGGAGGAACTGTACCACATCCTGGACGTGGCCGTGGAGCTGAAAGCCGCCCAGAAGGCCGGCGGCACCCCGCCTTTGCTGGCGGGCAAGAGCGTCGCGCTGATGTTCTCCAAAGCCTCTACCCGCACCCGCACCAGCTTTGAGGTGGGCGTGTTCCAGCTGGGGGGCCTGGGCAGCTACATGAACGCGGCCACCGAGCTGCAGGCCAGCCGGGGCGAGCCTTTGCGGGACACCGCCCGGGTGCTGGGCCGGTATTACGACTGCATCGTCTGGCGCACCTACCGCCAGCGCGACCTCGAGGAGCTGGCCGAATATGCCGGGGTGCCGGTCATCAACGGCCTGACCGACTACGCCCACCCCTGCCAGGTGCTGGCCGACCTGATGACCATCCGGGAGCGCCGCGGCACTCTGGAGGGCCAGAAGCTCTGCTTTGTGGGCGACGGCAACAACATGGCCAACAGCCTGATCGTGGGCGGCCTGCTGGCCGGGATGCAGGTGACCTGCGTCTGCCCGCCGGCCTACCGCCCGGCCGCCGACGTGCTGATGTTCGCCCACCGGTACGGCCAGGCCTTCCGGCTGCTGCACGACCCCCGCGAGGGCGTCCGGGACGCCGACGTGGTGGTCACCGCCGTGTGGAACAACGCCGCCGGCGAGGAAGCCGAGCGCCGGATGCGGGACTTCCAGGGCTACCAGCTGACCAGCGCCCTGCTGGCGGGCGCCAAGCCCGGCTGCATGGTGCTGCACTGCCTGCCCGCCCACCGGGGCGAGGAGATCTCGAGCGCCGTCTTTGAGGACCACGCCGACGAGATCTTCACCGAGGCGGAAAACCGCCTCCACGTCCAGAAGGCCGTCCTGGCCATCCTGCTGGCCGGCAAGTGACCCGCCCCGCATAAAAAAGCAAGAAAACCCGCTCTGGCAGTTGACGCCGGGGCGGGTTTTTGCTATAATAATAAAGCTGCAAAACAAAATATCTGGAGGAGTACTCAAGTGGTCGAAGAGGCGTGACTCGAAATCTCGTAGGCCGGGGAACCGGTGCAAGGGTTCAAATCCCTTCTCCTCCGCCAGGTCCACCGCAATGCGTTGTGCGTTGCGGTGGATTTTTTGTTTTTCCGGCCCTTATGCGGCCGGGCTTATTTGATCCCCATGGCCGCGGCGATCACCATGCGCTGCACCTCGCTGGTGCCCTTTTATCTAATCAGCTCTCCCTTCATGCCGCCCGCGGAGCGGGATTTTCTCTCGCCCCATCAGCGCAAGCCCTTCAGCATGATCTGCAACGAGCCCAACGCCAACTATCAAAAAGCCATCGAAGCCTACTTTGACCGCAAGGATATTTTATTGAATCCTCCCATGAAACTGCAAAGCATTGAGGCCGTCAAGAAAAGCGTCATGAACCATTTCGGCATTGCCTATGTCCCGCTGTTTTCCGTGGAGGAAGAACTCCAGGACGGCTCTTTGATCCGCCTGGAGACCGAACTGGACGAGCAATTCTTTCCCGCGGTCTGCGTCTACCATCGCAACAAATGGATCAGCCCGCAAATGCAGCTGGCCTTCCGTATTTTGCACGAACAGCTGGGGATCGTCTTTGACGAAAAAGAAAACGCCGAAATTTAACTGCTGCACAAACTGGACTGCTATGGCCCCAGCAAGCTTGTCTGCCTAGCAAAAAGAAAAAGCGCCGAATCTTTCGATTCAGCGCTTTTTATGGTGCACCTCCAGGGACTCGAACCCTGGGCCCACTGATTAAGAGTCAGTTGCTCTACCAACTGAGCTAGAGGTGCATGACCATCAGATTGCGGTTTCAACAACCTGATGGATGAGAGAAGCCGGCATCTACCT
>ERZ1643250.3182-NODE-3182-length-11493-cov-22.049746_pt1 | contig 11493 bp, 9 predicted proteins | sample MGYA00579262_ERZ1643250 | MGnify/ENA primary metagenome ERZ1643250 (study PRJEB29033, sample SAMEA4952265) | chicken gut metagenome | biome: Broiler Chicken; feature: Gastrointestinal Tract; material: Caecum | place: Ireland | collected 2018 | study: Broiler...
ATGGGTCTGCAAAACCCTGATTCCCCGGTTCAAATCCGGGTGTCACCTCCAAAAAAGCTCTGGTTCTTGGAACCGGAGCTTTTCTCTTTTCCATTTTAAAAAAACAAGCAAAAGAAAGGGCCGCCCCTCTTGCAGGGATGGCCCTTTTCTTTCGCTTCTTTCCTTTTAGGAAAGCCGCTCCGCCAGCTCTGTGGCGTACCGCACAGAAGCCATGGCGTCCTTGCCGTAGAAATCCGCGCCGATGTTGTCGGCGTACTCCTGGGTGAGCACCGCGCCGCCCACCATCACTTTCACGCCGGGGGCCTTTTCCCGCAGTAGCTGGATGGTCTCCTTCATATACACCACCGTGGTGGTCATCAGGGCGCTTAGCCCCACCAGCTGGGCGTTTTCCCGCCGTACCGCTTCCAGCACGGTTTCCGGGGCCACATCCTTGCCCAAGTCCACCACATGGAAGCCGTAATTCTCCAGCAAGACCTTGACAATGTTCTTCCCGATGTCGTGGACGTCCCCCTTCACCGTGGCAATGACAATGGTCAGGTGGCTGCGCTGGGTGTCTCCCTGGCCTTGGAGGTGGGCTTTAATCACCTCGAAGGCCGCCTTGGCAGCCTCGGCGCTCATCAGCAGCTGGGGGAGAAAGAGCGTCTTTTTCTCAAAGCGCTCTCCCACGGCGTCCAGGGCGGGGACGATTTCCTCGTTGATTAAGGCAAGCCCTGCCCTAGACTGGAGGGCGCTTTCCGCGGCTTGGCGGGCGGCGTCCTTTAAGCCCTTTTCAATGGCCTCCCGCAAGGTGTACTCTGCTTTGGCTGGAGCGGCCGCCTGGGGCTGTTCCTGGCCGTAGGCGGCGATGTAGGCCATGCAGTTCTCATCCCAGCCGGAAAGGGCGCAGTAAGAGCGGTACACGCGCATCATGGCCTCGGATTTGGGATTCATAATGGCGGCGTCCAACCCACGCTGCAGCGCCATGAGGAAAAAGGCAGAGGTGATATTTTCCCGCTGCGGCAGCCCAAAAGACACGTTGGAAACCCCCAGGGAGGTTTTCACCCCCAGCTCCCGTTTCACCCGCTCCAGGGCGTCCAGGGTGACGAGAGCGGCATCCTGGCCAGCGCTGACAGCCATGGTCAAGGGGTCAATGAGGATGTCGCTGCGGGGGATGCCGTAGGAGAGGGCCGTCTGAACAATGCGCCGCGCCGCCAGGAACCGCCCTTCCGCCGTCTCGGGGATGCCCTCCTCGGTGATGGTCAAGCCAACCACCACACCGCCGTACTTTTTCACCAAGGGGAAAATCGCCTTCATGGAGGAGGTTTTCGCCGTGACGGAATTGACCAAGGGCTTGCCGTTGTACAGGCGCATGGCACGCTCCATGGTCACCGGGTCGGAGGTGTCAATCTGCAGGGGGAGGGGCGTCACCGCTTGGAGCTCCTGGATGGTTTCGCACATCAGGCTGGGCTCGTCGATTTCCGGCAGCCCCACGTTTACGTCCAGCACATGGGCGCCGGCATCCTGCTGGGCAATGCCCTCCCGCAGCAGGTAGGGGATGTCGTGGTCCCGCAGCGCCTGCTTGAATTTCGGCTTGCCTGTGGGATTGATGCGCTCCCCGATAATCACAGGCTGGGCGCCGAATTCCACCCAGCGGATGCCAGAGGTGACCAAAGTCCGGGAGGGGGCGGGGAGGGGCTGGCACCGCAGGCCAGCGCAGGCAGCGGCCATTTTCGCGATGTGCTCCGGGGTGGTGCCGCAGCATCCGCCCACAACCCAGGCGCCTTCCCGGGCGATTTCACCCATCCAGCTGGCGAATTCCTCGGGCCCCACATCGTAATAGGTTGTGCCGTCCCGCTCCACGGGAAGCCCCGCGTTGGGGTTGACCACCAAAGGCAGGCCGGTAAACTCCCGCAGCTTAGGCACCAAAGCCGCCATCTGCTGGGGCCCCAGCCCGCAGTTGAGGCCGATGGCGTCGGCGCCCAGGCCTTCCAGAACAGCTGCCGCCACGCCGATGTCCCCCCCGGTCAGAAGCTTGCCGTCTCCGTCAAAGGTCATGGTGACAAACACCGGCAGGTCGGAGTTCTCCTTGGCGGCCAGCAGCGCGGCTTTGGCCTCGTAGATGTCGCTCATGGTTTCCAGCAGGATCCCCTGGGCCCCGGCGCGGCAGCCCGCTTGGACCATCTCCCCAAAGGCGGAGACAGCTTCCTCAAAATCCAGCTCCCCCAGGGGGCGGAGAAGCTTCCCTGTGGGGCCGATGTCTAAAAATACCGTGCCGTGGCCGCTGGCCTCCACCGCCTGCAGGGCGTTTTCCACCCCGGCGGTGACCACCTCCTCCACGGTGTGGCCGCTTCCCTCCAGCTTAAAGCGGTTGGCGCCGAAGGTGTTGGTTTTCAAGAAATCCGCCCCGGCCTCCAAATAGGCCCGGTGGATTTGCACAATCTCCTCCCGATGGGCAAGGCCCCACAGCTCGGGGGATTCCCCGGGCAGCAGCCCTCTCTCTTGAAGCATGGTGCCCATGGCCCCATCGAAATGGCGGATTTTCCCGCCCAGCTGGCGCAGGACTTGGTTCATATGCAGTTCCTCCTTTTGAGGTTTGGTTTTATGTTTCTTGGCGGAAGGGGCAGTTTTCCGCGGCGCAGGCCATGCACTTCCCCACATGGCACAGGGAGGGGTCTGGGGAAAGCCCCACAATCCCCGTGATGGACTTCATGGGGAGCATCAGGCAGTTTTCCGTCAGCGTGACGCCAATCTTCTTGGAGATTTGCAAGGCGTCAAAAAGGAAGCGCTGGCTGGCAAGGGGCAAGTCCCCATAGCCGGGGCTGTAACGGGGCCGCAGGTAGAGCCCGCGCTCCTGGGCGTACTGGGCAATCCCCGCCTGGGCCAAGTCCGTCTGCTCCTCTGTGTAGGCAGCCGCGCAGGCCTGCAGTACGGGGACCAAGGGCATCTCCATAAGCTCGTACCGTTTGATAAGGGCGTCTATCCCCGGCCCCAAGGTAAAGGCAGTCAAAAAGGCCTCCTGGCAGCCCCGGAGATGGGAGGCCAAGGTCTTGCTGGCCAGGTATGTCCCGCCGATGGTGACGCCCTCCGCCGCCACAGAGAGGGGGAAGCGCCCGTCCGCATACCGGGGCGCCGCCGCTCGCTTTACCTCCGCTTCCGCCCGGGCTATCATCTCATCCAGCTGGGGCTCGCTGGCCGCCCCGCCTAAATAGCGGTAAATCGCTTGTTTCTCCATGGGCTCACCGCAGGATGTGGCTGAGGTTTTCCAGGATTTTCGCGGCGGTCTTGGGGCGGTTCATGGTGTACAGGTGGATGTGCCGCACGCCGTTTGCCACCAGGTCGATGATTTGGTCCGTGGCGTAGGCGATGCCGGCCTGCTCCATGGCCAGGGGGTCGTCGGCGAACTTGTCGGCAATGGCCAAAAACCGCGGGGGCATCATGGCGCCGGAGAGCTCGGCGCTGCGCTTCACCTGCTTGGCGTTGATAACCGGCATAATCCCCGGGATGACAGGCACCTTGATGCCAACCGCCAGCACCCGGTACAGGAAGTTGTAATACACGTTGTTGTCAAAGAACATCTGGGTGGTGAGAAAATCGCAGCCAGCCTCCACCTTTTCCTTAAGGTAGTAGATGTCGTCCTCCTTGTGGGGGCACTCCACGTGGCCCTCTGGATAGCAGGCGCCGCCCACGCAGAAATCCCCCTGGGCCTTGATGTCCTGTATCAGCTGGATGGCGTAGGTGTAGGGGCCGGGAACAAACTCCTTGGGCCGGTCGCCCCGCAGCGCCAGGATATTCTCAATGCCCCGGGCTTTCATCTCCTCCAGGCGCTGGTGAATCTCCTCCCGGGTGGAGGAACAGCAGGTGAGATGGGCCAAGGCGGGGATATGGTGGGTGTCCTGGATGTAAGAGGCCACCTCCACCGTCTTTTTCGAGGTGCTGCCCGCCGCGCCGTAGGTGACGCTGATAAAATCCGCGCCCAGTTGGTGGATGGCGTCCACGGTCTCAAAAATGCCGCTGAACTCCACGTCTTTTTTCGGGGGGAAAATCTCGCAGGAGAAAACGACTTTCCTGTCGCTTTGCTGAAGCAGGTCTTTTATTTTCAAAATGGGTCACACCTTTCTTTTCTTACTAGGGATACAAGTTACCTTCTTTTAACTTAACTTTTTTATTCTACCATGGGAAAGAGGAAAAGGGAATACCCCAAAGGCTTTTCGCATATCTACCATAGGGGTGATTTCGATGCGGCGGAAGCTGTTGTTTTGGGTGTTGTTTTGCGCTTCCCTTGTGCTGTTCTGCGCCCAAACCATCCAGGCCTTTGGGATTGTGGCCTTTCACGCGGAGTTCTTTGAAAAGAAGCCCACCATTGTGGTGGACGCGGGCCACGGCGGGGAGGATGGGGGAGCGGTAGGCGTCAACGGGCTGGTGGAAAAGGACGTGAACCTGGCCATCGCCCTGGCCTTGGCGGAGGACTTGAAGGCGGCCAACTTCCCGGTGGTGCTGGTGCGGGAGGGGGACTATTCCGTGGGGGACCAGTCGCTGGGCACCATCGCCGAGCGCAAACGCTCCGACACCAAGAGCCGCGCCCAGCTGGTGGAGGAGACAGGGGAGTGCGTCCTCATCAGCATCCATCAAAACAAGTTTGAGCAGAGCCAGTACAGCGGCGCCCAGATATTCTACTCGCCCAACAACCCGGAAAGCGCCGCCCTGGCCGAGTGCATCCGCCAAAGCGTGGTGGATTCTCTCCAGCCTCAGAACACCCGGCAGAACAAGGAAGCGGGGGAGGACATCTACCTGCTTTCCCACGTCCAGGTGCCCGCTGTGCTGGTGGAGTGCGGATTCCTCTCCAACCCAGAGGAAGCGGCCCTCCTGGGCCAAGAGAGCTACCAGCGGGATATGGCGGCCGCCATCTACAACGGGCTGATTTCCTTTTTAGAGCAGCGGGAAGGGGAGGGATAAGGCTTCATTTTCTCCCCGTTTTGTGGTATAATAGCCGGAGAAAATAGGGACGCGGGCGGCGAGAGGAAATAATCCCGCCCAGCCCGGCGGCGAGAAGCCGCCTGGGCGACATGACACCGCAGGTGTGGTACAATGAGCGGCATGCGCCGCAGGTGTGCTATCGCATGGAAGCGGGCTTTTAAGGGGCAGGCCAGGGCCTGCCGGGACTTTATTTAGCAAAGGAAAAGGATGGGGAAGCTATGGCCGGGAAAAGCAAGCTGATTTACCAGTGCCGGGAGTGCGGGTTTGAATCCGCCAAATGGATGGGGAAGTGCCCCAGCTGCGGGGAGTGGAACTCCTTTGAGGAGGCCATCAAAGAGCCTGCCGTGCCCCAGAAGAAGGCGGCAGGCACCGGCGGGAGGCTTTCACGGCCCACGCCCATCAGCGAAATCAGCACGGTGGAGGAGGCCCGGTACCACACGGGCCTCTCGGAGCTGGACCGGGTGCTGGGGGGCGGCATTGTCAAGGGCTCTCTCATTTTAATCAGCGGTGACCCCGGCATTGGCAAATCCACCATGCTACTGCAAATCTGCGAGCACCTGGGGCAAAGCCTGCGTATCCTGTACGTGTCCGGGGAGGAATCCGCCCGGCAAATCAAGCTGCGGGCCGCCCGGCTTGGGGTGCAAAGCCCCAACCTTATGGTGCTGACAGAGACGGACGTCCAGTATGTCATAGAGGAAATCCGCAGCGAGCAGCCGGACCTGGTGATGATTGACTCCATCCAAACCATGAACCACACCGATTTAAATTCCTCGCCTGGCAGCGTCACCCAGGTGCGGGAGTGCACCAACGCCATGATGCGCTGCGCCAAGTCCTTGGACATCCCCATCTTGGTGGTGGGCCACGTGAACAAGGATGGCGCCATTGCCGGGCCCAAGGTGCTGGAGCACATTGTGGACGCGGTGCTCTACTTTGAAGGCGACCGCCAGATGACCTACCGCATCCTGCGGGCGGTGAAAAACCGCTACGGCTCCACCAACGAGATTGGCGTGTTCGACATGGGGGAGAACGGCCTGCAACAGGTGGAAAACCCCTCCCAGGCCATGTTGTCCGGCAGGCCTAAGGATGTGTCCGGCACCTGCGTCACCGCCGTGATGGAGGGCACCCGGCCCATCCTGGCGGAAATCCAGGGCCTGGCCACCACCTCTGGCTACGGCAACCCCCGGCGCATGGCCACCGGCTTTGACTACAACCGCATGGCTTTGATTCTGGCTGTGCTGGAAAAGCGGGCGGGCTATTATTTCTCCAACCTGGACGCCTACATCAACGTGGTGGGCGGCCTGCGGCTGGACGAGCCCTCGGTGGACTTGGCTGTGGCCATGTCCCTGATTTCCAGCTTGAAGGACACGCCCATCCGGGAGGACACAGTGGTCTTTGGGGAGATTGGCCTGGCCGGGGAGCTGCGCAGCGTCAACCACGTGGACCAGCGCATTGGGGAAGCGGCGCGGCTGGGCTTTACCCGGTGCGTGCTGCCCTATCACAGCTTGAAGAACCTGGGCGCTTCCCGGACACAGGGAATGGAAATCATCGGGGCTAAGAACATTCGGGAAGCCTTCGAGGCCGCCACATGAGTCTCCTGCGCCATCCAAGGCTGCCGGAAGGGGAGGCAACCCACGTGCTGGCCTCTGGGGAATTTCCCTGGCTTGCAGAAGCGCTGGAGCGGCGCGGGCTCACCGTGGTGGCAACCCAGCGGGACAGCCGGCTGCCGGGGCCCGTGCAGTTCCATCCGGATTTGCAAACCTGCCCACTTCCCGATAAACAAATGTTCGTTTTAAAGAACAGCCCGCTTCAACCGGCTTTAAAAGCCCTGGGATTTTCCCTGCGGGAAACCCAATGTGAACCATCAGGTACATATCCAGGGGACGCGCTGTGTGGGTGCTTTCCGTGGGGGCCGTGGCTGGTGGGCAATCCCAAGGCCATAGACAGGGCCATTGCTCAAGAGGCCCAAAAGCAAGGCCTTCAGCCGCTGCCAGTCCGGCAGGGCTACAGCGCGTGTTCCGTGGCGCTGGTGGACGGGGAAAGCGCCATCACAGCGGACCAGGGAATGTTCCAAGCGTTACGTACCAAAGGATTTGCGGTGCTGCTGATTCGTCCGGGACACATTGCGCTGCCAGGTTACGACACCGGCTTTATCGGCGGCTGCTGTGGCAAGCTGGCGCCGGACAAGCTGGCTTTTGCGGGAGCGCTGTCCAGCCATCCCGATGGAGAGCGGATGCGGGAGTTTTTGCACAGCCGTTGCGTGGCGCCTGTAGAGCTGCGGGAAAGCCCCTTAGTGGATGTGGGCGGTATCCTTCCATTGCGGGAGCGTTGAGGGAGGGCCGCCGTTGGCCAGAAAGAGAGACTGAAAAGAAAAAACACAAAATTATAGAAAATTAAAAGCTTTTCTATAGTTCCGGCGAAAGCGTGGAGCCGGAATTAGGAGGAGCGCGGGAGCGCGACGTTAGAAAAGCCTTATTTTCTATGATTTCCGCCATCCGGGCCCAAGCGGGCTACCCCGCCGCCGACGGTATGCGGGAACTTTTGCATCGAGGGGGCGGGGACGCGGTAGCGTCCACGCGCCCGGACGGCCGGAGCAAGCCAGCCGACGCGGTAAGCGTCGGCGCTGGGGGGCCTGTGCCTGTACTCGATAATAGGCACAGTATTTCATCAGCCGGCCTTTTTAACGTGAAAGAAATTCACGTGATGACTGACGGGCGGGTGTTGATAAATCCCAGGACGGGGGAAATCGTGGAGGCCGTGTTGGCCTCCCGGCGGATTTTCAAGGCGGACAAGTACGCCGAGCCGAAGGGCATTACTCAAAAGAGTAAATCCAAAAATGTGGAAAATTCTGTGGACGGACGAGGGGCGGCGCGGGCAAAGCGCCGCGTGTTCGAATTGGCAGCGTGTAACGATTTTAGTTTGTTTTTCACGCTGACCTTGAATCCCGAGAAAATCGACAGATATGACTATAAAGCAGCGGTGAAACGTTTCGGGGTGTGGGCCTCCAACCGGGTGCAGCGGCATGGGCTGCGCTATGTGGCGGTGCCGGAACTGCACCAGGACGGGGCCATACACTTCCACGGGCTGTGCGCCGGGGATGACACTCTTTTGAGTGAATCCCCGGTGAAGTGGAAAGGGAAGCAAGTTTACAACCTTGACTGGGATATCGGATATTCGACGGCGGTGAAGCTGACGGGGGACACCCTGCGGGCTGCCAGGTATGTGGCAAAATATGTCACGAAGCAGACGGGGGGCGGCACCATCGGCGGGCGGTATTTTTTCCATGGGGGGCCGCTGGTCGGCTTCCATGTCCAGCATTTCCAGGGCGCTGGGGCGCCGCTGACCGGCCACCGGGTAGAGGTGCCGGACGCGGGTTTGGCGCTGCTATATATCGACCTGAAAGACCCCAGGAATGTTGAAATTTTGGGGGATTTGGTGCAAAATAGAAAGGGGGTGTAAAGGCATGCTGCTTGACAACTACAGAAATCCATGGCTGCTCCGCAGTGAGGATATCTGGACGATTGTGGGGGAAATCAACGGTGACGGGCCCATTCTGCTGGGGCCCGCCTGTGTGGTGGCCTATCCGGTGAGTTGCGATTTTTCGGAAAGTGGAAAGGAGGCGGCGCGTTGCGGGCCGAGTGGATTCCAGGGGATGTGATGGGGGCCCTACTGGCGGCAATGATGCCCGCCAACGCGCTGGCGCTGGAGGCCAGCATGGCCACCGGGCTGCGCATCGGGGATGTGCTGGCGATAACTCGCCAGCAGTGCGCCCGGGGGCGCTTCACAGTTTCCGAGGAAAAGACGGGCAAACACCGGCGGGTGTATCTGCCCAAGAAGCTGCAAGAACGGATGTTCGCCCAGGCGGGGCGATTTTTTGTTTTCGAGCATAGGCTGGACGAGAAGAGGCACCGGACGCGGGCGGCGGTGTATAAAGACCTGCGCCGCGTGGCGGCCCTGTATCGCCTAGAAGGCAAGAAAATCGCCGCCCACGTATCCCCCCATACAGCCCGGAAAATATGGGCTGTAGAGGCCCAGAGGGCCGGGAAAGACGTGCAGCGGCTGCTTAACCACGAGAGTGAGGCGGTGACCATGCTGTACAGCATGGCCGATATCTTGACAAGGCGGCGGACGGGTGGTAGAATCTGAATAACACACGAGCCCGCCAACCCAGATTCGGAGCGTTCGCTCATGCACTGGGTTGACAGGCCCTTTCCGCTCCTTCATCATACCACAGCGGCAAGGGCTTTGTCAAGAACTTTCCGCGCTCCCCTCTGGACAGAGGGGCGGGGGGGTGTTGATACCTTCCCCCCGCCCGGTAGGGCGGGTGGGCGGGGCCCTGCACCGAGCTAGGGCGCTGGGCACGGTGGAAAAAACAACGAAGGAGGCAAGGCGAGTGGGGCAGCCCGCGCCGTGGCCCGGTTTCGTTCTCCTTCGGAAATTATAGAAAATAAATGCTTTTCTATAGTTCCGGCGAAAGCGTGGAGCCGGAATTAGGAGGAGCGCGGGAGCGCGACGTTAGAAAAGCCTTATTTTCTATGATTTCCGCCATCCGGGCCCAAGCGGGCTACCCCGCCGCCGACGGTATGCGGGAACTTTTGCATCGAGGGGGCGGGGACGCGGTAGCGTCCACGCGCCCGGACGGCCGGAGCAAGCCAGCCGACGCGGTAAGCGTCGGCGCTGGGGGGCCTGTGCCTGTACTCGATAATAGGCACAGTATTTCATCAGCCGGCCTTTTTAACGTGAAAGAAATTCACGTGATGACTGACGGGCGGGTGTTGATAAATCCCAGGACGGGGGAAATCGTGGAGGCCGTGTTGGCCTCCCGGCGGATTTTCAAGGCGGACAAGTACGCCGAGCCGAAGGGCATTACTCAAAAGAGTAAATCCAAAAATGTGGAAAATTCTGTGGACGGACGAGGGGCGGCGCGGGCAAAGCGCCGCGTGTTCGAATTGGCAGCGTGTAACGATTTTAGTTTGTTTTTCACGCTGACCTTGAATCCCGAGAAAATCGACAGATATGACTATAAAGCAGCGGTGAAACGTTTCGGGGTGTGGGCCTCCAACCGGGTGCAGCGGCATGGGCTGCGCTATGTGGCGGTGCCGGAACTGCACCAGGACGGGGCCATACACTTCCACGGGCTGTGCGCCGGGGATGACACTCTTTTGAGTGAATCCCCGGTGAAGTGGAAAGGGAAGCAAGTTTACAACCTTGACTGGGATATCGGATATTCGACGGCGGTGAAGCTGACGGGGGACACCCTGCGGGCTGCCAGGTATGTGGCAAAATATGTCACGAAGCAGACGGGGGGCGGCACCATCGGCGGGCGGTATTTTTTCCATGGGGGGCCGCTGGTCGGCTTCCATGTCCAGCATTTCCAGGGCGCTGGGGCGCCGCTGACCGGCCACCGGGTAGAGGTGCCGGACGCGGGTTTGGCGCTGCTATATATCGACCTGAAAGACCCCAGGAATGTTGAAATTTTGGGGGATTTGGTGCAAAATAGAAAGGGGGTGTAAAGGCATGCTGCTTGACAACTACAGAAATCCATGGCTGCTCCGCAGTGAGGATATCTGGACGATTGTGGGGGAAATCAACGGTGACGGGCCCATTCTGCTGGGGCCCGCCTGTGTGGTGGCCTATCCGGTGAGTTGCGATTTTTCGGAAAGTGGAAAGGAGGCGGCGCGTTGCGGGCCGAGTGGATTCCAGGGGATGTGATGGGGGCCCTACTGGCGGCAATGATGCCCGCCAACGCGCTGGCGCTGGAGGCCAGCATGGCCACCGGGCTGCGCATCGGGGATGTGCTGGCGATAACTCGCCAGCAGTGCGCCCGGGGGCGCTTCACAGTTTCCGAGGAAAAGACGGGCAAACACCGGCGGGTGTATCTGCCCAAGAAGCTGCAAGAACGGATGTTCGCCCAGGCGGGGCGATTTTTTGTTTTCGAGCATAGGCTGGACGAGAAGAGGCACCGGACGCGGGCGGCGGTGTATAAAGACCTGCGCCGCGTGGCGGCCCTGTATCGCCTAGAAGGCAAGAAAATCGCCGCCCACGTATCCCCCCATACAGCCCGGAAAATATGGGCTGTAGAGGCCCAGAGGGCCGGGAAAGACGTGCAGCGGCTGCTTAACCACGAGAGTGAGGCGGTGACCATGCTGTACAGCATGGCCGATATCTTGACAAGGCGGCGGACGGGTGGTAGAATCTGAATAACACACGAGCCCGCCAACCCAGATTCGGAGCGTTCGCTCATGCACTGGGTTGACAGGCCCTTTCCGCTCCTTCATCATACCACAGCGGCAAGGGCTTTGTCAAGAACTTTCCGCGCTCCCCTCTGGACAGAGGGGCGGGGGGGTGTTGATACCTTCCCCCCGCCCGGTAGGGCGGGTGGGCGGGGCCCTGCACCGAGCTAGGGCGCTGGGCACGGTGGAAAAAACAACGAAGGAGGCAAGGCGAGTGGGGCAGCCCGCGCCGTGGCCCGGTTTCGTTCTCCTTCGGAAATTATAGAAAATAAATATTTTCTATAATTTAGGGGAGGAAAAAATGCCGTTT
>ERZ1643250.3185-NODE-3185-length-11483-cov-9.971211_pt1 | contig 11483 bp, 22 predicted proteins | sample MGYA00579262_ERZ1643250 | MGnify/ENA primary metagenome ERZ1643250 (study PRJEB29033, sample SAMEA4952265) | chicken gut metagenome | biome: Broiler Chicken; feature: Gastrointestinal Tract; material: Caecum | place: Ireland | collected 2018 | study: Broiler...
TCCGACGCGAGCAGTTTCTGCGAGGTCTTCTGTGAACCATCCTGAGCCTGATACGATTCCGTCACAAGCCGGCCGGTGACGGTGACCCTCATACCCTTCGACAACTGCGAGCAAGCCTGTGCGAGTTCACCGAACACGGTCACACCACTCGCCCATGATTCCGTCGTCTCCCACTCATTCGTCTGCGGGTTCCTACGGCTCGTGTTCGCGATGATGAACAGATTCGCATACGGTTTGCCACTGGCTCCGGTCTTGACGTCCGGGTCTTTGCCCAAATGGCCGGTCACGGTAATATACGGGGTGCTCATAATCTGCTTCCTTACTTGGTAGTGGTGTGTTTGAGGATTTCTTCGAGGATGGGTACTGGCATGGCGTTGCCTGCCTGCCGGTAGAGGACGCCGTTCATGCATCCTGGGCGGGTCGGGTTCGCAGCCAAAGCGGCGTCATAATCCGCGTCGGTGAAGCCTTGCAGCCGCCAGCATTCACGTTCGGTCAAGTACCGGTAGTGGCCTTTGCCTGTGTCGAGGATGCCTGCGTTCGGGCAGCGCATCTGCGACGTCGTGATGGTCTGAGCCGTGTCACGAATGACGTTCACACTGCCTCGGAATCCGTGCTTCTGCTGCACGCCGATGCGTTTCAGCATGGATGGCTGCTTCACCACGTATTGCGGCGCGTCCGTGCATTCCAAGAACTCCCCTATCGGTCTCATGGGACGTTTGGTGAGTGTGGAGAAGTCGAACGGCTTGCTATCCAGGATGCTGACCGTGAACACGCGGCGCCGGTTCTGCGGTAACCCGAAGTCCATGGCATTCAACGTGTCGCACGCGTTCCGGTATCCCATGTGGCGCATGGCTTCCAAGTATTTTTCGAAGTTGTGGCGCATGTGCTTGCTGAGCACGTTGGGCACATTCTCCCATACGACCACGCGAGGCTTCCACTCCCCGAGGTTGCGTATGATGCGCAAGGTCTCCCACATGAGGCTCGAACGTGTGCCCGAGTTCGGGTCGGCGCCCTTCTGGTGGCCGGCGATGCTGAAGTCCTGACAGGGGCTGCCATGGAAAAGCACATCGGGTGTGAGGTTCCAGCCACGCACATCCTGTGGCTGGTAGGCGACCTCGCCGGCGAACATCGCGTTGTATGATCTCACGGCTTTCTCGTCGATCTCCACATAGTCGATAGACTTGACAGGAATACCGATGTTGCGCATCGCGCACCGTGGCGCGCCGATGCCGCCGAAGAGCTCAAGAATCTGCACGGGTTTCACTGCGTAGGCTCCTTAATGGTTTCAACCGGTGTGGTTGTGTTGACTGGTTTGGTGTTGCGGTTGAGGAAGTCGTAGTGTGGTGTGGTTTCGTCCGATACTGCGGCTGACTGTGCTTCGGTGGATACGGGAAGGTAGGGGAACGCGCGGCGTACGACGGTTTTGCGCGCCATCGCCACGTAATCGCTTTTCCACGGGCCCTTGTCCCCCGCTTTGCTGCGTGCCCTCACCGCGTCGATCTCCGCGCGGGTCATATAGGTGCGGTAATGGCCGCCGTTGGTGAACTCGGCATTGAGGAACACGAACTGAAGCTTGGACGGGTCATGGTTCGCGTTCAGATTGACTTCACCGGCCTTGATATAAGGTTGCCCGGCTTCATCCATGAACAGTTTGATGCCATCATCCTCGAACACAGGGGTCGCGTTCAACGTTTTGATTTCGCCGGTACGGCGGGCAAGGTCGAGCATTCCTTTATATCCAAGGATGAATGTCGCCTCCATCTGCCCGGTCTGATAGTTCTTGTTCCCATAGGGGAGGATGTACGCTTTGCCCAGCCCATCAACGCTCGATGGTTTGAGGCCAAGCACTGCGCATTTCAAGCAGCATGAGATGATGCTTTCCGGCGTGCACTGCAACAGTTTCGGTTCGCGTGCCATCGCCGTTTGCAGGATCGAATACAGCAGTTGCGGGTCAAGCGCGTTGCTCATCACGGCTTCTATCTGTGCGCGCTTACTACGCACCAACGCGTGAATGTCGCTTTCCGTGGTCATGGGCGCCAGTTCGTTGTTTTGCGCTGTGGTGGCTAATGCTCCCATAGGGGTTCCTTTCAGTTGTCGTTGAGTGGTTTGACGTAGAAGCGGCGTTGCGTGTACGCGTCCTTCGCTGGAATGGTTTTCGCTGGTTGTGCTTTGAACCGCACGTCCTTGTAGCCGACTTGGTTGTGTAGGCTGACGAGCCCTTGGCGGGTGTCGCCAACCATTGTTTTCAACTGGTCACTGATACCTGTTTTCTGTTGTTTCGCGCTTTTCTCCGCTTCGTCGAACTGGTGCCAGAGGGCTGCGAGCCGGTCGAACTCGTCGTCCTCCACCTGTTCGTATCCTTCCGGTTGCGTGGATTGTTGCACCATGTCCACGTCCGTGGCCGTCAACGCCGGCGGCGTATCGTCCTGCACGTACGTCCAGAAGTCGCTGGCGGCTTTGATGATGGCCTCCACGTCTTCCTCATCGCGTTCGAACATGATCTCGACCGGTTCCGCTTCCCCGATGTCCGCGTAGACCACGCCCCATGTCCAACCGGTGACGGCCAGATAGTGCGTGACCTGCGCCATGTAATAGTCGGGAATCTTCAGATTGCCGTCCATGTCATGCCAGTCGGTCTTGCCACGATGCGCTGAAGTCGTCTTGATTTCCAACACGCCATAGCCGCGCGTCTCGTCGTACAGAACACCGTCAAGGGAAGCGATCAGGAACGGATGGTTCCGGCTGACCAGGCTCTTGTCCGTACCGTCGTAGCATTCCCACTCCGGATGCAGGGCGCGGAACCGGTTACGCAGTTCCTTCTCAAGCGCATTGCCCTTGACAATCGCCCACTTGTCGCTGATGTCCACCGGCTGCTCCCGGCCGGTCTTCTCCAACCACAATTCGTACGGCGTCTTGTACTTGTTCAATCCAAGGATTGTTGCCATGTCCGAACCACCCAAGCCCTCACGACGATGCTTGAGCCAAGACTCATGCCGTTCCTTCGCGGTCAACTGTTTGAACCGTACAAGCATGAACTCGTCACAATCACGCAGAAGATGCCGCGCCATCACTCCCCGCTCTCCTTGATGATGTTGACTTTCTTGAATGGGGCGTATTCCGCGTATTCAGATGGGAGCATTATTCCTCCGCTGAGCAGCCATTCGCCGTCATAGCTGACGCGTATCGCGTTGAGGTCTTTGTTCACGATCCACGTGTCTAAGTTCTTGCCAACCCACGGGCCGGGTGAATCCGGCAGCATGTTCCCCACGGGGCGTTTGATGTTCGTGACCGTGTAGATTCGAGGTGCGATGATGCCACGCCCAGAGAGGGCGTAATAGTTTTTTTCTTCACCAACAGTGACGAGCGCAATGTCGTCGTCGTATTCAATGAGGGTGCCGGTGATTTTGATGCTTTCCGACTTGTCGTCGTTCTGCCACACCAATGTCACGATGTCACCCACTTTGAGCATGTCACGGAGTTCCTCGTGCTCACCCCAGTAGCGGATGCACTTCTTGTCGCCCACATAGCTAGGCTTGTTGCAGATCATGTTTTCCTCCTGTTTTTCTAGAAATCGGGGTCAGCTAATTTGAAACCGGTGATTTTGGTGAACGGGGCGAATCGCTTATAACGGCAGGGAGGTACTCCGGTTGGAGTGTTAAGAGTCCAATGCCCGCGGTATTCGATGCACTGTCCGTTAAGCGAGCCGCCTTCGATAAACCACAGGTCTCCCACACGGTCCTGCCATAATCCCGATTCGTTAGGGAGCCCCAGGTTCTCAATGGGGCGTTTGATGGCCGTGACCGCGTAGAGGAAAGGCGGCTTGGAAGACTGTCTGCCGGTGATGCAGTCGCGTTCACCTCCGGCGACGGACACGGTCACCACGTCGCCACAGATCTCCGTGACTGTGCCGACGATCGCGACGCTTTCGACATTGTCCGCGTCATGGCGGCGCATGGTCACGAGGTCACCGACCCTGAGCATGCGACAGAGCTCGTCGTGAGTGCCGGCATAGTGGATGTACTCCTTGCCGTGGAAGTTGATCTGCTTGCTGGTAATCATGCTTCCTCCTGTTTGTTGATGATTTCCATTGCGGTGATAAGGGGTTTGAATGGTGGTTTCGGCGTATAGTCGAGACCATTCAGGTAATCGCAGCCACTGTCAGCGATAAGCGCGTAATACTTGTGCGGATGGTCGAACCAGACCACGTTGTTCTCACGGTCAAGCCACAAGCCCGTTGTTGGTGGGTCTGGATACTCGACATGGTGCACGATTCGCGTGAGGAGGTAAGTAGCGCTGGCATTAAAAGTAAAAGTGTTCTCATAGGCCGCTTTGGGCTTAAGTTCCGATTTCAGATGGAGATACTCAGTCACACCGCTGTATCCGCGTATGACGATGGTTCGAGGTGTCAGACCATCGCCTTCGCCATCTTCATATTGTTGTTCATAGGTGAGCTCGTCATCTGCACATATGCGACTCAATTCCTTCGTCAGTGGGGAATCAGGGTGTACGACTTCGTGTCCGTCCGGGTAGACTTCCACATATTCGACCGTGCGGCTCATGCCTGTTCCTCCTTGCTGGTTTCGTTGATGTTGGTGGCGAGGATGTCATGCACGGCCTTCTCGAAGTCTTCCATGTCGATGTAGCTGGATTCCCGTGTGTCTTCGCTGGGAACATCGAGGTCGTTCAGCAATGACATGAGTTCAGCAAGTGTTTGGAATCGGGTGAGTGGTCCGGTTGCATGATCTGTGAACTGTTCGCCGGTGTTGTTGATGAACTCTTTGAAGTCGTGGCCTTCCACGTATTCGAATGGTGTCAGTCCAGAATGTCCTTCGTCGGTCATCAAATACAGGCCGTTCTTGTACTTGACTACACGAAACGCGTTCCAGTACCAGTAATCGTCTCGGAAACAAATGTCGGCGACGATCTGCATGGCATCATCCCGCTTATTCTCAACTGTGTCACTCATGTTTGCTCCTTATTTGAGGTGTGTGCTGGTTTGCTTATTGCGTTCCCTATACAGCCATTTGGCGTAGGTTTCGAACATGAGAGCCCGGTCGGTTTCACGGTCGTACACTTTGACGGGGCCTGCATCGCCTTGGCGTATCGTGTACGGGTTGTGCCCATGCTCTTGCCGGTATCGGTCGAACATGGCTCGCCCGAACCTGACGGCCGCGCGTTCCATGTCACCCGCTTCGTGGTGCATTTCCTGAAGGAACTGGTAGATCGTGGTCATCTGTTCCGGGTCAACATCAGGCGGGAGGGGGTTAACGTTCGCGTCTTTCACTGAGCCACCTCGACGTTCTTGGTTGGTTGTTGTTGTTCGCGTTGGAGTCGTGACGAGCACGCATCGCACATAGTTTTGTTCGCGAACGGCAGGAGTTTCTGCTCGCCGCATTGCGCGCATTTGACGTACGCACTGATGGACTTGCGTTGGCGAGTTCACCCTGCTGTTTCCAGTCGTAGGGTTTCCTATTGCGTCGTCTCATTTTTTCTTCTTTCTGGTTGGTTTGGCGGGGAGGGTGATTCGTGCCAGCCGCTCGTACATCACCGGATCGGAACGGAAGAGTTCGTCCCTGAATGATGGGTAGCGGCAGAAATGCGTGTACAACCTGTTGAACGCTTCGGCCGGCATGTCACAAACCACTTGAATCTCCTTAACAATGTGCGGGGGTAGGATGCTGGGAATGCTGACGGTCCCTTGGAGTAGGCAGAACCGCACACCAGCTGAGGTTTGGTGTTGCACGCCCATCGCTCACCACTGACCGGGATGACCTGTCCAGAACCCGGTCAAGGTGTGACGTTCACACCCCACCCCCATGGTTGGCCGCACCGGAATCGAACCGGCTCCAGCTTTCGACACCCCCATGCGGGCGGTGTCGTGCTTGGGGCAAACCTGCGACGGCCACACGAGAGGGGGCTAGTCTTTTGGCCTGTAATGAGGCAACTGATGCAACGCCTCGATTAGCTCTCCGTAATTCACTACGCCGGTGTGGGGCCTACCTCCAATATTGGGGTGAATCAAGTGGCCTAGAACATCTCTGAAGTTCTTCGCGTTCATGTGCGCGACCTTGCGCGCCTGAGTGATGGTGATCCAATCATCTGGTTCGTAATGCTGCTCTACCTTCATTCACAGTTCCTTCCCGTTCGCGAAGTCCTCCATGGTCTTCATCTCGTCGAGTTCCATGCTCATGCGCATCAACCGTTGCGTGACGGCACGTGAAGCGGCGTGCAGACGGTCATGTGATTCAGCGAACCTTGTATGCGGGTCGTTCCACAGCTCTTTGTCCGCATCCTCGTCGCACCAGTCAGAACCGTCCGTATTGAGTTTCGTCGCGATGAGCTTGATGAGGTTGGCCTGCCGGTGGATGCTCATGGCTTCTTCGTTCGCATGGTCAGCAAGATGCCCAATAAAACCGATCTTGTCGTCATCATCGGAATCAGCGGCTTCGAGAATCCGTTCGGTCACCCACACATACAGGTTGACGTGTTTCTCGAACTCGACCAGCATGCGCGCCAAATCGTCCTCGGTGAACTGTTGTGTCGTATCGGTGATGGTTTCCATAATCGTGTTTCTTTCCTTATATATATATGTGTGGTGTGGGGTTGGGTGACTACCTAAACGCCCGCGTATCGGGTTCCAACCCCACAAGAGTTATTGCTGTGCTGGTTTGAACAGGGTGAGAATCCGCCAATCGTCCTCTTTCGGACGTATCGGCAAACGAAGCGGCCACACCAGCCGATGCCGTTTGGAATCCACCGTGAAATACCCGCCGTCAGACGTGGCCTTCGCATCCTCGACGAACACGTCGTCAAGCACATACACTTGTCGGGGCGGGTCCAATCGGCCGATCATCACCGTGTCCCCCGGCCGCATACGGGTCAACAATTCACTGTGCGAACCATCGAACCGTTGCCAACCCTCATACGGGCCGAACAGAAACTCCGCCAAGTAATCAGTCCTCAACAGACTCACCACCCTCGTCGAAGTCAGCTGGAACAATGTCCTCGGGTTCCACAACCTCATGCAAGACCTCACGCTCCCACACCTCATCATCGAACTTGCCGGCCTTAACGGCCTCGATAAGCTCCAACGTGGACGGCCCCGGCTCACCATCACGCACCGTCAACATGAACGTCTCCCGCGTCACCCTTGAACGAGTAACCGTAACGTCATACTCAGCCACGCCGTTCTACCTCCTCCATACGATCCACCGCCACACCGATACGGTCAATCAGAGGCATGCACGCGAACACCCCAAGCGGAATATAAATGAACCAGCCCAACACGTAGAACAGTGGGTGACGGCACGCGCCAGGACCACAAACCATCAACACCATGACAATCAACACGCCACCAGCCGCCAATGCGTGCCGAAACTTATAGAAAGTATCAATAAGAGCGCGGAAAACCATCGAAACAGGGTGCTTCTTGGGTGCTAAATCATACTTTGTATCATTAATGGCATTGATACGATCAAGCATTATGGGCCTCCTTCTCTTCTGGTTCTGTGGTGCACGCGACCCACACTTGGAACAGTCCGTTTTCATTGGTGATGATCGTTTTGAACCTGCCCGGCCAATCACAAACCTTGAACGCGTGCATCGTCCGCTGTTGCATGGTTTTCGCCGCGACCATGGCATTGTTCAATGTCGTGTACGTCTTCGGCCACATCGCGTACTTGCCTTCATTCATGGCAAGCTGTTCAATGAACACAGCCTGTTCAGCCCACTGCTTCGCACGCTTGCTCACCGGGCGAACCACAGCCGATCCCATGAGCTCCGCCTCAGACTTGAACTGCGTCACGCCGCCACCTCCTTCTCTTTCACATCGTTTGTTGAATCCTCTGGGTTTGGGTTCACTGCGAGCCATTCCTCATAGGTCGGCATTCGAAGCATGATCGCGCGAGCAGTCTCATAAGCCACATATTGATAAGGGTCTAAAGTGCCACAAGCGCTGTTGAACGCAAGATGCGTTTCAACCGCAGCAAGCACAACCTCTCCGACTTTCTTGGAATCCATGCGTTCCACAACCGCTAGGACTTCATCCAGCACGTCAGGGAAGAAGAAAAAGAACGCGTCATGGCGCAAGGACTTAATTTCCTCTAACCTTTCCTCCGTGCTGAATACGCCGTCTTGTTCCTCAAGCTCACGCACATATCGCAGGATTTGCAGGTCAAGCTCAGGCTCAAAGTGACTGAGCGTGGAATACACCAGATTCGCGTATTCATCATCATGCACAAATTCGTCATGGTTCCCTTGGAAATTGGTTGTGTAGCTCATTTGTCGCCCCGACTTTGTGCCGCCCCATTGTTAATTGACCAAGTGTTGAAGTTTTCTACTCTCGTTTCGAGAATCCGAAGTGCTGCATAGTAAGCGCGTACCGCGTCTGTTGAAAGTCCAGCCACCTCCGTCTCGGAATCAAGCGCAAGCAAGCCAACAATTGCGCCTATATACGCAGTCACGAGCTTCTGTGGTTTGACGACAAAGCTCATTGCTCGCCACAATTCGAGAGGCCCTTCGCAATACTCCATGAGCGTGTACTTGATTGCCTCGTCTCGTGAATAGTCCTCGTCAAAATCTTCCGGGTCACGAATGATGTCCTCATCCACCAGTTCCTTGACCGCACGACTATAGATCGAGTCTGCGTGAAGCATATCCTCGACATAAGTGTTGTAGTCAGCCATGGCCTGATCTTGCTGTTCAGTCCTGTCGATGCATATGGATTCACAAAAATGTGCCTCCTTGCACCGATGGGTATTCATGTTGGTGTCACATTCACACATAATCAACTCCGTTCAATAAGCTGTTCCCAGTGCTTAAATCGTGTTATTCCGCAGTCACCGGCTGGTTCGCGTACTTGTTGACGAAGAAGATTTGTCCGCGTCCGGTGACCATCGTGGTTCGTGTGACGCGCACGCTTCCGTCTGGGTTTGCCACGGTGCGTTCCTTCACGTTGAACAAACCGCGTTCCATCGCGTATTGCGTCGGCATGTTCCAGTTCTCACCACGCTGCTTGCACAGGAACCCGTCCTCGCGAAGCTTGGTGAACAACCGGTTCTGACCCATGTCTGGGACACCTTTTTGTTTGAGAATCTTGGCGAGTACACCGACCGTGATGCTGTTCGCCGCGCCTGACACCGTGTCCGCGAACAGCACCTTCGGGGCTTGCTCCTCCAACTGCTTACGCTGTTCAGCGATCTTCGATTCGAGGTAACGCATGGACGCGGCAACCATCTCTTCCGGCGTCATCCGCTCCTGACCAACGAGATAGCCGCCGTGCTTGCGAATGCTCGGGAGCACCTCGCCGGTCACCCACCGCTTGAACTCCTTCGCGTAAGCGAGCTTCGAAGCGAAGATTAGACTGTACAGGCCGGACTCGTTGATGATGGTCATTCCTCGCGGCGATTCAAAACTGTCGTTTTGGCAGTTTTGCTTATCCACGTCTTCGACGTGCTTCTTGAGCGCACCATAGGTGTCCGAGTATCCGAGGATGGTTGTGACATCCTTACCAACGAACCACGGTTCGCCATTGTCATCGGTCAGCACTCGGACTTCGTGATTATGGAAGTCAAACATTTGGATGTCTGTGCTATACTTCATTTCATATCTTCTTTCTTGATTGGCCGGTGTTCACGCGCCGGCTTTTCTATTTGCTGTGTCAGCCGTCTGCCGGCTGGGGGTTGTTCTGTTCTTTGTGTGTCGCGTTGTAGAGAATCGGTATCGGGTCAACGTCAGCTGCTTTCGCGATCTGCAAGAACATGTTGAGGCTCATGTCATCAGCCTTGAGGTACTTGGCCACCGTCGAACGGTTGACGCCAACCTCTCGCGCAATTTGTGTCTTCGGTACTTCGTCAACGAGCGTTCGTATACGAAGCTCCTTGATTGCCGAAGCGGCTGGATTGTAAGCATGTGTTGACATGGTTATATGTAATCACATGATGACAGTACTTGTCAAAGTCATCGGCGTGTCTGCATATGTTTACAGTAAAATCGTTGACATGGCAGCAAAAGTTGAATGGACAGCAAATGACTACGCGGCGCAGAACATACTTGCCGACATCGTGGAAAAGTCTGGTTTGTCGCTGCGGGCACTTGAACAAAAAACAGGCGGCGCGGCCAGTCACGCAAGAATTGGCTACATCCTCAACGGCGAGAGGGGCCCAGTGAAACTATCTGAGTTCATAGCCATCTGTGAAGCGTGCGGCGTCGATGCCTCTGATGCACTGCAACAAGTAATCGACAACGCAGACGCAACACAGCCGGCAAATACCGACGAGGATCGTGCGAAGCTGGCTCTTGAGCGTGCGCAGCGTGCCGCCGAATACGGGTTGGCTGCAATGGAGGGGGAAAAGCGAGATGCTGAAGACGACGGTGTTGCTTGAACGTCGGCGCATCTTTGACAAGGCCGTGCGCGAGAAAACGTACGGGCGAATGCGCATGGCCTTGTACCAGCTCGCACCGTCGCTTGTCGTACAATCAACGGTACTCAACGGGCGACTCATGGGGTGCTATGATGCACAGCTCGAAGCAATCACCATCGACCGTTCGATGCCCCTGGACGATAAGAAATGCACCCTTATACACGAACTCGGGCATTGGGTTTTCGACGATGATTCACAACCACCGTATGGTGCGAAACGTGAGCGCGCCACAAGGAAACTCACTGCAAGCACCCTCATACGCGCCGAAGACTACCGTCAGGCGGAACTCATGTACGAGGGTGACATGTTTTTGATGGCGAATGATCTGGGTGTCAATCCTGACATCATCACGGACTATCAGAAATATGTCATACCGACACTAATCGGAACAAAGAGAAGGGAACTATCATGTGTGAACGCATACTAAGAACCATCACCGCCGCCACACTGGCCGGGATCATACTGGTTGCCGGCAGCGGGTGCGGTTCAAATCAGCCCACTACCACTGCGTCATCGACGCCAACCGTGGATGTTATCAAACAGATCGAGGAAGATTGCGGCATCAGGTCACAGCGCGGCGAGACGGTGTTCTACGAATGGTGGAGCTATGACCGTGATGACGATACGGTGCAGTGCCTGTTGAACGCCATGCCTGAGGACGTGTACGAACAGTACAATGAAGGGAAGGGCGCTTCGGCTGATGCGTATATGGACGACGGGGACGCTTCGTATGAGGATACGGTCGGTTCGGGCGATTACCGTTGGACTTGGCATATCTACTATTTCGGCAGCGGTTCCACGTTCAAAACCATGTCGAACATTCGCGTGGAGAAACGATAGCCGTCCTGCTATGCTTGTTGGTGTGGTGGGGTTATCCTTGCCAGTGAAAACGCGAATGAGCGCCACTAACCCAATCGGGTTGGTGGCGCTCATTTGTATGTAAAATCCCATCGTAGTGTGCCCATGGGGCGTTGATGGGTTCCAACAGGTTCGATCATAGCAAAAGAAGAACCCCGCGGGTTGTGCGTGCTGGTTGGCAGAGGCATGCGGGGCTACTGTTAT
>ERZ1643250.3186-NODE-3186-length-11479-cov-10.280550_pt1 | contig 11479 bp, 22 predicted proteins | sample MGYA00579262_ERZ1643250 | MGnify/ENA primary metagenome ERZ1643250 (study PRJEB29033, sample SAMEA4952265) | chicken gut metagenome | biome: Broiler Chicken; feature: Gastrointestinal Tract; material: Caecum | place: Ireland | collected 2018 | study: Broiler...
AAAAAATGTACATACATGAAGCTGTAAGGGAAGCTATGAGAGATAATGCCTTGATTATCAGGACATCTGCCAGAGAAACAAAATCAGACATATATTCTGCAATTCGTCCGACCAATTCGTATGACACTTGCTTATTAGTTGTGATGAAAGGCGAAAGAATTGATAGAGCATGTAGATGGTGGAATCCAACGGCAGATGACCTGACAGCGGATGACTGGGAATGTTTACGGGATGACAGCGTAAGAAAGGAAGTGGTATAAGGTGTATGCATTAATATGCGATATCGTAACATGGATAGTAATTTTTATATGTTGGAGGGCAATGAAAAAGATACAGCCCGAGTTATCGAAACCGTATCTTGTATATGCGTCATGTATTGGGGTGATTCTTACATTGTTTTTAGCATGGTATGAATTTTTGGCGTAACTTTCTCTAAAAGTTCGGTTGCTATGTCTAAGTTGGCGTATGTAATTTCATGATTGATTTCAATCATAAGTTCGCGGATGTCATCAGGAGCATAAGTGAGAGCGAGAAAGTAATATTCCCCATAATCTTTCTGAGCGTTTGTATCAGAAAAATTTATACAGCGTCCCACGTATTTAAGATAGCATTCAAAAATATTGCGCTTGTATAAAATAGTATTTTCGATGTGCTGTTGTTGGAGATCGAGCTTTTTGAGACGCAACAAATACCAATTGTTGATAAGCGCAGTAAAGATAGGGGAAACGATAGCAGATAAGGAGAGGATCACAGAAATAGTTATGGTAAGGTCAACCTTTGGCATAGAGAACAGTCCTTTCTTTTTTCAAATATTATATCAGCTTTTGGAGGATGTGGAAAGATTTTAATGGAAGAGTTAAAGGAAGAGTTAAAAGAGGTAGAAAATACTTTAAAAGAAGCAGAAGAAAATTGGAAAAAGGCAAGAATGCACATTTATGAAGCAAACAAAGATATGAAGCAAGCAATTAGGTTTTCGGTATTAGCAATGATTTTTAATTCCGTTTCGATACTTGTCAATTTAGCAGTGATGCTATTAAGGGTATTACACTAATGAGTGTAGAAATAACAGCTACGATCAAAGAAGCTATTGCCATCTTATTTGAAAAAGAAGCTTGCTTTTTAGATTGTTCTGCTTCTCGATGTGCAATTTCTGCTTCTTCTTTTGCGATGTTGGCAATGTCGTTTGCGGATTTCGCTATTTCATCAGCAGAAGTTGCAAGATTTTTTATAGGACCTAATTCTTTCTTGATTTCAGAAAGTTGTGCATATTCTGGTGAAAATTTGTAAGACATTATTAACCCTCTTTCTTAAAGATATTTGTAACAAATTATATACAGAAAAGCACGAAAAAACAAGATAAAACTTCTATTATCTGTTTGGCTGCGAAGCACTTATTTGGATAAGCCACAGTTGAGAAGTGACATCACGGAGGAGTACGAGGAAAAGCAGGATAAGAAAAAAGCAAGAGGCAAACAGAAAGTACAAAGAAAAGAGGTGATCATGGTGACGATAACAATAAAAGAAGCAGAGCGCCTCCTGAAGCAGCACACCGGACAGTCCTATAAGATCAGCACCGGACCAGAATACCCAAAACAGTATATGACCAGGCGTGAGTTATTGGAAATGGGAGCGCCGATCACTCCGTCATTACTGGATCGGGCAGAGGCGTACGCCGGGGAAAAGGTATGCCGGAAAAATAATCCGCTGGCAAGAAACAGCAAATACATATACAACACCGAAGAATTCGAAAAGTGGCGCAAGAGCCATTGAGAGGAGAAACATGAAGAATAAAGGAATGTGCCTTGCGATAGCGGGGATATGGATCGTCTGCATGGCGGTCGGATCGGAGCCGATCGCAGTCAAGTCTGGGATTGTGGGCATGGTAATTCTGGTAATCGGGCTGGCGATGGTCCTTTATCAGAGTTACCAGGAGGAGGAAGCAGCGCAGATCCGGAGACGGAGAAAACGATTATTCCGTCATTGGGTAGATCATACAGACCTCAGAAAGGGGTGAGAACATGAAGAAGAGAGAATTTGAAGAACTGAAAGACCGGGTGCAGAGAAAGATTCCGGAAATCTGTCAGGGGGAAGGCGATTACGCAGTGTACGTTTTAATCGGGATGATTACATCTGGTGCTGGGCTGCCGTCGGAAAGAACATTTTCTGAGAGCCAGCTGAAACAGTTATTCGAACTGGCAGATGAATATAGAAACACCCCGGCGAGCGGCAACTCAACCGGGGCATAAAAAATATACACAGCCTAATTATAGGGCAGAAAAGGAGAAAACGCAATGAAGAAATTTGAACTGACAGGAAAAACCATCACCAATATCTTCGGAAAGAAGTTGTTCCGGATTCGCGCGCTGGTAGCATTTGGCGATGTCGAGGTCGGTGAACTTGGTGGATATGTGGAAAAGGAAGAGAATTTGAGTACCTGAAGTTCGCAGAGCTGGTCGAGATTTATTTTGGCGAAGATAAGGAGGATGAATGCGAATGTTCTTAAAACACAGTCTGTTTAAGCGCCTGTTAAAAAAAGACACAGAAAAGGGCGGAATCCTGATGGCGCATGATGGAGAAGGGTATTACCTGGAGGGAAGTTGGTGGAGGGCCTACATAGACAAAAACACCATGGACAAGGAGACAAAAAGCATCCTTATCGGAATTTCGGGTGCATTTCCAAACGAACAAGCCTTTCGGGCATACAAAGAAATCAGCCAGTACGAATTCAAGGATCCGGGAGAAATACAGGTGTACAAGGAGACACCGGAAGACTGCCTGGAATTGAAAGATACGAGGATTGAAATTGTAACGCAATACAATGATCTGCACCTATACGCGGTAAAAGGAAAAAGAGCAATTATTGCCATAGACAGACAGATCACAGAAATGCTGAACCGTAAAACAGCAAAAGATACCGAAGACGACTATCCGGAAAAACCAGTCATATTCCCGGACAGAAACGAGATCTGTTGGTGCAGTGACAAAATGATCTTTTCCTGCATGAGAGTCGAGATCGGAGCTGAGGAGCAGATCAAGTTGATAGAGCATCTTGAAAATTTCGATTTCTAAAGAAAAAGAGCCGGGGAAAACACCCGGCTCAGACCCACACTCAGGGTCCACACTCATTCACAAAATAAGTGTACACCCTGAGTGTGGAAAAGTCAAGAAAACAGCGGTTTTCAAGCCGCTATATCGCTTGATTAAGCATATTAGAGTTAGGGACAGGGTGGCAATGTACGAGAGGATAATATGGAAATTTGATGATAGCTGGGAGGTTAAGGTGAGGCATACCGCTAGGTATGGTGCTCCGGGAGAAAAACGAAAAAAGAGAAAGAAGCCAACACCAGAGCAGATGAGAGAGAATAACCAGCGAAACCGAATAGAAAAATATCGAAGATTGATCAAGTGGAACTTTGTGCCGGAAGAAGATTATTGGATTACATTCACCTACCGTCCAGAGGAACGTACAGAAGACAGAAAGCAAGCACAAAAAAATATGGAGAATTTTAGAAAGTGCCTGCGACGAAGATTTAAAAAGGCAGGAACGGAAATGAAATGGATCTGTATCACTGAGATTGGCAGCAAAGGGGCTGTACATCACCACATGATACTCAATCGGATTGAAGGGCTGGACACCATGATTACAAAAATGTGGAAATACGGGCATGTATCAATAAAACTCCTGTATAAAGACGGAGATTTCCAGGGGCTCGCAAAATACCTATGCAAGGAAAGTAAGGTAAATCCAAGCAGAAATCTCATCGTGAAAGAGCCGGAAGTGCAGCAGATGAAACGAGGAACCTGGCCGGAAGAGATCAGAGTACCGAAAGGATTCTACCTGGACAAAGATTCCGTCCGGGAAGGAGTCAACCTGTTCGGGTTTAAGTACCGGCATTACATAATACGAAAAATAGAAAGTGGTGAAAACTGTGGGAAATGTGGAAATCTACATCGAAGCCGACAAAAAGGCACCAGGAGCAATCGGAAGGTGCATGGCGTATCGCCTGGAAACGACGAAGGCAGGAAAGATGTACCAGGCAGGGGACGTGATAAGAAGTGAGGGAACCTATAACCAGGCAACCTTGACCGCAATGTACACAGCCCTGCGCCGGATCCGGCAGTCCTGTGAGATCACAATACATATTGACAACACCTATATAGCGTCCATGATCGACAAGTACCTTCTGCGCTGGTCCATGAGAGATTTCATGACCGGGAACGGCGAAGAGATCAAGAATCGGGCAGAATGGAAGCAATTTTACGAGGAGTTTCGGAAATATCGAGTAACGATAAAACCAGGGCAGCACTGCCGGTCTGCGCTGATGCGAAAGGAAATCGAGAAGTGGAAACAGAGCTGAAAAAGGCATGGGAAGAAGCATATTCCCTGCGCGGCACAGAGACAGATCTGACTTACATCGGAATGATTACGAGAAGCGGCAGGGATTTTCTGTTTTACCGGGACCGGGAAGGAAACTACTGGTACGACAGCAAACCGGAAGGAAAACCAAAACCAGAGTGGATGACAAGGAGGAGAAGATGAGAACACTGTGCATCATGAACTACAAGGGCGGAGTGGGAAAGACCACAACCGCGATCAACCTGGCGTACAGCCTGGGAGAAATGGGAAATAAGATTCTGCTGGTCGACGCGGATCAGCAGGGAAACAGCACCTACATAGCCACCAGAAGGGCATATACCGGAAAAACACTGCGGGATGTTATGCAGGGAGCAGGAATCAGAAGCGCCATCAAGCGGAGCGCCTGGTCTCCGAATGTGGATGTGGTACCGGCGAAAGAAGAGATGGAAGCCACAACGGCGGGACCGTATGTGCTCAAAGAAAAGCTGCAGGATGTGGAGCAGGACTACGATTACTGTATCATAGACTGTCACCCGGATATGCAGATTATGACCATCAACGCACTGATTGCGTCTGATGATCTGATGATCCCGATGAGAGCGGACAAGTTCTCGGAGACGGTGCTGGAAATCATAGCAGATTATTTCGTCCAGATCACAGAATACAATCCGGATATCAATATCATCGGCTGCTTGTTCACCATGTTCCGGAACCGGAAAAGCCAGATACAGGTGATCACCAGGCTGGCGGAAGCACAAGAGTTTCCTCTGATGGAGACAGTGATTTCCGACTGTGAAGCGGTCAACAGCGCACAGGAGGCACGGAAACCACTCGCCAAGCACCGCACAAAAGCGAAAGCAACAGAAGAATACCGGCAGCTGGCAAAAGAATATCTGGAGAAGGTGGAATAATGGCGAACTTAGCAGAAATCATATCCAAAGGACAACAGAAAAAGAAAACGGCAACCTTTGAAATCCAGATGATCGACTATAAAAAACTGGTACCGAACCGGAAGAACCGAAAGAGCATCGGGGACATTCCAAAACTTGCCGACGAAATCCTGCTGGCAGGAGGAATCAAACAGAATTTACTTGTCAGGAAGCTGGAGCCGGAAAAATACGAAATCATTTCCGGGCACAGAAGATATTACGCAGTCCGTCACCTGGTAGAAAATCAGGGGAGAGAAGAATTCCGGAAGATACCATGCCGGGTAGAAACGGAAGAAGACCTGCTGGCGGACTACAACCGGATCACCGGAAACAGCACGATCGAGAGCCTGAGTGAATACGAGAAGATGCAGGAGCTGGAGGAATTGAAAAGAATCATTCCCCAGCTGGCAGGAGACGAAGAGATCAAAGGCAGAGTGCTCCGGAAATTGGTAGCGGAGGCAGCGCAGTTATCCGAAACGACGGTAGCGGAGCTGGGAGCAATCAATAACAATCTCTCAGAAAACCTCATGGAGAAATTTGAGACGGGGGAAATCTCAAAGACAGTTGCTTACCATCTTTCCGGGCTGGAAAAAGAGGAGCAGGAGAAGCTGGTGGAAAGCAACCCGGAAGTGACCGTAAAAGAGATTCGGGAATACAAAAAAACCGTGTCGGCAAACGACACAGAAAAAACGCCGACAACACCAGTAAATACTATACAAAACGCGGATTTTGAGAAAGAAATCGCGGAGCAGGAATACAAAACTGCGGAAACACCAGTAAATACTGGTATTCCACCATCTTTTTTGCCGGATAATTTGGGACCGGAAGAAAAGAGAGAAAAACGAACGATTTTTGACTTCCTCCGGGAGGGCAGCAGAAATGAAATCGCACAGTGGCTGGAAGCATCCTTTCACTGCCCGCCGGATGCGGATTGCATGGTAGATGACCAGATGGAGGAAGAAGTCAAAAAAGGCAGATGCCGGGTCTGCTGGCATGAATTTTTAAGGAGAGAAAAAGAATGATCTGGAGAATACAGAAAGGCGCATATGTGTGCAAGGCAGGAAATTACCTGAGAGCGAAAGTGCAGAAAGAAAACGAAGAGCAGTGGGGCATGTACATGGCAATCAAGTCCTGGAAAGAAGATGGAGCAGAGAGAACAACCGTGGGACCATATTTCCGGGTAGCCACGATCAATGCGAACAGCTACAAAGTGGCGATCATGACAGCGGAAAAGAAGATAAGAGAATGCATCAAAGACCAGGCAGAAGCCGCCGGAATGAAGGTGGAAGAATGAGCTGCAGTAACTACGATGGGCTGAAATTCGCCAAAAGCAAGATGGGCAGAAAGAAAAAAGAAAAGAAAAAAAAGATGAAAAGCATCCTGCAGGCGAAAGAAGACAAACGCTGCTATCTGTGCATGATGCTGAAAGGTGACCGTAGTATCAAGCAGACGGAGGAACACCACATATTTTTCGGAGAAAGCCTGAGAAAGATCAGTGATCAGAATGGATTTACGTGCAACCTTTGTGTGGAGCATCATCGAACGGGAAAAGACGCAGTACATACAAACAAAGAGACACGCCTCCTGCTGCAGAAAATCTGCCAGGCGGAATATGAAAAAACACATACAAGACAAGAATTCTATGACCTGATCGGAGAGAGTTATATCGACCGATGTTAAGCCGGAAGGCATAACATACACCGCCATGCAACCAGAAAACAAAACCAGGTACAAGTATATCACAAAAAAACAGGCGGCCGGGCGGAGCCGCCGGGAAGGAGTGAAGGGGATCGAAATGTTTGAAGAAATAAAGAAGCTGATCTTCCGGAAGCGTAAGCCCAGACCGGAGCCAAAGCCTGATCCGGAGCAGGAACGCGAGGACCAGGAGCAAGCCGCCTATCTGGCGGAGTGGAGCAGGAGGCATAACAGGAGGCATCGGAAATGAAAGAACAATCATTGGAGGAATTCAGGAAGAAAAAGAAAGAAGCAAGAGCCAGGATGACCGCCATGCAGAATCTTCCGTATGAGGTGAAAGTAAAACGAGCAGAAAGAAGAGCATGGGAATTCGTGGAAACACTGGATGAAATGGGTTTGAACGCGCACGTAAGCGTTGGCGGGTTGGATAGTATCACACTCCTGCTTTTTCTGAGAAAGATTGGGCTGGATCTTCCGGCTATTTCGGTCTCTGCACTGGAAGACAAAAGTATTCAGAAAGTGCATTCTGAGCTGGGCATCATTAAGATACGGCCGGACAAGAATAAAGTGCAGGTGCTGAATGAGGTGGGATTTCCGGTAATATCCAAAAAAATCGCTGGAAGAATTGATCTGCTGCAGCATCCGACCGAGAAAAACAAAACCGTTCGTCATGCAATTATCACAGGAGAATGTGGCGCCCAGGGACACTACGCAAAGAACAGCCGAATGAAATTGCCTCAGAAATGGCTGAATCTGTTTGGCGGATATGAAAACGAAAATGAAGGCGTGAATTACGGAAAACCAGATTTTCTGGTTTCGAACAAATGTTGCATGTACATGAAAGAGAAGCCTTGTGACAGATGGGCAAAAGAGCATAAAAGCAAGCCAATTCTTGGGTTGATGGCTTCAGAGGGCGGGCAAAGAGAAGAAGCCCTGGTAGAACATGGATGCAATTACTTCGGAAAAACTACAATCCGATCAGCCCCGTTTGCTCCGTTTTTACGGCAGGATCTATTACAGCTGGCTCTGGATCTGGAAGTTCCAATTCCGGAAATTTATGGAACCATAGAGCGGAAAGAAGATGGAACACTGTATACAACCGGCGCACAAAGGACCGGATGCAGCATGTGCGGTTTCGGGATCCATATGGAAAAGCGTCCGCATCGGTTCGACCGACTCCGGGAACGAAATCCGAAGGAATGGGAATTCTGGATGTATCGCTGTTGCACAAATCCGGAAACCGGAGAGAAATACGGATGGGGAAAGGTACTGGATTACATAGGCGTAGGCTGGGAAGATATTCCGGACAGTGATGATATTATGGGGCAGATGAGTATCGAGGATTTCCCGGAGGTAATGCCATGAAAAAGAAAACACCAGAGCAGGAATTAAAGGAATTATGCAAGGATATCCTACAGGAAATCGAACACTGGGAGGATATCAACCAGAATGGATGTAATGATCCGTTCTGGTCAGATGGATGCAATATGAATCTGACTCGGAATCACATTATATACGCAAAATACCGTATTGCAGAGATCTGTACAGAGAATAAGATTCCCATTCCAGAAGAAGCATACCTTCCTGCACCGCCGAGAGTAAATGATTATTACATGGCGAATCTGAAGCAGAAATGCAGGGTGGAGAGAATCGGGCATCCGGAGAAGATCACCACACGACGAAACCAATATCATCGGGAACAGTTATCACTATTTTGAAAAAATGGCAGGGAGTACAGGAAACATGGAAGGACAGATCAATATTAACGAATGGCAAGAGAAAATCCACCAGACATATTCCTGGGCTTGCAGAGATTGCATTTGCAAACGCTGCCTGTACTGGTGGTCCAGCCGCTGCCCGTATGGAGAGTGTTACGATGATCTGAGAGCCAAGGAGCATCCTTACGATAAGGCACATCCTGGAGAAGCATCGCGGAAAGGCTGGAGCAATTGGAATAAGCCAGGGGAGCAGGCGCACTGGTGCCGGGGAGGAACATTCTATGCCACCAGCCAGTGTGACCACTATGTAAGATACCAGGGACAGACAGTAGAGCACTGTGTGTACGAGACAATCTCCATATTCCAGGACGGACACATCGGATGCGGAACGAAAGAGCGTATCGGCTGCGATGCCTGCATCAGCGGTAGGATGGAGTACGATACATACAGCTGCCCGTCCATGACGGAGACCGGATGTGAACAGCACATAGCAGACCTCCGCCGGATGGCTGATGACATAGTAGCTGGAAAACCGATAGAGATGTGCAAAGAGCAGTGTTGCATCGGCTGCTCAAATACCTGTGATTACCGATGCGGAAAGGGATAGAGATGGAGATTGGAAAAATCTACACCATCACCCGCACAGTAGACCTTTCCGGCAGGAAGATCACCGTCTGCCGGAGGGTGAAGCTGCTGGAGACGGGTGAGACAGTGTTATTGGATAACGGAGACGGAACGCGGAGCAGGATGGATGCAGAGGCGTTCCGGGAGATGGCAAGGGAGGATGACGGATGAAATATTCAGAAGAAATGTACATAGACAGTCAAATATTCGCTGGAGACTTGGATGGTTCAGAAAGTAATTTTTCAGAGAAGGTTGTAAAAATCAGAAAACCTCACAAGTGCTGCATATGCGAAAAGGAAATCCAGAATGGAGAACAAATGCTCACGCAAAGAGCCGTTGTTGCCGGAATGGGGTGGTGTAGCTGCTATATCTGCTTACCATGCGTGGAACAATGGCTGGAAGAGAGTGGACAGGTTGAGGTGGAGGAGGATGCCGGATGAGTAAAGGAATTATAGTGGTGTATAAGTCGGATAAGTGCATGGAATGCCCCATGTGTTATCATTCGGAGGACTTGGCAATAAATGGATTACAAGGATTGTATAAACGCCTTTACAGATGTAGGTTAGAACCGGAAGATTTAGAAGACGTGTATATAGAACTGAACAAAAAGCCGGATTGGTGTCCAATTATTTCGCTGCCGAACAAACTCGATGAAATTGAATCACCACATAGCATGGGGGACTTTGAGAGAAAAGGTTTTCAGCGTGGTTGGAATGAAATCAGGGACAAAATTCTGAAGGAGGATGAGCCATGAAGAGATTAACAGCAATCGAAGAAAACGGAAACGCATTCTATCAATACTGTTTCCGAGAAGATACCTGTTTTGGAGCAGGCGAGTCAGAAAAATGCCTGGAATGTGATTTCGCGAAAAAGGTGTGTGAGACGCTGGCAGCATACGAGAATACTGGTCTTACTCCGGAAGAGGTAGAAAAGGTTAGATATTTGGGAACGGCTGTTGATTTGATGCAGGACGTATTTGGCGGGAAACTGAGAGTGAATCATGTTATCAGTGGCTTTGTGAAGTTTTACCGGGCACAGGTTGAAGGAAGGGCGGCAGACGCAGTTCTTTTGATCAACGAAGAAGTAGAAGAATATCTGATACTGAAAGAAAAAAATAAGGCGGCAGTGCCATATGTGAAAGTTAATGAAGAAGAAGTGAAAATAGGACCGATAAAATTCGGCAAAGGAACAAAAGTGTATCGATGCCCAAACTGCAAGAGACTCATAATCTACGGAGATAGATATTGCAGAGATTGTGGACATAAGTTGAGATGGGAGGGAGAACATGAAAGGAATAGAGAAAATTCTGGAAGAGGTCAACAGGCTGATTGAAAAGCACAAAAACAACGCTTATGAACTTGTAGCGAAAGAGCCATTGACACAGTGCTATACAGAGACCGATATAGAGCAAACGAAGGCACACGAACTTGCAGTTGTGAGAGATATCATCCGCAAGCACATGAATGATGGCTGGATTTCGGTGAAAAACTGTGGACTCCCAAAAGCAAATGAAGATGAATTCAGATTTTGGGTGACAATCCAATATAAAAGAAGCGGCTTCCGGAGGACAATAAAAGCAACATGGAGTTATTACGACAAATGTTTTCTTCATCAAAATGGAAAGAAAATATTACAGGATGTAGTTGCTTACCAATACTATTTTGCGCCAGAGCCGTACAGACCGGAAAGGAGCGAGTAATGAACCGTAGAAGGTTGAGTAAGGATGAACGTCAGAAGGTATACGCTAAGTGTAAGGGTCACTGTGCATACTGCGGATGTGAACTGGAATACAAAGATATGCAAGTGGATCATGTTATTCCTCTGAAACGTGGCGGAAAAGATGATATAAAAAATATGCTTCCCGCCTGTCGAAGCTGTAACCATTACAAGGCTACTCTCACAGCAGAGGAATACCGAGAATATGTATCCAAGATTCCTGATAGACTACAGCGAGACAGTATACCATATCAAGTTGGAGTAAGGTTTGGGATTATTGAGACCAAAAGTAATGTTAAATTCTTTTTCGAAAGGGAGGAGCAGGATGTATAAAAATCATGAAGGATATCCAGCGCCGACGGAAGGGGAGGCAATCCGGCGGGCTTCCTGGCTGCCAAAGCATATTTGGAATCCAATTAAGCTTGTCAGAAAATTTTTAG
>ERZ1643250.3188-NODE-3188-length-11475-cov-6.941856_pt1 | contig 11475 bp, 10 predicted proteins | sample MGYA00579262_ERZ1643250 | MGnify/ENA primary metagenome ERZ1643250 (study PRJEB29033, sample SAMEA4952265) | chicken gut metagenome | biome: Broiler Chicken; feature: Gastrointestinal Tract; material: Caecum | place: Ireland | collected 2018 | study: Broiler...
AAGCCGGGACAGAGCGGCGTGGTCGACCGGATCACGGCCGAAGGCGCGCTCAAACGGCATTTTCTTGATATGGGTATCACCAAGGGCGTGGTGGTGACGATGGAGCGCGTCGCGCCGTTCGGCGATCCGGTTGCGGTACGTCTGCGGGGCTACAGCCTTTCCCTGCGCCGCGCGGAGGCGAAAAAAATTGTGCTGGAGGCGGGCGCATGACCGGGAAAAAGACCATCGCCATCATCGGCAACCCGAACAGCGGCAAGACCACGCTGTTCAACCGCCTGACCGGCTCCAACCAGCATGTCGGCAACTGGCCGGGCGTCACCGTCGACCGAAAAACCGGACATGTTTGTCACGACGGCATGGGGATCGACATCGTCGACCTGCCCGGTATCTACTCGCTGTCGCCCTATACGCAGGAGGAGATCATCGCGCGCGAATACGTGCTGTCGGACGAGCTGGACGGTATCCTCAATATCGTCGATGCAGCTAACATCGAACGCAACCTGTATCTAACCTTACAGCTCATCTCGCTCGGCCTGCCGATGGTGGTGGCGCTTGGGTTTATGGACGATGTACGCGCACAGGGCGTGGAGATCAACGTAAAGGAGCTGGAACGCCGCCTTGGTGTGCCAGTCGTGCCGATCTCGGCGAAGAAGGGCGAAAACATCCATGATCTGCTTGATGAACTGGCGCACGGAATGCGCGCGCCGACGCAGCAGCCGACTTATCTGCATGGCGTGGGCGCGGCCATCCGCCGGGCGGCCGACCTGCTGCGGCCGCTGCCACTGCGGGAATGCAGCCTGCCGTTTTACGCGGCCAAGCTGCTCGAGGGTGATAAGGAACTGTGGGCAAAATACGGCGGAGATATGCCGCGCGAGATGCGCGAACAGCTGGACGCACTGGCTGAGGGCATGCACAGCCACGCCAACTCCACGGATAACGAAATGGTGCTTGCAGATGCGCTCTATGACTACATAGAAGAGGTTGTGCGCGCCTGCTTCAAGCGCCCGAAAGAGCACAAGTTGACCGTCACCGAGCGGATCGACGCGGTCGTGCTGCACCGCGTATGGGCGCTGCCGATTTTCGCGTTTTTCATGTTCCTGATGTTCTGGACGACCTTTGGCCCGTTCGGCTCGTGGCTGGGCGACGGCATGGAATACCTGATCCAGGGCATTATTTCGCCTTCGGTGCAAAGCGGGCTGGCTGCCCTCGGCACAGCGGAATGGATGGTGAACCTGATCTGTGACGGTATCATCGGCGGCGTAGGCAGCATGCTGAGCTTTCTGCCGCAGATCGTCATCCTGTTTTTCTTCCTGTCCGTGCTGGAGGACACCGGATATCTGGCGCGCGTGGCATTTATTATGGATACGCTGCTGCGCCGCATCGGCCTGTCGGGCAAGTCGTTCGTGCCCATGCTGATGGGCTTCGGCTGCACTACGCCCGCAGTGATGGCTGCGCGTACGATGGAGAACGACGCCGACCGCCGTATGACCATTATGCTCACACCTTTCATGTCGTGCAGCGCCAAGCTGCCGGTTTATGCGCTGGTGGCGGGCGCGGTGTTCCAGGCGCATCAGGGGCTGGTGGTCATCAGCTTGTATGTGCTTGGTATCCTGATGGGCGTGCTGGCAGGATTTATTCTCAAGAAAACCATTTTCCGCGAGGTATCTTCGGGATTTGTGCTGGAACTGCCGACCTACCGTATGCCATCCTTTAAGGGAACGGTGCTCAACATGTGGCAGAAGGCGAAGGACTTTATCACCCGCGCAGGTACGATCATCCTGCTGATGAGCGTGATCATCTGGCTGCTGCAGAATTTCACGTCCACCCTCGCTGTCGCGCAGGATGCGGGTGAGAGCATCCTCGGTGTAATCGGCACAGAGATCGCCCCGATCTTTGCGCCGCTCGGCTTTGGCGCATGGCAGGAATCGGTCGCGCTGCTGACGGGGCTTGCGGCAAAGGAGGCTGTTGTCTCCACCATGAGCGTGCTGTATGGTGTCGGCGGCGGGGCAGAGCTGGCCAGCCTGCTGGGAGGCGTTTTTACGCCTCTGTCCGGCTACTGTTTCCTTGTATTCACGCTGCTGTATATGCCGTGTATGTCCGCGTTTGCAACCATCAAGCGCGAAATGGGCGGCTGGCGCTGGGCGTTCGGTGCAGCGGCGTTCCAGACCGTGCTGGCATATCTGGCCGCATTGGTCATCTATCAGGTGGGAAGCCTGATTTTGTAACAGAACCGACAGGGCTGTGCCGTTTGGCGCAGCCCTGTTTTTACAGGATGGAGGATGACATGGAAGAGGACAGATGGTATACTTATACTATTCGGTAGATGAAAAAGAAAGGAAAAAGAATACCAATGCCAATCAAACTGATTGCCGCAGATATGGACGGCACGCTGCTGGACAGCGCAAAACAGCTTCCGGAAGGGCTGTTTCCCCTGATCCGCGCGCTACGGGCGCGCGGGGTGCGTTTTGCGCCAGCCTCGGGACGGCAATATTACACACTTTACGAGCAGTTCGGAGCTATTGCAGAGGAATTGCTTTATATCAGTGAAAACGGAGCAATGGTATGTGACGGAAGCGAGATCATATCATTTGAAGCGATGCCCGTGGAAGAGGTCTGCCGCGCTGTTGAAACAGTGCGTGTGCTGCCGGGTGTGTATACAATTGTATCCACCCGTGATGGCGGTGTATATGAAGATGAGGACGATCCAGCGTTTCTTCGGAACATGAAAATGTATTGTGCGCGGCATAGGGGCGTTCCGGATCTACTGGAATTTGTGCGCCACGAACCGGTGTGCAAGGTGGCGCTGTTCTGTGAGGGACGTGCGGAGCAGGTTCTGCTGCCCGCATTTGCATCCTTTGCCGGAACCTCACAGGTCGCACTGTCCGGAGCGGACTGGGTCGACCTGATGCGGCCGGGCATGAGCAAAGGGAAGGCAGTCAGCGCGCTGTGTGAGCGGCTGGGCATCACGCCGGACGGGTGCATGGCATTCGGCGATTACCTCAACGACTTGGAACTGCTGCAGGCGGTGGGGGAGCCCTATGCCATGGCAAATGCGCATGATGCGCTCAAAAAAGCGGCAAAGCACATCTGCCCGTCGAACGACGAAGATGGGGTATGCCGCACCATCCGCGCAGTATTCGGTATTGACAAACCGTGAGCTTGCTTATACAATAGAGAGCAGAAAAAGCAGAGTAGACTCTGGCGCGTTAAGTGCCGCCGAGACGGGGAGTTGTTCGGCGGACGAAAGGGGATTTCACCCTGCGGTGCCGCGGTCGCATCCCGCTGCTGCAACTGTTTAGGCATCTCCTAAATCGCTGTGGCAACAGATGAATTTATTAAGGAGGTGTCTTTTTCTATGTCCAAAACTCCAAATATCTTTGTCCGTTCGCTGCGTGAACTCAAAAGCACGCGCTGCTTGGCGTTGACTGCGCTGCTGATCGCGATGAATATCGCGCTGGATCTGATGGGGCTGGAACTCCGGCTGCCGCCCGACCTGAAGATCGGTTTCGGCTTTCTCGCCAATGCGGCGGTCGGCATGCTGTTCGGTCCGTCGGTTGCGATGATGGCGGGCGTATGCACGGATCTGCTGGGCTATATTGCAGGAGGCTTTTCTATGGGAATGTACTTTCCCGGCTTTACGCTGACGGCGGTTGTCGCCGGGCTGTTCTGGGGCCTGTGGCTGTATCCGTGCAGGGTGTCAGTGTGGCGTGCAATTGCAGCGAAGACGTGCATCAATGTATTTTGCAACATCGGCCTGAACACATTGTGGCTGACCATGACGGGCGGCAAGGCGATGGGCGTGCTGCTGGTGGCGCGCGTACCCAAAAACCTGCTCATGCTGCCGGTCGAGATCGTGGTGCTGTACTTCGGTATGAAGCTGGTAAACCGTTTTTATCAGATGCTCCCCGCGGTGTCGGCTTCTGAACGTCCGGCGGGTGAAAAGACCCATTGAAAATTGCAAAAAGGCCGTCCGGAGGCGCCGGGCGGCTTTTTATGTCCTGACAGGTTGTTTTTGTTAAGTTTTCCGATTTTCCCTATGCAAACGCAGGATTTTTTGGTATACTATATATGATTGGAGAAGAACGGCTCGTTCCGTTCGCTGAAAGGGAGTGACCGCTTTATGAAATTGACAAAAGAGAGCATCAAACATAATGCGTCCTGGAAGGGATACCGCCTGCCGCAGTATGATATTGACGCGGTACGCGAGAACACGCGTAAAGCGCCGACCTGGCTGCACTTCGGTGCAGGTAACCTGTTCCGGGCTTTTCCCGCCGTGTTGGCGCAGCGCATGCTGACTGCGGGCTTGGCAGATACCGGTGTGATCTGCTGCGACGGGTATGACGAGGAACTGATCGACCGCTGCTACCGTGCGTGCGACCATCTCTCCCTTGTAGTAACCGTGTATTCCAACGGCACGATCAACAAAGAGGTTGTCGCTTCGGTCACGGAGAGCATCAAAATGAGCGAAGATATGTCGCGCCTGCAGGAGATATTCCTTGCGCCGTCGCTCCAGATGGTCAGCTTCACTCTGACCGAGAAGGGCTATGCATTCCAAAACGACGCACATGAGATTGTCCCGGACTATGCACACGACCAGACGAACGGTCCGGAAGGCTGCACTTCTTTCTTCGGCAAGCTGGCGTCGCTCAGCCTGGCGCGCTGCCGCGCGGGACTGCCGCCGCTCGCGTTGGTTTCGCTGGATAACTGCTCGGATAACGGTACCCGCTTGGAGCGCGCGATGCGCTATATGGCGCGAGCCTGGCAGCAGAAGAAATTCATTACAGAAGATGAGTATTTCTATCTGATCAAAAAGAATACCTATCCGCTTTCCATGATCGACAAGATCACCCCGCACCCGGATGAGCGCATTGCCGAAAAGCTGGAAGCGGACGGGCTGGAAAACGCGCGCCCGTTTGTTACCGGGAAGGGAACGGTTGCTGCAATTTATGTTAACTCGGAGAATGTGCACTATCTGCTGATTGAAGATGCGTTCCCGAATGGACATCCGCCGCTCGAACAGTGCGGCGTTATCCTGACGCGGCGCGATATCGTCGAAAAATCTGCTCTGATGAAGGTCAGCACCTGCATGAACCCGATGGACACCGCGCTTGGCGTGTTTGGCTGCATGTTGGGCTATACCCAGATCAGCGCAGAGATGAAGGACAAGGAACTGGTCAACCTGATCACCCGTATGAGTGAGCAGGAGGCTATGCCTATGGTTGCCGACCCGGGCGTCATCGATCCGGTCGAGTTCCTGCATGAGGTGCTGGGTGAGCGTTATCCGAATACCTTCCTGCAGGATTCCCCGCAGCGCACGGCAACCGATACCTCGCGTAAGATCCCGCTGCGCTTCGGTTCGACGCTGTATGCCTACTACAATTCCACCCTGCCTGCGCACCGCGCGACCAAGCTGGTCTATATCCCGCTGGTGCTGGCCGGCTGGCTGCGCTATCTGGTCGGTGTGGACGACCGCGGCGATGCATTTGAGCTCAGCCCGGATGCTAATCTTGACCATGTCCGCTCGCTGATCGGCAACCCAAAGCTGGGCGATCAGGTCTCCGAGGAGCAACTGTATCCGCTGCTGTCAAACCGCTACTATTTCGGCGTCAACCTGTTTGAGATCGGCGTCGGCGAGACGGTCGTGCGCATGTTCAACGAACTCAATAAGGGACCGCGTGCGATCCGTGAGACGCTGCGCAAATACTGCGGCGAAGAAAAGGAAGAAGAGTGGATCTTCTGATCCGTTGACACTTCCTGCAAAAGGAAAGGGAGAACCCGATTTGGGTTCTCCCTTTTTATGTAAACGAAAGTGCTATTTTCCGCTTTCTGCAACCGCCTGCACACCCGGTGCAAGGCGCAGCCAGCGCGTACCGCGGAAACGCAGGAAAAAGCAGAGTGCGCGGCACAGCCAGTCGCCAACCATGGCGATCCAAATACCGATCGCGCCAAGGTTGAATGTAACGGCGAATACGTAGCCGCTCGCCAGCCGGAGCAGCATCATCGAGGCAACCGAGCAGATCATCGGATAGCGCACGTCGTTTGCTGCACGCAGCACATTGGGCAGGGTAAATGATGCCGGCCAGATCAGTGCAGCGCAGCCGTTGTGGATAAAGATCAGCGTCATGCCGAGCGAGATGGCCTCGGGCGACAGACTATAAATTTGGAGTACCAGCGGCGTGGCGGCAATAGTCAGCAGGCAGCATGCGCCGTTGATCAGGTAGGTGATCTTCATCAGCTTTTTCGCCATGCGCCGCGCCTGCGGGATGTCCCTTGCACCGATGCACTGTCCAACCACAGTGATCATAGCAAGGCTCATCGCCTGGCCGGGGATGACGGCGACCGCATCCAGATTGTTCGCGACCGCGTTTGCCGCGATCTGGGTGGTGCCAAACAGTGATATAATGCTGACGACCAGAATGCGCCCCAGCTGGAACAGGCTGTTTTCCAAACCGTTCGGCACACCGATCTGCAGAATACGGCGGATCAGGGATAAATCTGGGCGGAAACGCGTCCCAGTACGCAGGGAAACCGTGTGATCCGGATGGAGCAGCAGCGCGGTAATGACCACGGCTGCGACACCGCGGGAAAACACGGAAGAGAGCGCAGCGCCGGCTACGCCCCATTGGAGTACAAAAATCAGGACCGAGTTGCCGATCAGGTTGACGATATTGATCAGCCCGGCAATCAGCATGGAGATCCGCGAATTGCCCTGCGCGCGGAACAGTGCCGCCCCTGCGTTATAAACCGCCAGAATGGGGTAAGAGAACACGCTGACGGTCAGATAGGTCAGCGCACTGTCCATCACATCGTCCTCAATTGAGCCGAACAGCAGCCGCAGCAGCGGGGTGCGGAACAGCATGATCAGTACAGCGATGACGAGCGAAATGACGATTACCACCAAATAAAGCTGGCGGGAAGCATCGCATGCGCGCTTGCGGTCGCGCGCGCCAAGCAGCTGCGCGACAACGACCGCACCACCGGTCGCAAGGGCGGAAAAAATATTGATGATCAGAACATTCAGCATATCGACCAGCGATACGCCGGAAACCGCAGCCTCGCCGACTGAGGACACCATGATCGTGTCCGCCAGACCAACCGTGATCGAGAGCACCTGCTCAAGTACGAGCGGCCAGATCAGCTTTTTCAGCGCGGCGTTGGGGAATAGCTCCTTTTCCGTTGGGGTTGCCTTCTTTCTTTTCTCTTTTACTTATGCATAACTCATAAAATGACGCGGTAAGCGTCAATCAGCTGCGCAAGAGACCATGCGGCGTTTGCCGGACTGGTGGAGGGCAGCTGTGTGATGGGAATATGGATCTGCGGCTCGACCAGTCTGCGGTACAACTGGGCGGACTTGTCGCCGGTCGCAAAAATCCGGGTGATCTTCGTCTCGTGCAACAGGCGGCCGATATCGTTCGGCACGGCATTTTTAATGCTCGTATCCGATGCACCGGCAATATCACAGCGGGCGATCGTGTCCCACAGCGCAATGTGATGCCTGAGGCACATGGCGCACTTTTCATCTGTGGTTGCGGGCAGCTCCTCGTCCAGTACGGCAGAAAGAACCCGCCAGAAACGGTTTTGTGGATGGGCGTAGAAAAAGCCCGCCTCGCGCGATTTTGGGCTGGGGATCGAGCCAAGCAACAGCACACGCGATTCACTGTCATACAGCGGCGGGATATTGTGCACAACGGTCTGCAGGTTCATTCCTCATCCTCCAATACAGTCAAAAAAGGCCGGAATGCGCTGGGCAGCGCGTATTCTTCGCGCAGAGCGGACGGCGTAACAAAGGTCAGCTCCGCAGGCGGCTCGGCCAGTTCTACATAATACCCCGTCATGCGCCACTCCACATGCGTAAAGATGTGTTTGGCCGGGTGAAGAGAAAGCAGCTTTTCCATCTGACAGCCGCGTACGCCAAGCGCCTGCCTGACTGCATCCGGCGACAGCGCACCCTCGAGTGCGGGCAGCTCCCACAGCCCTGCAAGCAGACCGCTGTCCGGCCGCCGACGGATGCCGATAAGCGTGCCGTACCGTATGAGCAGGACAGTGCGGTTTTCCGCGCGCCGCATCTTTTTGGCGGCACGGACAGGCAGCTGTATGGCGTTCCCATGGTGATAACCCAAGCACAAATGCTGGACCGGACAGTCGCTGCACAGCGGCGCGCCGTTCGGCAGGCAGGTCGTAGCGCCAAGCTCCATTAAAGACTGGTTGAAGTCGCCCGGCCGGTCGGTCGGCATGATAGCGGCAAAACGTTCGCGCGTCAGCTTTTTATATTTGGGATCTGTAATCGCCGTGAAATCGTTGTCCAGCCGCGCGGCAACACGCAGCACGTTGCCGTCTACCGCGGGGACCGGAAGGCCAAAAGCGATGGATGCGATCGCGCCTGCGGTATAGTCACCGATGCCGGGCAGCGCGAGCAGATGGCCGTAGTCAGCAGGAAGCTCTCCGCCATATTTTTCACAGACCTCCACTGCGGCCCGGTGCAGGTTGCGCACGCGGCTGTAATAGCCGAGCCCTTCCCAGAGCTTCATATAAACTGCTTCGTCCGCTGCAGCTAATGCATGCACGTCGGGAAGCGACTGCATCCAGCGTTCGAAATAGCCGCGCACAGACTCAACGCGTGTCTGCTGGAGCATGATCTCGCTTATCCAGACACGGTAAGGCGTAGGCCGGGTACGCCAGGGCAGGTCGCGGTGTCCCTGGTCATACCAGCTGAGGAGGGGAGCAACGATGGCAGAGCAAACGCCGTTCAATGCTGCATATCGTCGAGCGTCTGCCCGGTATAGAACATGGTAAATACAGCATCCGCGATATGCTTGTGTTCGTCGTCATGCACTTCTACCATATAAACTGCGGTCTTCTTGCCGCGTTTGCGTTCATACGCGACCGCGGTTAGTGTTTTACCAAGACGGCCCGGACGGTAATAGTGGATATTGCTGTCCAGCGTGACGGCAACCAGCCCGTGCGATGCGGCCGCAGAACCGGCTGCAATATCACACAGGGTAAAAATCGTACCGCCATGCGCCAAACCGAGCGGATTGAGAAGTTCTTCAGTCAAATCGAGTTCAACGGTCGCGCCGCCATCCTTGTCCAGTGTGATGACGCGCATGTGCATCAGCTTATTCAGACCGCTGGCCTCCTGACGCATTTTGAGGATTTGTTCAATGGTCATTTCAGGGCTCCTTTGCATAAACAAGGTGCGGCAGAAGGACAGCCGCACCCACATTTTTATTATCATTCTTATTATATCGGCCCACTGCGGCCGCGTCAAGCCGGAAACCTGCACGGCAGGAAAGATTACAGAACGGCATGGCTGAATGACAGAAACATCCGGTCGCAATATATTGTTGTCCTGCTGCACCTGTATACCAAAATGCAGTGGAAGATTGGAGAAAACAGATTTTTATAGACGAAAAATGCGGATTGATGAATTTTTTCGGCTTTACAAGGTTAATTACAAGCTGTATAATATACATAGTTTTTTGACGGGGTAGTAAATATATGGCCAGTGATTTTTCTCGCACGCTCGCGCTTTTGCGACGGGAAAAGAAAATAAGCCAAAGGACAGCGGCAGGCGATCTGGGGGTTTCCCAGGCGCTTTTGAGCCATTATGAGAATGGTTTGCGTGAGCCAGGCCTGCCTTTTGTTGTGCGTGCGGCTGATTATTACGGTGTATCCTGCGATTATCTTCTGGGCCGTTCTATGGCGCGTGATGGCTCTGCAGTACCGGCAGGGCGGATGGATGTAAAAGAGTCGGCTCAGGATGAAAAACGGCATGTTGTTCAGGCGGCCTCGCTGCTGCTTGATTTGGCCGAGCAGACAGGCAGTACGCAGCTGCCGCATGAGATAGAAGCGTATTTCTCGGTTGTGATATATAAGATATACCGGTATATCTACATGGCTGATCCCGCCGGGGTAGAGGCGGTATTCCGTGCTGCGCGCGATCAGTTTGAATATTTGTGTGATGCGCGGATAAAAGAACATGAACTGCGGATTCGTACAGCAGCAAAAGGGGAAGCGGGATTTGGACTGCAAAAAGAAGAATTGTACCGTTTTCCAATGTCGCCCAATGAGATCAGTAAGAGGTATCCCGAACTGTCCAGTGCATTGTTGACTGTGTTGCAGCAGGTATCAGACTCGCTGAATGAGATGGAAGAATCCTGCAAAGATATCCGCTGAAAAATTTGAAAATATCTATTGACAAAATGTCGCATGCTGTGGTATTATATACAAGTCGCTGAGACAGACAAGACCTGCGGAAATGCTGGTGTAGCTCAGTTGGTAGAGCAGCTGATTTGTAATCAGCAGGTCGGGGGTTCAAGTCCGTCCACCAGCTCCACACCTTTTGGAAAAGGGACAATTTTATATGGGAGGTTTCCCGAGTGGCCAAAGGGAACAGACTGTAAATCTGTCGTCTATGACTTCGGTGGTTCGAATCCACCACCTCCCACCAACTGGAGTACTACCGGAATTTGGTGCATTTTATTTGTGAAATTACCAAATAACCGGTAGTATTTTTTTATTAGGATACATTGGAGTTTATGAGATCTATTCGTCAGAACTCGACATCATATACATACTTCCACCACTCGTGACCGCCCTTCCTGGTCTGTGGACGCTTATAGGCTGTGGATAAAACCCGGCCATCATCGAATACCTTTTTGCAGATGCGCGGGGTCTTGTAAGCAGATAGTCTACGCTTCTGGGAAAGCTGCTGTCACCCGGTCATAAACTGCATCAAAGGCCACGCTGTCATGGATATTGCCTGGCGTGACCACTGTTTCCAGAACAAATCCATGCTTGTCGCAGTCCGTGTGGGCTTCATAGGCAAACTGACGCTTGTGCTCCCCATTTACAAATAAGCCGCACTCCGGATCGGTCACGCTCTTCGTCACCGTGCGTTTCTTCTCTTTCTTCCGCCGCGCCAGCTTCTTCTTCGAGGTATTGTCCCGCCGCTTCTTTGCCGGAGATCCAGGCTCGTCATCGTCATCAAACGGCCTCTTTCCGTGTGCCTCCCGATCTGCATTTACCTCTTCCATCAGCTCCTTCGCATAAACCTTTGATGCGGCAGAAACCTGTGCCTTTACCTGCTTTTTTGTCTTGGCGCTGGCCTTGATATGGGTGCCGTCTATAAACACCGCCTTGGGGGAAAGGTATCCTGCTTCCGCCACTTCTTCCGGGATCCACCGGAATACCTGGTCTACCGTCTCTTCCGTAAAGCGGTGCCAGAAGTTATAACTCACCGTGAAAAAATGCGGCGTCTCCTCCGGCAAGCTATACCCCAGAAACCAGCGGTAATAAATACTGCCCCTTATCTCCTCGCTGTCCGCCGCAGGGATTGCAGTCCATGCAAGTGCTGGATTAGCCCCATCTTGAACGGCGCTACGGGGTCTACGCTTGGTTTTCCATTGTCCTCACAATACAGCAGCTCCACAATTTCGTACAGTCGGTTGAAATCCACTGCTTGATCGATTTTTC
>ERZ1643250.3194-NODE-3194-length-11456-cov-9.682659_pt1 | contig 11456 bp, 8 predicted proteins | sample MGYA00579262_ERZ1643250 | MGnify/ENA primary metagenome ERZ1643250 (study PRJEB29033, sample SAMEA4952265) | chicken gut metagenome | biome: Broiler Chicken; feature: Gastrointestinal Tract; material: Caecum | place: Ireland | collected 2018 | study: Broiler...
TTGATATAGTCGGCCAGGCGCTGCTTGTTGTCACGCTTGATCTGGCCGAGCTGGGTGAGCAGCGCCTTGTCCTCGCCGTAGTTGGCGAGCACCTGCAGCTCGGACGGATGCTTGCGGTAGCCCTTGCCGATCTTGCTTTCGATCAGGGCAGCCAGCTCCGGGTTGGCCTCGCACAGCCAGCGGCGGTGCGCAATGCCGTTAGTGACGTTGCAGAACTTGGACGAATAGATCTTGTAGAAATCGTTGAACACGCGATCCTTAAGGATCTCGGAGTGCAGCGCGGATACGCCGTTGATCGAGAACGAGCCCGCGATCGCCAGATGCGCCATGCGTACGGTGTTGTCCGCGACAATAGCGAGCTTGGAGATCTTCTGGAAGTCGTTCGGGAAGTAGTTCCACAGCTCCTTGCAGAAACGCTCGTTGATCTCATAGATGATCTGCATGATGCGGGGCATCAGCTCCTGCACCAGCGATACCGGCCAGCACTCGAGCGCCTCGGGCATGACCGTATGGTTGGTGTAAGCGACCGACTGGCTGGTGATGTTCCACGCCTGCTCCCAGCTCATGTCGTTTTCATCCATCAGGATGCGCATGAGCTCGGGGATAACCAGGGTCGGATGGGTGTCGTTGATATGCAGCACATGCTTGTGGGCGAAGTTGTCCAGCGTGCCGTACTTGGCTTTGTGCTTGGCGCAGATATCCTGGATAGTTGCGGACACAAGGAAGTACTGCTGCTTGAGGCGCAGGGACTGGCCCTCACGGTGGTTATCCTCCGGGTACAGAACCATGGAAATGGTCTCCGCCATGGCGTGCTTTTCAACCGCCTTGAGGTATTCGCCTGACGAGAACAGCTTCATATCCAGCGCGATCGGGCTCTTGGCCTCCCACAGGCGCAGGTTGGCAATGTTGTTGGTATCATAGCCAGAAATCGGCATGTCATACGGCACCGCAAGGACCGGTGTGTAATCCTTGTATTCGACGACCAGCTTGCCGCTTTCGTCAAAGTGCGTGTCGACTGTGCCGCCGATCCGGACTTCGCGGGTATCATCCATCGCAGGAATCTGCCATACGTCGCCCGAGGCGAGCCAGGAATCCGGCAGCTCAACCTGCTGGCCGTTTTCGATCTTCTGCTTGAAGATGCCGTGTTCATAGCGGATAGAATAGCCCGTGCCGCGCACGCCCGTGGTGGCCATGCCGTCCATATAGCAGGCCGCCAGACGGCCGAGGCCGCCGTTGCCGAGGCCGGGGTCGGCCTCTTCCTCGAAAATGTCCGCCATCTCGTAGCCCATATCCTTGAGGGCTGCGGTCAGTTCGTCCAAAATGCCGAGGTTATAAGCGTTGTTGCGCAGGCTGCGGCCTACCAGAAATTCCATGCACAGATAGTGCACCTGCCGCTCCCCGTATTTTTCCACCTCATTCTGGGTCTCAATCATGTGCTCGGTGAGCGCATCGCGCACGACGAGCGCGCAGGCTTCATAGATCTGCTCCTTGGAGGCATCCTCGACCTCACGGCCGAAGTGCCGCTGCAGCTTGCCTGCAATCGCTTCCTTCAGCGCAGTTTTTGTGTACTGATTCTTTGGCATGGTATTTCTTGTCTCCTCACATAATTTGCTTAACGAGATCTGTCCTTACCAGCCCAGGGCGGAATGATAGACCTCAATATATTTGTCAGCCGAGCTGCCCCAGCTGAAGTCGCTCTGCATCCCCTGCACCATCAGCTTTTTCCATGCGGGCTTATTGTAGCGGAACACACCGCAGGCTTCGCGGATGACGTGCAGCATATCATGCGCATTGTAGCTGGCGAAGGTGAAGCCGTTGCCCGTGCCCGCGTAGTCGACAAACGCCTGCACGGTGTCCTTCAGGCCGCCGGTCTCGCGTACGATCGGGATGGTGCCGTAGCGCAGCGCGATCATCTGGGCAAGGCCGCAGGGCTCGAACTTGGACGGCATCAGGAACATGTCGCAGCCCGCATAGATGCGGTTGGCAAGATCGCCCGAGAACATGATGGACGCCGAAATATTGTTCGGATAGCGGCGCTTTGCTTCGAGGAACATCTGCTCATAGCGCCAGTCGCCCTTGCCGAGCACGATCAGGCGCAGGTCATCGGACAGGATGTCGTGCAGCACGGCTTCGATCAGGTCGAGGCCCTTCTGGTCGACAAAGCGGGTGACCATACCGATGACCGGCGTGTTTTCGTCGCCCTGGATGCCGCAAAGCTTGAGCAGCTCAAGCTTGTTGACCTTTTTGTCCTCCGGCGTTTTGGGGCCGTAGTTCTTGAAGATCTTGGGGTCGGTCTGCGGGTTGAAGGCATCCATATCGATGCCGTTCAGGATGCCGTGCAGCTTGTAGCTGTTCATGCGCAGCACGCTGTCCAGACGGTAGCCGTAGTATTCGGTCTGGATTTCCTGTGCATAGGTGGGGGAAACCGTGGTCACCGCGGTGGAGGCCACGATCGCGGCCTTCATCAGGTTGACGTCGCCGTCCATGGCCATAAAGCCGGAGCGGAAATGCGCATCGTCAATGCCGAGCACATATTCCAGGATCTCACGGCCGTAGCGGCCCTGGTACTGGATGTTGTGGATGGTGAATACGGTTTTGATATTCTCATAAAACGGGCGGGAGGAGAACATCAGGTTGTAGTATACCGGCACAAGCGCGGTCTGCCAGTCGTTGCAGTTGATGACATCCGGCTTCCAGTCAAGGTCGGGCAGGACCTCGAGCACGGCCTTGGAGTAATAGGCGAAGCGCTCGGCGTCGTCATACTCGCCGTAGACCTGGCCGCGGGCAAAGTAATACTCGTTGTCGATGAAATAGAAGGTCACGCCATCCGATTCATAGCGGAAGATACCGCAGTACTGGTTGCGCCAGCCCAGACGGACGTATGCATTCTTGAGATAATAGAATTTCTCACGCCATTCCTGGCCGATCGCTGAATACAGCGGGCAGAAGACGCGTACATCGTGGCCTTTGGCAGCCAGCGCCTTGGGCAGAGAACCTGCAACATCACCCAGACCACCGGTCTTGACAAACGGGGCGCACTCGCTGGTTACATACATGATTTTCATAAAAGCCAACCCTCCCCAGCAGGAGGTGCGGAAACAGTTGCCCCGCTTCCGCACCTGTATACCATTATTATACTAAATTCTTCTTCGTCACAATATAGGGAATTTTCACGAACATTTTCAGCCAAACTGCTCTGTTTTTGCGTATTTTTTTATGCGTTTGACGAAAATTTATCATACGGTTGCATTCTTTGCGATCGTGATGGGATAGTTCTCGTGGCCCATCATCGTGCGGCCGTCGCGTACGACGACATTGCGGTCGGTGATCACATGGCGCAGCGATGCATCCGACAGGATACGGCCGCCTTCCATAATGATGCAGTCGCAGACTTCCGCACCTTTTTCCACTACAACGTCGCGGAACAGGATGCAGTTTTTGACGTGGCCCTCGATGTGGCAGCCGTCTGCGATCAGGCTGTCCTCCACGACGGCCTTGTCGCCGTAGTAGGCGGGTGCCTCGTCCTTGATACGGGTCAGGATCGGACGGTTGCGGAGGAATACCTCGTCGCGCACATCCTTGTCCAGCAGATCCATGTTGGAACGGAAGTAATCGAAGGTATCCTCGATCTTGACCGCATACTCGTTGAACAGGTACCCTGCGACCGTGCCGTCGATCAGCGCGCGGGTGAGGAACTCGCGCTCGAAGTGGATGCAGTTATGGGTAACGCAGTCGGACAGCATGTGGATCAGGTACTGGCGGCTCATGACGTAAACGCCGAGTGCAATGTGCTTGCACTTGCCCTCGTTCGTATCGCCCACACGGATATCGACCGCCTCCTTTTTGCGGTTGAGCTCCACATAGGTGGTGAACGGCGAATCCTTGGACTTCTTGGTGCAGACCATGGTCAGATCCGCGCCGGACTTGATGTGGCGGTCAATCACATCGTCAAGCGGGATATTGGCGACGATATCGCCGTCCGCGATGACAACGTATTCCGCCTTGTTCTTCTGCAGGAAGTCGACCGCGCCGGCCAGGGCGTCGATCTTGCCGCGGTACTCGCCCGTTACAAGCGGGGAAGCTTTCTTGGAGTAGGAATAAGGGGGCAGCAGGGTGACGCCCGAATTCTTGCGGGAAAGGTCCCAGTCCTTTGCGTTGCCGATATGGTCGATCAGCGACTGGTATTTGTCCTTCATCAGCACGCCTACGCGGAAGATGCCGCTGTTTACCATGTTGGACAGCATAAAGTCGATGATGCGGTAACGGCCGCCCCACTGTACGGCGCCGACTGTGCGGTGCTCGGTGATCTCACGGAGATCGTTGTCATTATCGAATGCAATGATGATGCCTAAAACATTCTTCATGGTTTCCGCCCCCTTACTTTACGTCCGGCAGGTCTTCGTCTGCCATTTCCTTCGCGGCGAGCTTCGCGCCGCGGCCAATGCGTACGCCCTCAGCAACGACGGCTACGCCCCACTTGTCCACGTCGCCGTCTGCCGGGCTGCCGCCGACTTCAGCGTCCTTGGCGATGACAGCGTTTTCCGCAACGATCGCATAGCGGACAGTCGCGCCCTCTTCCACGACGGCGCCCGGCATCAGGATGGAGTATTCCACCTTGGCGCCCTTGGCGATTTTGACATCCGAGAACAGGACGGACTCGGAAACGTCGCCTGCGATTTCGCAGCCCTCAGAGAGCAGTGTGTGCTTGACGGTAGCGGTCTTTGCGGTGAAGTGCGGGGGCGAACCGGTGGTGCGGCCGTAGATCTTCCAGGAATCGTCCGACAGGTTTAGGCCGGAGTTCGGGGAAAGCAGATCCATGTTGGCCTCCCACAGGCTCTCGATCGTGCCGACGTCCTTCCAGTAGCCCTCGAAGCGGTAGGAAACCAGCTTTTCGCCGTTTGCGAGCATGGCGGGGATGATGTCCTTGCCGAAGTCGTTGGAGGACTTGGCGTTGTTTTCGTCATCGATCAGGTACTGGCGCAGTTTTTTCCACGAGAAGATGTAAATGCCCATGGAAGCCAGCGTGGACTTGGGCTGCTTGGGCTTCTCCTCGAACTCGTAGATCGTGCCGTCCGGCTTGCAGTTCATGATGCCGAAGCGGGATGCTTCGCTCAGCGGTACGTCGAGCACGGCGATGGTCGCGTCCGCGCCGGTTTCCTTGTGCTGCTGGAGCATCTTGTTATAATTCATCTTGTAGATGTGGTCGCCGGACAGGATAAGCACGTATTCGGGGTCGTATTCGTCGATGAACGCGATGTTCTGGTAGATTGCATTCGCGGTGCCTTTGTACCACTCAGAGGTCTTGCCTTTCTGGTACGGCGGCAGGACGTATACGCCGCCGCGCAGGCGGTCAAGGTCCCAGGTCTGGCCCGAACCGATATAGGCGTTGAGCACGTGCGGCTCATACTGGGTGAGCACGCCGACCGTGTCAATGCCGGAGTTGACGCAGTTGGAAAGCGGGAAGTCGATAATGCGGTATTTGCCGCCGAACGGCACCGCAGGCTTGGCGACATTTTTGGTCAGCACGTAGAGACGGCTGCCCTGGCCGCCCGCGAGCAGCATTGCCACGCATTCTTTTTTCCGATACATGATGAACCCTCTCCTTTACGGTTTACGCGTTTATTTTTATGCCCTTCTGGCGTTTCCCCTTATTTTTTGTCATTTGTGCCGTCAACTGTTTTGGTCACTGCCTTGGTGCCGGGCGCGGTGACCGCCTTTTCACCCGTTTTGGCGATTGCTTTTTCGCCGGCTTTTGCGACCGCTTTGCTGCCGGTTTTGGCTACCGCCTTCTCGCCGGTTTTAGCGACCGCTTTGCTGCCGGTCTTTGCGACGGCCTTCTCTGCCGGTTTGGCAACCGCTTTAGAAGCGGACTTGGAGGCAGCCTTGCTGCTTTTTGCCTTTTTTTCCGCTGCAGCCTTCTTTGCGGCTTCGATCTCCGCCTTGGTGCGGCGCTTCGCGCGCGGCTTGCCCTTGAAGAACAGCACACCGAACCGCGGGATTGCAATGCTGATGGACTGCTCCTGCCCATGCATGGGCTTCTTGTTATCGGTTTTGACCTTGCCGTTGCTCATGCCGCTGCCGCCGAATTCCGTGCGGTCGGAAGAGAAGATTTCTTCCCAAGTGCCGGCAAACGGCACGCCGATGCGGTAGCCTTCCTGCACCTCGGGCGAGAAGTTGACCACGACAACGATATCGCTGCCATCCTTCGCGATGCGGCGGAATACGATGATATTGTTGCGGTTGTCCTCATGGCTGATCCACTCGAAGCCGCGCCAGTCGGTATCCTGCTCCCAGAGTTGCGGAGTCTCCAGATAGAAGTGGTTGAGCGCCTTGACATAGGCCTGCATCTGGCGGTGCGCCGGATAGTCGAGCAGCATCCAGTCCAGCCCGCGCTGGTACGCCCATTCGGAGAACTGGGCGAATTCGCCGCCCATGAACAGCATCTTCTTGCCCGGGTGCGCGGCCATGTAGCCGTACAGCGCGCGCAGGCCGCCGAACTGGTTCTCATACGGGGGCGGCATCTTGCCGATCAGCGAGCACTTGCCGTGCACGACCTCGTCGTGCGAAAGCGGCAGGATATAGTTTTCCGAGAATGCATACATGAACGAGAACGTGATCTTGTCATGCATGTCCTTGCGGAAGAACGGGTCAGCCGAGCAGTAGCACAGCATATCGTTCATCCAGCCCATGTTCCACTTGAAGTTGAAGCCCAGGCCGCCGTCGTAGCCCGGCTTGGTGACCATCGGCCACGCGGTGGACTCCTCTGCGATCATCATGATGTCCGGATGGTCGGTCAGGATGAACTCATTGAGCAGGCGCAGGAAGTCGATCGCTTCCAGATTCTCGCGCCCGCCGTGGATATTGGGCCGCCATTCGTTCTGGCGGTTGTAGTCCAGATACAGCATGGAAGCGACCGCGTCCACACGCAGGCCGTCCATGTGGAATTTTTCGATCCAGAACATCGCGGACGAGAACAGCAGGTTGCGGGTCGAGGTCTTGCCGTAGTCGAATACGCGCGTGCCCCACTCCTTGTGCTCCATCTTGAGCGGATCGGCGTATTCGTAAAGATAAGAGCCGTCGAACTCGACCAGGCCGCAGCCGTCCTTGGGGAAGTGGGCGGGCACCCAGTCCATGATCACGCCGATGCCGGCCTGATGCGCCTTGTCCACCAGATACATCAGGTCCTTCGGCGTGCCGTAGCGGCTGGTCGCAGCGAAGTAACCGATGACCTGATAGCCCCACGAGCCGTCGAACGGGTACTCGGTCAGCGGCATGAACTCGATGTGGGTGTAGCCCATCTCCTTGACGTAAGGCACCAGCTCGTCCGCCAGCTGGCGGTAGGAATAGAAATTGCCGTCCTCATGCATTTTCCATGAGCCAAGGTGACATTCGTAGATATTGACGGGATTGGAGTAGGGAAGATGCTTTTTGCGCCAGTCCAGCCAGGAAGCGTCGTTCCAATCATAGCCCTCAATGTCATATACCTTGGTCGCGTTGCCCGGCCGGGTTTCAAAATGATAGCCGTACGGGTCGGACTTGTCGAACACGTCGCCTGATTTTGCCCACACGCTGTACTTATATGCAGCGTATTCGGAGATATGCGGGATGAATTTTTCCCAGATGCCCTGCTCATCGCGCACCATATAGTCCGCCTCGCGGTTCCATCCGTTGAATTCGCCCATGACCGAGACCTTTTCGGCCTCCGGAGCGTATACACGGAACAGGTAGCCCTGCTCGCCGTCCTGGGTAAAGGGGTGCGCGCCCATATAGTCGAAAGCGCGGCAGTCCCTGCCCGAATAGAAAAGCTGGCTGCGCTTTTCACAGGCCGGCGATGCGGATTTCTTCTTCATATTGCATCTCTCCCTTTATTTTACTGCCAAATTCAAACAATCCGAGAAAATTTTCCAACATTTTCGGCATTTTGCCCTGTTTTTGGCAGATACCTCTCACTTTAGTTGGGTATAGTATACATCAAAACAAAAGAAAAGTCCAGCAATTTTACACAATTACTGGACTTTTTTAATAAAAATTTTGTTTGGTTTCAACAGGTTTCGGCGGAAAATGTTGAGAAAACGTACAAATTATATGCGTTTTGTTTAGAAAACATTGCGCCGGATGAGATCAAGTGCAGTAGAAGCAGCCTGCATGCGGATGCGGTCGCGGCCATTCATGGACTTCATCTTGCGGGTAAAATACTGCCCCTTATGCCAGATGCTGATGTACACCAGGCCAACCGGCTTTTCGTCCGTGCCGCCGCCCGGGCCGGCAACACCCGTGATGCCCACGCCGACGTCTGCACCGAGTGCGCGCGCCACGCCCTCGGCCATCTGCTCGGCCACTTCAGGGGAGACCGCGCCGACCGTATCGAGCGTCTCCTTTTGAACGCCGAGCACTTTCATCTTGACTTCGTTGGCATACGAGCATACGCCGCCCAGATAGTAGTCCGAGCAGCCGGGTACGTCCGTGATGCGCTTGGACAGCAGGCCGCCCGTGCAGCTCTCCGCCACAGCGAACGTCAGGCCGCGCGCACGCAGGCCGTCGCCCACGACCTGCTCGAGCGAATCTACGTCTACACCGTATACGTCCTCGCCCAGCATGGCGCAGATTTTTTCCACAACCGGGTCAAGCAGCTTTTCGCACTGATCCGGGGTGTCCGCCTTGGCGGTTACGCGCGCGAAGCACTCGGACGTCTTAGCATAGGGGGCAATAGTCGGGTTTTTGCTCTCCGCCATCATGTCGTGCAGAATGGCTTCCATGTTGCTCTCGCCGAGGCCGAATACGCGGATGTTGCGCGAGACGATGCACCCGCCCGCGAGCTTGTACAGATAGGGCATGGCGCATTCCTTCCACATGGGGTTGCACTCGCGCGGGGGGCCGGGCAGCATGAGCACGTGCTTGCCGTACGCCTCGAACGCGCAGCCGGGCGCGGTGCCCCATTCATTCACGAACACTGTGCAGCCCTCGGGCAGCCAGGCCTGCTTTTCGTTGTTCGGGGTCATCTCGCGGCCGATGGTCTGGAAAAAGCCCTTGATGCGGTCGAGCGAGGGCTGGTGCAGCGCCAGCTTTTTGCCGAATACGGCCGCCAGCGTCTCCTTGGTCAGGTCGTCCAGCGTGGGGCCGAGGCCGCCGGTGGTGATGATGATGTCCGCGCGGTCGCGGGCGGTCTCGACGACGTGGCGCAGGCGCGCCGGGTTGTCGCCGACCACGGTCTGGTAAAATACGTTGATGCCGAGCTCAGACAGGCCCTGCGAGATGACCTGCGCATCCGTGTTGACAATGTCGCCCAGCAGGATCTCGGTGCCGACGGCGATCAGTTCTGCGTTCATTTTTATCTGCCTTCTTTCTTATGTCAGTCAATAGGATAACAGATTGTTTTTGTTACAGCAATTCAGATCAGATGAATATGCTTCCAATCCTGCCATGCTATGTCGTTTACGGCAGGTGTATAATCTCCACACCCGCAACTGCCTCCTCGACCAGCACGTCCACATCCAGATGCGATTCTGCGTCGAGGATCTTGGGCATCTTGGGCTTGGTGTTCGGGTGCTTGGGGGTGAATACGGTGCAGCAGTCCTCATAGGGGAGGATGGAGGTCTCGAACGTGTCGATCCTGCGCGCGATCGTGACGATCTCCTCCTTGTCCATGCCGATGCATGGGCGGAATACAGGCAGCTCGCACACCGCGCCGGTTACCGCCATCGCGGGCATGGTCTGGCTCGCCACCTGGCCGAGCGACTCGCCCGTAATCAGCGCGCCGCAGCCATACTGCACTGCAACCTTTTCCGCAATGCGCATCATAAAACGCCGCATGATGAGCGTGAACAGCTCCTCGTGGCACTTTTCGCGGATCTCCTCCTGGATCTTGGTGAACGGCACGACCATGACGCTCATGCGGCCGCACCATACAGTCAGCTTACGCCCCAGCTCGAGCACCTTTTCCTTGGCGCGCTCCGAGGTATAGGGGTAGCTGAAGAAGTGGATGCCCACCAGCTCCAGACCGCGCTTGGCCATCATCCAGCCCGCGACAGGGCTGTCGATGCCGCCCGAGAGCAGCAGGGCCGCGCGGCCGTTCGAGCCGATCGGCATGCCGCCCGCACCCGGCTCAGGGCCGGCATGGACAAAGGCGTATTTTTCACGCATCTCAACGTGCACGGTCAGGTCGGGATGGTGCATATCCGGGCGGACAGACGGGAACAGGTCGGCCAGCTCTCCGCCGACGTGCTGGCTGATCTCGGTCGAGGTCATGGGGAACTTCTTGTCCCCGCGCTTGGTTTCGACCTTGAAGGTCTTTGCCTGTGCAAAGCGCGGCGCAAGGTAGGACTGCGCGGTCGCGATCACGCTTTCAAGCGTCTTTTCCGGGCAGACCGCCGCGCGCGAGATGGTCGCAAAGCCGAACACATGGCGCGCGCAGTCCATGACCGCATCGGCGTCCGCATCCTCGGGCACTTCGACGTACACGACCGACTGGCGCATGGAGATCTCGCAGTCCGCGACATGTTTCATCCGGCGGGACAGGTTTTTGAGCAGCCGGTCCTCAAAGGTTTTGCGGTTGAGGCCCTTGAGGACGATCTCACCGCACTTGAGCAGTAATACTTCTTTCATAATGTCTCCTTACTTTATTCACTTCGCAGGCCGTTAAACGGCTGCGGTTGTTCCACTTCGATTTGGCCGCGCGCGGCCGATACAATGATGCAGTATGGGTCGCCGTCCTGCACGGCGCAGTAACCGTAATAGCCGAGCGGATCGCGCTGCTCCGGCATCGTGCATCCGATGATATCCCCATTGTCAAGCGCGTACTCAAACCACACGGCGTCTCGAAATGCATTGGCGCCAAACGGGTACAGATCGGTATAGCCCGCCTGCCCGACCATATCCTCCGCCTGCGCGGCGCTTACCGGATGTACAATCAGCAGGTAAATGCCGGTCACCAACAGGCCGGTCATAAACAGCAGCCCGACCGCCGTCGGGCGGTTATCCTTCCGGCGCAGGTGCAGCGGCACGAAAAGCGCAAGCCATGCAGCCAGCAGCCACACAGCAAGACGGTATGGCTCGGTCAGAAGCGTGTAAAAACAGCATACCGGTACCAGGCACCAGAACAGCGTGCACAGCCGTACAGCAATGCTGTTCCGGTCCGGCGGCTCGGAAGGAAGGCTGCCCTGCGAAAGCCAGCGCCCAAGCGGGTAGGCGGGCGCCAGAATGACGATCCACCAGAACACCCTGATATCCCCCGCAAGCAGCATTCTGCCGTACACCTTGTAATGCAGCCACAGAAGCATAAAGCTGAATGCAGCCCACATGACAGCGGCAAAGAGCCATTCCCTGAGCGGATACTTTTTCTCCTGCATGGAACCGACCTCCCTCTATCCAATACACAGGTTCCGCAGGCGCGCCCGGTGGATGTCCACTTGCTAAGTGGGCGGGATTTGCGCCTGCGCGGCGCGGGCGGGCAAGAGGGG
>ERZ1643250.3203-NODE-3203-length-11423-cov-5.311224_pt1 | contig 11423 bp, 7 predicted proteins | sample MGYA00579262_ERZ1643250 | MGnify/ENA primary metagenome ERZ1643250 (study PRJEB29033, sample SAMEA4952265) | chicken gut metagenome | biome: Broiler Chicken; feature: Gastrointestinal Tract; material: Caecum | place: Ireland | collected 2018 | study: Broiler...
CTGAGCTTTCTGGCCAGCATCTATGTCATCAACCGGGAAGATAATCCCAGCTTCAAGATCCTCTGGGTGCTGCTCATCATGGCCGTTCCGGTCATGGGCGGATTATTCTATATCTTATTCGGCGGGCGCAAGGTGCCCAAGGAGCTGCGGGAACGCGATCAGCAGTCGCTGCAAGAGCTGCGCACGGTGATGAATCAGAATCAGGAGATGGTCGAGTATCTGCGCGAGGCAGAGCCGGATGCGTTCCGGCAGGCATGCTTTGCCTGGAACAGCGGGTATTTTCCGGTCTACGCCGGCTGTGAGGTCACGTATTTCCCATTGGGAGAAGATAAGTTTGAAGCGCTGCTCAGGGAGCTGCGCAAGGCGAAGAAATTCATCTTCTTAGAGTACTTCATCATCGCAGAAGGCATCATGTGGAACAGCGTGCTGGATATCCTCAAGGATAAGGTAAAGGAAGGGGTGGATGTGCGGCTCATCTATGATGATGCCGGCTGCATCACCACGCTTCCTCCGGATTACTGCAAGACGCTGAGGCGTTATGGCATCAAGGCGAAGCTGTTCAATCCCATCGAGCCGCATCTGGCGATGCAGATGAACAACCGGGACCACCGCAAGATCGCGGTGATCGACGGCCTCTGCGCCTTTACCGGCGGCGTCAATCTGGCGGATGAATACATCAACCGCTATGAGCGGTTCGGCCATTGGAAGGATATGGCCGTGATGATCCGGGGCGAGGCGGTGGCGACCTTTACCGCCATCTTCCTGCAGTTCTGGAACTTTGATGAGCAGGAGAAAAGCGATCCCAGCGCCTTCATGGCCTGCTCGATGAATCATTCGATGCCGGCGGAAGGCGTCGTGATCCCCTTTTGTGACAGCCCGACCGATGAGGACTATGTGGGACAGCAGACGCACATCAATCTCATCAACAGCGCGCGGCGCTTCCTCTATGCGACGACGCCCTATCTCGTCATCGATCAGGAAACGCGCATGGCGCTCATCCTGGCGGCCAAGAACGGAGTGGATGTGCGGATCCTGGTGCCGCATATCCCGGACAAGAAGATCGTCTTTGAGGTCACGCGCAGCAATTATGAGCGGCTGATCGAGGGCGGGGTAAAGATCTATGAATACACCCCGGGCTTCGTGCATGGCAAAGTGATGCTCAGCGATGAACAAAGCGCGGTCGTGGGGACCGTGAACATGGATTATCGTTCGTATTACCTGCATTATGAATGCGGAGTGTGGATGTATCAGACGCCTTGTCTGCGGGACATCCGAAAGGACCTGGAGGAATGCTTCGCACGTTCGCATCAGGTCACGCTGGAGGAATGCCGCAGCGTGAGCGTGCCGCGCCGATTCCTGCGGGCGTTCCTCAATATCATCTCCCCGATCATGTAGGGAGGAAAGGAGCATATATGCGTACAGAAGATGTGCTGAAGACAGCCAATGACACGATCGTCGTCAGCGCGGATGAACCGCTGGCACGAAGCGTAGAGCAGTATGTGGAGGCCATGCAGCGTCAGTATGGCTTCAGCGAGGAGGAGATCCGCGCCGCCGTGGACATCGCTGTCCTCTCTCAGCGTCAGGAGCGGATGATCGACGAGCGGATCAGGGCATATATCGCGCAGCATCCCTGCTCGCCGGGCATGGACCTGAACGCCTATTGCGCCCCGCTGCTCAATGGCGTCATCACCGTTGAGCAGGTCAGCAGGCAGCTGAAGGCCTTGGACGATGCCGGGGAAAGGCATGAGACCTTCGTACCGGCAGAGGATCGTCCCGCGCAAAGCGCACCTGCATGTCATGACGATGCGCTCATTCACACCTTGTGCTGTTGGAGCAAGATCTTATGGTGGGGCGGGATCGCGCTGGCGCTCGTGCTCTTAGCAGGCGGCCTTGGCGAGCATCTGTTGAATCAGCTTTACGGAAGCGGCCTGGCTTTCGGTTATTATTCCAACGGCACCGCTGCGCAGCTTGCGGCGCTGTGGGATTTCTGTCTGATCTTCATTCGCTGCCTCATCGCTGCCGCTGCCGGCGTCACGGGTTCGCTGATCCTGCGCGCGCTGGCAAGACAGCTGGAAAACGCCGATGCCTGAGGGCATCTTTTCTTTTGCTTGACATTGGCGGGAAACAGGCGTAAATTTAGGTTGCGAATTGTTAGGAGTCTAACTGTTGGGAGGGCTTACAATGGAAAAGTCGTTTAACCTGATGATGTTCCGCCTGCATCAGTCTTCACGCAGCCGCCTGCGGCCGGGGATGACGAAGGCCGGGCTGAGCAGCGGGCAGCCGAAGGTGCTGCTGTATGTACGCGACCATGACGCCTGCCGGATGAAGGATGTCTCGCAGTATTGCAGCATCACGCCGGCGACGGCATCGAAGATCATCGAGAAGCTGCAGCGTGATGGTTTTCTGGAATGCAGCCGCAAGACGGATGACCGCCGCAGCGTCTTTCTGCACATCACAAAGAAGGGAGAGGAGGCGCTGGTCCAGTGGGAAGAGACCTGTGCCCGGCTGGAAGAGGAGATGCTGCAGGGCTTTGACCGCAGCGAGCAGGACCAGTTTTATGATTTTCTGCTTCGCGCTTATGACAATCTGAACGAAGGAAAAGGGGATGAGCAAGGTGCGTGATCTGCGCAAGATCTTTTCGTGCATGAAGCCATACCGCGGCGCGTTCGTGCTCGCGGCGCTGTTCGTCATCGTGGAAAGCGCCTTTGAGATGGTCATCCCGATGATCATGGCCGATGTGATCGATGTCGGCGTGGCCGCGCATGATGTGAACTACATCCTCGTGCAGGGCGTGAAGATGTGCGGCTGTGCGCTGCTCTCCCTGATCACCGGCCTGCTGTATGCGCGCTATGCGGCCATTGCGGCCAATGGGTTTGCGGCCGAGCTGCGTGAGCGGGAGTTCGCGGCGATCCAGACATATTCCTTTTCCAATCTCGACCATTTCGAAAACGCATCGCTGATCACGCGCATGACGAGCGATGTCAATGTCATGCAGAACATCGTCAGCACCGGTCTGCGGCCGATGGTGCGCGGTCCGATCATGCTCGTGCTGGGCATCGCGATGGCGTTCATGATCAATGGCGAGCTGGCGTTCGTGTTCATCGTCTGCGCGCCGCTGCTGGGGATCATCCTGTTTCTGATCGTGCGCAAGATCGCGCCGATGTATGCGCTGCTGCAGAAGGCGATCGACCGGGTGAATGCCATCGTGCAGGAAAACCTGACGGCCATCCGCGCCGTCAAGGCCTTCGTGCGCGGCGAATATGAAGAAGAGAAATTCGACGCGGTCAATCATGAGCTGATGCAGACATCGAAGAACACGTTCCATTACGCCGTATTGAATCTGCCGGCCTTTCAGCTGACCATGTATGCCGCCTGCATCGCCATCCTGTGGTTTGGCGGGCAGCTGATCTTCGTGGGCTCCATGAAGGTCGGAGAGCTGACCGGCATCCTGAGCTATGTCATGCAGATCATGAACTCGCTCATGATGATCTCCAATGTCTTTTTGCTGCTGACGCGTTCGCTGGCCAGCGCGGGACGGATCGTGGAGGTGCTCGAGGAGCCTGCCGATATCACGGACGGCGATCCTGCGCTGCGCCTGACGCAGGGAGACATCGAGTTTGACCATGTCAGCTTCAAATACCATGCGCAGGCAAAGGAGAACGTGCTCACGGACATCAATCTGCGGGTGAAGGCCGGAGAGACGCTGGGCATCATCGGCGGGACCGGCAGCGCGAAGAGCACGCTCGTGCAGCTCATCCCCCGCCTCTATGAGGTGAGCGAGGGCACGCTGCGCGTAGGCGGTCATGATGTGCGTGCGTATCCGCTGGCTCATCTGCGCGATGCCATCGGCATCGTGCTGCAGAAGAACGTCCTCTTTTCCGGAACGGTGCGGGAAAATCTGAAGTGGGGCAATCCCGATGCGGATGATGCGGAGATCGAATGGGCGGCGCGCACGGCATGTGCCGATGAGTTCATCCGCGGCCTGGATAAGGGATATGATACTTACCTGGAAGAGGGAGGCGTCAATGTCTCCGGCGGGCAGAAGCAGCGGCTGTGCATCGCGCGGGCCTTGTTGAAGCATCCCCGCATCCTGATCTTCGATGATTCCACCAGCGCGGTCGATACGGCGACGGATGCCCGCATCCGCGAGGGGCTGGCGGCGCTGAAGGACACGACGAAGCTGATCATCGCACAGCGGGTCACTTCGATCATGCACGCGGATCAGATCATCATCCTGGATGAGGGACGCATCACGGCATGCGGCACGCACAGCGAGCTGCTGGCCAGCAGCCCGGTCTATCAGGAGCTGTATGCGTCGCAGCAGAAGGGGGTGAGCGAAAATGGCTAAGCCGATCGGAAAGCGCCCGGAGAATTTCTGGAAGACGCTGCGCACGCTGCTGCATTACATGGGCAATCACCGTTTCTTGCTGCTGGCCGTGGCCGTGCTCGTCTCGCTGAGCGCGCTGGCCAACCTGCTGGGCACATACATGCTCAAGCCGATCGTCAATGACTACATCATCCCCCGCGATGTGAACGGGCTGATCCACGCGGTGGCGCTCACCGCCTGCATCTACGGCGCCGGTGTGCTTTCGGCCTATGGCTACACGCAGATCATGGTGGTGGTCGCGCAGAAGATCGTCTGTGAGATCCGCGAGGATCTGTTCCACCGGATGCAATCGCTCCCGCTGCGTTACTTTGACACCAATCCTAACGGCGATACGATGAGTCGTTTCACCAACGATGTGGATACGATCTCGGACGCCCTCAATAACAGCTTTGCGATGATGGTGCAGAGCTTCATTCAGATCGTGGGCACGCTGACGCTGATCTTCATCCTCAACTGGCAGCTGTCGCTGATCGTGCTGCTCTGCTATATCCTCATGTTTGCGTATATCCGCTTCAGCGGGCAGCGCAGCCGCCATTACTTCGGGCAGCAGCAGCGCTGCCTGGGCCGGCTCAACGGCTTTGTCGAGGAGATGATCCAGGGGCAGAAGGTCGTCAAGGTGTTCAACCATGAGCAGGCGAACATGGCAGAGTTCCGCGCGCGCAACGGCGAGCTGCAGCAGGCGGCGACCAGCGCGCTGGCTTATGCCGGCACGATGGTGCCGATGGTGGTCAGCCTCTCTTATGTCAATTATGCGATCGTGGCCATCGTCGGCGGCATCATGGCCATCAACGGCTGGACCGACGTGGGCTCGCTGGCCAGCTATCTGGTCTTCGTCCGGCAGACCGCGATGCCGATCAATCAGTTCACGAGCCAGTCCAACCTGATCCTGACGGCCATGAGCGGCGCAGAGCGCATCTTCGAGCTGATGGAGCAGGAGCCGGAACGAGACGAAGGCAGGGTCACGCTGACCAGCGTGGCGCGCCGCAGCGATGGCTCCTTGTATGAATGTGTGCAGAACAGCGGGATGTGGGCATGGCGGCATCCTCGCGCTGATGGAAGCGTGGAGCTGGTGGAGCTGCGCGGCGATGTGCGCTTTGACCATGTGCGTTTCGGCTATGACAGCGGCCGCCCCATCCTGCATGATATCTCGCTGTATGCGAAGCCGGGACAGAAGATCGCCTTCGTGGGCGCGACCGGCGCGGGCAAGACGACGATCACCAATCTGATCAACCGGTTCTATGATGTCGATCAAGGCAGCATCACTTATGACGGCATCGATGTGCGCCTGATCCGCAAGGCGGACCTGCGCCGTTCGCTGTCCATCGTGCTGCAGGACACACATCTGTTCACCGGGACGATCGCGGACAACATCCGCTATGGCAAGCTGGATGCGTCGATGGAGGAAGTCGTGCAGGCGGCCTGTCTGGCCAATGCGGATTCGTTCATCCGCCGTCTGCCTAATGGCTATGACACCCGGCTGAGCGGGGACGGCGCTTCGCTTTCGCAGGGACAGCGCCAGCTGCTGGCCATCGCGCGCGCCGCGATCGCCGATCCTCCGGTGCTCATCCTCGATGAGGCGACCAGTTCGATCGATACCCGCACCGAGCGGCTCATCGAAAAGGGCATGGATTCCCTGATGGAGGGGCGGACCGTCTTCGTCATCGCGCATCGTCTGTCCACCGTGCGCAATGCCGATGCGATCATGGTGCTCGATCATGGCCGGATCATCGAGCGGGGCTCTCATGATGAGCTGATCGCGCGCAAAGGCACATATTACCAGCTATATACGGGAATGTTTGAGCTTTCCTGAAATTTATACACACAAAATGAAATGTATAGATGAAAGTTTATTTTGACTCTGTTATAATTGTTCAGATCACTGCAGTCGATCTCGGCTGCATGAAAATCGGGGAGGAAAGAACATGCATTCAGTACTGACGGTGCTGCTGCTGAGCGCCACTTGCACAGACAGTTTCGTCGCGATGATGGAACGCGGATCCAACATGCGGGAAATGCGCTTTGCCAAGGGCGGCTGCCATGCGATGATCTTCGCCGCCGTGAACACGCTGATGCTGGCGGCGGGCATGGCCGTGAGCGGGCTGCTGCGCGCGGCGCTGAACCCGGAGGACGGCCGGATCCTTCCGGCGTGCTTCCTGGTGGGGCTGGCGACCTTTCTGCTGGTCAAGACCATCCATGGCAGGAAATATGTGGAGCATCTCGATCTGGGCTTCTGTTACCGCAAGAGCCTTTGCCTGGCAGCGGAGACCGGCCTGGATACGCTGATCCTCGGCGCAGCGCTCGGCTTTCTGCATATCGCGCCGCTGCCGGTGATGAGCGGGATGTTCCTGATCTCGTTTGCCGCGATATTCGCGGCGCTGTGGATCGGCTACTATCTGGGCGCGGCTTATCAGAAGATCATGATCGTGGGCACATCCGTGGTCTATTATGCCACGACGCTGCTTCTGCTGCTGCCGGCATAGGACCAGCGGCAATCAGACGACAGGGAGTGGATGGTATGGAACAACGCAAGGCGAGGATGAAGGATTTTCTGGCAGAGAGCCTGGTCGTGCTCATGCAGGAAAAGCCCTTCGAGAAGATAACGATCAAACAGATCTGTGACCGCACGGGCGTGATCCGTGCCACATTCTACAATCATTTTGAAGACAAGTACGCTGCGCTGGACTATGTCTGCGGCATGATGCTGTGTGAGAAGCGCCAGGCGCTGATCGCTGCAGGCGAGATGGAAAGCTATATCCGTTCGCTCTGCATAGAGATCTATGATCATGCGGGGTTTTTCCGCAAGGCATTTCAAGTGCAGGGACAAAACGATTTTGATACCATGTTCCTGACCCATGCGGGCAGGGGCATCCGCGCCATCCTGGATCAGGAGGGCAGATGGGAGGGGGCGTATGACAGCGAGGAGCTGTCGCTGTATTACGCCAACGCCTTCATGTATCTGTGCAAGGAATGGCTGCGCAAAGGATGCGTGATGAGCGCGCAGGAATTCTGCGGCTACAGCCTCGGCCTGCTGATGAACGGGCTGAAGGACTATATAGGTGAAAAAGGATAGAGATGAATGACGGGGTGATGGAATGACGTACCGTATCGGATTTGACATTGGAAGCACGACGATCAAGGCTGTTGTGATGGATGACAACGGCACGATATTATATAAGAGCTATGAGCGCCACATGGCGCAGATCCGCGAGATGGCGCTCAAGAAGATCGAAGAGCTGAAGGAAATGCTGGGCGATGAGCCGTTTTACTTCGCACTGAGCGGCAGCGCCGCGCTGGGCATGAGCCAGGAAGGAGACCTGCCGTTCGTGCAGGAAGTGTTCGCCAGCGCGCAGGCCGTGCGCAAGCATTATCCGGAAGTGGATGCCGCGATCGAGCTGGGCGGCGAGGACGCTAAGATCTTGTTCTTTCAGGGGGCGGTGGAGCAGCGCATGAATTCTACCTGTGCCGGGGGAACAGGCGCCTTCATCGATCAGATGGCATCGCTGCTCAACATCGATCTGGAGACGATGGACAAGCTCAGCTTGGCGCATCACCGGCTGTATCCGATCGCTTCACGCTGCGGCGTGTTCGCCAAGACGGATATCCAGCCGCTGATCAACCAGGGCGCCGATAAGGCCGATCTGTGCGCGAGCATCTTTCAGGCAGTGGTCGATCAGACCATTACCTCGCTGGCGCAGGGACACCGCATCGAGGGCAATATCCTGTTTCTGGGCGGTCCGCTCTATTTCATGAAAGGGCTGCGGCAGCGCTTCAAAGAGACGCTGAACCTCGATGATGACCATGCGGTGTGCCCGGATATCGCCATTCACTTTGTGGCGTTCGGCACGGCCATCTGCGCGAGCGAGCGCTTTACCTATGATGAGCTTCACGACAAGCTGGAGGCATTGAAGAACATGCCGGTGCGGGAAGAGGAAAGCGAGCCGCTGTTCGAAAACGAGGAAGACTATGAGGAATTCGTCCGCCGCCATCAGCGCAGCGACGTCAGCTACGGCGACATCTCCACGTATACGGGAAAAGCGTATCTGGGCGTGGACAGCGGCAGCACGACGACCAAGCTGGTGCTGGTCGGAGAAGCGGAGGAACTGCTCTATGAGGCATATACGTCCAATCAGGGCAGTCCGCTGGATGTCGTGGTGGAGCATCTGAAAAAGATCTATGCGCTTGGCGAGGGCCGCATCACGATCGCTGGCAGCTGCGCGACCGGCTATGGCGAGGAGCTCATGAAGCACGCCTTCCATCTGGATGAGGGCGCGGTCGAGACGATGGCGCACTATGAGGCGGCCCGCCATTTCAATCCGAATGTCGATTACATCCTGGACATCGGCGGACAGGACATCAAGTGCTTTAAGATCAAGGATGGGCGCATCGATGACATCGTGCTCAACGAGGCCTGCTCTTCAGGCTGCGGATCGTTTCTGGAGACGTTTGCGAAGAGCCTGGGCTACAGCGCGCAGGAGTTTGCGCAGCTGGGCCTGAAGGCGCGCCACCCGGTCAACCTGGGCACGCGCTGCACGGTGTTCATGAATTCCGGCGTCAAGCAGGCGCAGAAAAACGGCGCGAGCATCGAGGACATTTCGGCAGGCCTTTGCCGCAGCGTCGTGAAGAACGCGCTGTATAAGGTCATCCGTGCCCGCCGCCGCGAGGACATCGGCGAGGAGATCGTCGTACAGGGCGGCACGTTCCGCAATGACAGCGTGCTGCGCAGCTTCGAGCAGGAGCTGGGCACGCAGGTCATCCGCCCCAGCATCGCGCATCTGATGGGGGCCTATGGCGCGGCGCTGATCGCCAAGCGTCATTCCAAGGGGACCTCCACGATCCTGAACGAGGAACAGGTGAACAGCTTCACCCATTCGTCGACGGGCGCTGTCTGCAATGGCTGCACGAACCATTGCGCGCTGACCGTCAATGTGTTCGCAGACGGACAGCGGCTGATCGCCGGCAATAAATGCGAAAAGCCGACGCTGCGCGCCGGTGCGAAACAAGAAGCGCTTCCGGACCTGTACAAGGTGAAGAACGATCTGCTGCGCAGCTATCGCGGCCGCTATCATCATGAGAAGAAGATCGGCATCCCGCTGGTGCTCAACATGTATGATCTGTTGCCGTTCTGGGTGGAATTCTTCCATCAGCTGGGCTATGAGACGCTGATCTCGCCGCAGACGAACAAGGCGATGTATCACAGCGCGCAGCACAGCATCCCCAGCGATACGGCCTGCCTGCCGGCCAAGGTGGTGCATGGTCATATCCAGTGGCTGCTCGACCAGCATGTCGAGAAGATCTTCTATCCATGCATGACCTACAATGTGGATGAACAGATCAGCGATAATCATTTCAACTGTCCGCTGGTCGCCTATTATCCGGAACAGATCGATGCGAACATGGATATGGAGGGAACCGATTTCCTGCATCCGTATATCGTGCTGGATGACATGAAGAACTTTGAAAAACGCATCAGCGAAGTGTTTGCGGCGCATGATATGCCGCATGATCGCCGGATCATCCGCAAGGCGGCCGAAGCGGGCATGCGCGAATACCGCGCATTCCACGCGCGTCTGCACGAGGAGCATGAACGAGCGGTTGCCTATGCCCGCGCGCATCATCACCCCATCGCGGTGGTCTGCGGACGCCCTTATCACGGCGATCCGTTCATCTCTCATGAGATCACCAAGCTGCTCACGCAGCTGGGCTTCGTCGTGGTGAGCGAGGAAAGCGTGCCGCTGCAGGAGAAACGCGCGGTGGGCGTGCTCAATCAGTGGACCTATCACGCCCGGCTGTATCAGGCGGCGTACTACGCGGCCGCTCAGCCGGACATGGAGCTGATCCACCTGGTCAGCTTCGGCTGCGGCATCGACGCGATCACCAGCGATGAGGTCAAAGCGATCCTGAAGCAGAAAGACCGCTTCTACACACAGATCAAGATCGATGAGATCGATAATCTGGGCGCGGTAAAGATCCGCCTTCGTTCCCTGAAGGCGGCCATTGAGGAGCGAAAGGAGGAAACCGCATGAGTTACGGTATATTCACCCCGGAGATGAAGAAGACGCACACGGTGCTCGTGCCGGGGATGCTCGCCATCCACTTCCGGCTGTTCCCGGCCATCTTCGAGACGGGCGGCTATCATGTCGAAGTGCTTTACAATGAAGGAGACGAAGTGGTGGAGGAAGGCCTCAGCCATGTACATAATGATACGTGCTATCCGGCACTGCTGGTCATCGGGCAGATGATCGCGGCGCTGAAGAGCGGGAAATATGATCTCAACAGGGTGGCGCTGGCCATCACACAGACCGGCGGCGGCTGCCGTGCCAGCAATTACATCTTCCTGCTGCGCAAGGCGCTGGCGATGGAAGGCTGGGAGCACATCCCGGTGCTCTCGGTCAATTTCTCCGGATTGGAGAAGGAAAATGCCGTGGAGCTGACATTGCCGCTGGGCAAGAAGCTGCTCTATGCTTTCCTGTATGGCGATGCGATGATGTGGCTGAAGAATCAGGTGAAGCCCTATGAGCGAAACGCCGGGGATACGGACCGGCTGGTCGATCAGCTGATCGCTGAGCTGGAGGAGAAGTTCCGCAAGGATGATTACAGCGCCAGCAAGGCGTTCTATCGCGAGATGATCCGCCGGTTCGCGGCCATCCCGCGTCATCATCAGAAGAAGATCCGCGTCGGCATCGTCGGCGAGATCTACATGAAGTACGCTCCGCTGGGCAATCACCACCTGGAGGATTTCCTGATCGAGGAAGGCTTTGAGCCGGTGCTCAGCGGCGTGGCCGATTTCGGATTATACTGTCTGGAAAACACCCGGATCGATCATCGCTATTATCACCGTCATGCGCTGACATCCCCGTTTCTGACGCTGGCGGAAAATATCTTGATGCGGATGCAGGAAACGTTCATCCGCCTGGTGGAAGAGGATGGCACCTTCCATGCGCCGGATCGCTTTCGTGATGTCATCCGCAACGCGGAAGGCTTCATCGATCAGGGCGTGAAGATGGGCGAGGGCTGGCTGCTGACGGCCGAGATCGTC
>ERZ1643250.3204-NODE-3204-length-11419-cov-11.669835_pt1 | contig 11419 bp, 7 predicted proteins | sample MGYA00579262_ERZ1643250 | MGnify/ENA primary metagenome ERZ1643250 (study PRJEB29033, sample SAMEA4952265) | chicken gut metagenome | biome: Broiler Chicken; feature: Gastrointestinal Tract; material: Caecum | place: Ireland | collected 2018 | study: Broiler...
GCGCAAGGAAGGGGTGCAGGTGCAAAACCGTGCGCACGTCCTTCTTTTCCTCGTCCAAAACTTCCTCGTCGTATGCGTCGGTGAGCACGGCAAGCACCGTTCTCTCCACGCCTAAAGAGGGCTCAACGACATAGGGGATATATTTTTCGCCGGTGGCGGGGTCGGTATATTCCATGCTCTCGCCGCTCTCGTTCTGGTGCTGGGTGAGGTCGTAGTCCGTTCTGTCGGCAATGCCCCAGAGTTCGCCCCAGCCGAAGGCGTATAAGTATTCGAAGTCGGTCGTTGCCTTGGAATAGAACACGAGTTCCTCGGGTGAATGCGCGCGAAGCCTGATGTTCTCCTCCTTAAGGCCTATAGAGAGCAGCCACTGTTTGCAGAAGTTCTCCCAATAGCCGAACCATTCGAGGTCGGTGCCCGGTTTGCAGAAGAACTCAAGTTCCATCTGCTCGAATTCGCGCACGCGGAAAATAAAGTTTCCCGGCGTTATCTCGTTTCTGAAGGACTTTCCTATCTGCCCCACTCCGAAGGGCACGCGCATACGCGTCGAACGCTGCACGTTCTTGAAGTCGACGAAAATTCCCTGGCAGGTTTCGGGGCGGAGGTAAACGGTGTTAACGCTGTCCTCGGTAACGCCCTGAAAGGTCTTGAACATGAGATTGAACTTTCTTATGGGCGTAAAGTCGCTCTTGCCGCATGCGGGGCAGACTATCTTGTGCTCTGTTATAAAGGCCTCCATGGCGTCGTTGTCCATGGCTTCAACTTTTACGTCCAGATTGTGCTTTTTGCAGTAGTCCTCTATGAGGTTATCCGCCCTGTGCCTCGTCTTGCAGTTCCTGCAGTCCATGAGGGGGTCGGAAAAGCCCGAAAGGTGGCCCGAGGCCTTCCAGGTGCGGGGGTTCATGAGTATCGCGCTGTCGAGCCCGGTGTTGTAAACGTTCTCCTGCACGAATTTTTTCCACCATGCGCGCTTTATGTTGTTCTTGAGCTCCACGCCCAGGGGGCCGTAGTCCCATGTGTTTGCAAGTCCGCCGTAGATCTCGCTGCCGGGGAAGATGAAGCCCCTGTTCTTGCACAGCGCCACAAGTTTTTCCTGCGTTACGGCTCTCTTCTTATCTGCCATAAATTCCGTTCTCCTGTAAATTCAAGCGGCGCAAAAATGTTGCGCCCGCCCTTGGTTTATAATAATATAGATTTTAGTCAAAACGTCCGCTTTAGTCAAGCATTTGCGCGCTTATCGCGCGCCTTAAAAGGTAAATTGCGTGCAAAAGGCGGCGCGCCCTAAAAATTTTGCCGCGCTTTTTCAAAAAATCTGCAAAAACTATGTACTTTGCCCTGCCACCTGTGCTATAATCTGTATATAATATCCAAAAGTAAGTTTTAATGTAAGGTGCACAATGTTATCCGATATCGAAATTGCCGAAAGTTGTAAAATGCAGCCCATAACCCGCGTTGCCGCCAGGCTCGGCCTCAAAGAGGACGATTTAGAGCTTTACGGCAGGTACAAGGCCAAGATAAACTTAAAAGAGGTAAACCCCGGGGCAAAACTCATTTTAGTCACTTCCATAAACCCCACCGCCAGCGGCGAGGGCAAGACTACCGTGTCGATCGGCCTTGCCGACGGCATCGCAAAGCTCGGCAAGAGGGTGTGCCTCGCCCTGCGCGAACCTTCTTTGGGGCCCGTGTTCGGCATAAAGGGGGGCGCCGCGGGCGGCGGCTATGCCCAGGTCGTGCCTATGGCCGATATCAACCTTCACTTCACGGGCGACCTGCACGCCATAACTTCGGCAAACAACCTCCTGTGCGCCGTGATAGATAACCACATCTTCCGCGGCAACGAACTCAAGATAAAGGAAGTGTATTTCCACCGCTGCATGGATATGAACGACCGCGCTCTGCGCGACCTGACCATCTCCTGCGAGGCGGGCAGGATGAAGGGCTGTAGTAGCTACACCCGCAAAGAGCACTTCGATATCACCGCGGCATCTGAGATAATGGCGGTATTGTGCCTTGCCACCGACCTTGCCGACTTAAAGCGCAGGCTGGAAAATATCGTCGTCGGCGAGGACGAGGGGGGCAACTTCGTCTACGCGCGCGATTTGCACGTCGCGGGCGCAATGGCCACTCTTTTAAAGGACGCAATAAAGCCCAATCTCGTGCAGACGCTCGAGGGCACTCCCGCGATAGTGCACGGCGGCCCCTTTGCCAATATTGCGCACGGCTGCAACTCCATCCGCGCGACTTACACGGCCATGACCCTTGCCGACTACGCCGTAACCGAGGCGGGCTTCGGTGCCGACCTCGGCGCGGAGAAGTTCCTCGATACAAAGTGCCGCGTGGCGGGCATTCAGCCAAACTGCATAGTGGTGGTGGCCACGGTAAAGGCGCTCAAACTTCACGGCGGCGCCGATAAAAACAACTTGTCGGAAGAAAATCTTTCGGCTTTGAAGGCGGGGCTTCCCAACCTTTTAAAGCACGTCGAAAATATGAGGAGGGTATATTCCAAGCCCGTTGTCGTGGCGATGAACAGGTTCGCCACCGATACGCCCGAAGAGATAAAGGCCGTCATCTCCGCCTGCGAAGAGGCGGGCGCGCCCGCGGTGTTCACCGACGTGTTCTTAAAGGGCGGCGAGGGAGGAAAAGCGCTCGCCGAAAAGGTTATATGGATGTGCGATAAGCCCTCTTCGCTTACATACGCATACGATTTGAGCGACGATATAAAGACAAAGATAAACGACATCGTCACCAAGGTCTACGGCGGCGACGGCGCGGATTTTTCGCCCGAGGCTGAGGCAAAGATAGCCGATATCGAGGGCAAGGGGATAAAGGGGCTGCCAGTCATAATCGCAAAAACGCAGTATTCCCTCTCGGACGATGCCAAAAAGCTCGCCCGTCCCACAGGCTTTAAAATTTACGTGCGCGACATAATCTTCAAGGGCGGCGCAAACTTCATCGTCGCCGTCGCCGGCGACATAAACCTCATGCCCGGCCTTGGAAAGGTGCCCGCGGCGGAACATATTGATATAGACGCCTCCGGCAACATAACTGGTTTAAGTTAATATAAGCGGCGCATAACTTTGTTGCCGTTACGGGTGTATTCAGTCACTTACCTCTAAGTAAGCTCCTTCATACCTTCCGCCGGCGCCTCGTTCTGCTTGCTTCTCTTAACTTAAACGCCCTGCGTAGTTCGCCAAACCTCGCATATACTTCGCATAGCATTGTTGCGCTGCGGCAACTTTCGGTCATTTACGCCTAAGTAAACTCCCTCAAGTTTTCCTCGCGCGCCGCGCTCTGCTCGCATCTTCGAGGTTTTTATGTACATATACCCTCGCACCTTCCGCACGCGTCATGCCTCCCTTGCCTAAAGGGAGGTGGCTCGCCAAAGGCGAGACGGTGGGATATCTTGCTTGCATCTATGAACCCGTTAATTGCTTGGTTGCTACGGTGAAAAATCAGTTTCGCTGCACCATGTATCAATTTTAAGCGGCAATGTCTTATAAATTCAAATAAAAAGCAGAGAGCGCGGTGAAAATACCGATATTATAAAAAGGTCAGACTAAAACTTATGGCAGAAAAAGAACTTTCACTCCCCGAAGCTTCCAACTTCATCGAACAGATAATAAACGAAGAACTTGCCGCAGGCAAATTCGAGCCCGTCGGCAACAAAATAAAGGTGCGCTTCCCGCCCGAACCCAACGGCTATTTACACATCGGCCACGTAAAGGCACTGCTCATAAATTTCGGCGTAAAGGAAAAGTACCACGGCGAAATAAATCTGCGCATGGACGATACAAATCCCGCCAAAGAGGACTATGAGTATGTAAACGCCATAGTGGATTCGCTTGAGTGGCTGGGCCTTAAATACGACAGGCTGCTGTTCGCCTCCGACTATTACGACAAGCTGTATGAGATCGCCGAAAAATATATCATGGACGGCAACGCCTATGTGTGCGACCTCTCCGCAGAGGAGATAACGGCCACGCGCGGCACACTCACCGAGCCGGGCACGCCCTCGCCCTACAGGGACAGGAGCGTGGAAGAGAACTTAAAGCTCTTCCGCGAGATGAAGACGGGCGTCTATCCCGACGGCGCCAAGGTGCTGCGCGCCAAGATAGATATGTCGTCGCCCAACATAAACATGCGCGACCCCGTCATTTACCGCATAGCGCATGTTCCGCACTACCGTCAGGGAAACAAGTGGTGCATCTACCCCATGTACGACTTCGCCCACCCCATCTCCGACGCGATAGAGGGCATAACCCATTCTCTCTGTTCGCTTGAGTTTGAAAATCACCGCCCTCTGTATGAGTGGGTGATCGAAAAGGCCGGTTTTCCTGCGCCTGTGCCCAGGCAGATAGAGTTTGCAAGGCTGAACATAACAAACACGCTCATGTCCAAGCGTTATTTGAAGAAACTTGTCGACGAGGGCGTGGTGAGGGGCTGGGACGATCCGCGCATGCCCACGCTTGCAGGACTTAAAAACAGAGGCGTCCCCCCTGAGGCGCTCAAAAAGTTCGTGGAGGGAGTGGGTGTCGCCAAGGCGTACGCCGTCGTCAACTCAGCCCAGCTCGACAGCTGCATCCGCGACGACCTCAATGAGAATGCCGAGCGCGCCATGGCCGTCGTCAATCCCTTAAAGCTCACCATAACCAACTATGAGGGAGAGGAGGAGCTTACGTTTGAAAAGAACCCTCTGCATCCCGAAACAGGCACAAGGGGTATAAAATTTTCCGGCTCGGTGTATATCGAGCGCGATGACTTTGCCCTCGTTCCCCCGCCCAAATACAAGCGCCTCACCGTCGGCGGCACCGTGCGACTGAAAGGCGCCTATATCGTGCGCTGCGACGAGGCCGTGCAGGACGAAAGCGGCGAGGTCGTGGAGCTCAAGTGCACCTATTTCCCCGAATCGAGGAGCGGCTCCACGGAGCCGTGCCCCGTAAAGGCCAAAGGCGTCATCCAGTGGGCAGACTGCAAATACGGCGTTCCTGTCGAATTCAGGCAGTACGAACAGCTCTTAAAGGACGAACAGTACCCCGACCAGGACTATGCCGAAAGGCTGAACTATGACAGCGAGCACATCTTTCACGGCTATGCCGAGCCATATATTGCGGAGTCGGAGGAGAATAAGCCCTTCCAGCTTCTGCGCGAGGGGTACTATAAAAAGTGCACCGACGGCGGGCTCGTCCTCTCTGAGATAGTTTCGCTCAAAGATAACTTCAATAAATAATTGGCGCAAATATGGGAGCCGCGCGGCAATTTTTGCCGCGCGGCTCCTCATTCATTCAATATTCAGATTTTAATCAATAGTGCTTTTCAACAAAGCTCTCGCAGCAGGTGCACTGTTCGTTGCCGCAGCCAACCTGTATCTTGTTGAGCGTGCAATTCACGCCTTCAGAGTTGTACTTGCAGTTTCTCACGTCGCAGGCGACGCCGTGGTTAATGGTTTCGTTCATCATAAATCACCTCCTGCAATCTATGTTGCGCAGATTTTTAACTTTTATTCCGCCCCCAATCCTTTGGCGGGTATTGACAAAACCGCCCAAAATGGTATAATATTGTTAAACAAAAACGCAGAGTAAAATCTCTGATAAAGGAGTGTATATATATGCGCGTAATACTCTTGAAAGACGTAAAGGGTCAGGGCAAGAAGGGCGACGTTGTGGACGTTTCCGACAGCTATGCCCGCAACTATTTAATAAAGGGCGGCTATGCGGAAGTTGCCACCGCCGTAAAGATCAACGATATCGCCCAGAAGAAGGCCGCGGCCGACTTCCACAAGGCAGAGGAGCTCAAGGCCGCACGCGCCCTTGCAGCAGAGCTCAAGGGCAAGAGCTTTTCAATAAAGGTAAAGGCTGGCTCGGGCGGCAGATTATTCGGCTCCGTCACCGCCGCAGATGTCGCAGCGGCGCTTGCCGAGGGCGGCTACGCCGTCGACAAAAAGAAGGTAGTGCTCACCTCTCCCCTGCGCGAGGCCGGCTCATACGATGTCGAACTCAAGCTCTTCGAGGGCGTTTCGGCAAAAATAACGGTGCGCGTGGAGGCATTGGCCCAGTAAGCCGCGCTGAAAACCTCATATCTATATGTAAAACAATTTTGTCAATGGACGGCGCGCAAAACCTCTGTTTTGCGCGCCGCTAAAAATTTCCGTGCGATACATAAAAGCTGATGCGCGGGCTTTAAACGTCATAAACTTACAATTTTCGGCATATTATGTTTACCAGACCGCCGCAAAAGTCCGGCAGTCGGGGGAAATGATATGCAAGAAAATTACGCATGGGAATACATAGCCGAACGGGCGGTGAAGGAGGCCGAGCACATAATAAGTACGGGCGCCACCGTCCGCGCCTGCGCAAATTACTTCGGGATAAGCAAATCTACCGTGCATAAAGACGTCAGCGAGCGGCTGAAGGACGTCGACGCCGCGCTGTACGCGGGCGTGAGGCAGGTACTCGATAAAAACCTCTCCGAACGGCACATCCGCGGCGGCCTGGCCACGCGCGATAAATACCGCGGCAAGGTCGCCTCCTGCAAAGGCGGGTGCGCCTGCGGCGGCGATACCTGCGGCACGGGCGATGCGTGTGCAAACTGTGCTAAAGGAGAATGCGCATGTGCCGATACGGCGTTAAGCCGTTCTGAACAAAAGTTATAGCATGAATTATCACTTTAAAAAGGGCGCGCAGCGCGGCAATTTTGCCGCGCTGCGCGCCCTTTTTACATCCCGCGGCGCACCTTGACCTAAGCATATTTTCAATTACGCAAAATTTTAACAGTAATTGCCTGTGCATAAATTTGAAAAATGCGCGCCGCTGTGATATAATGCACAATGAAAATATATATAATGGGTCCGTGCGCTTGCACGGCCGGGCCGCAGCCCGTTCTGCGGCATATCGGCAGGTACTATGGCAAAACTCATGGGAATAGACGTCGGCTCCACCACGGTAAAAGTTACGGTAGTGGACGACGGCGAAGTTTTATACCGCTCATACGAGCGTCATTTTGCGCAGGTGCGCGAAACTGTTTTAAGGGAACTCAATAAAATAAAGGAGCAGTTCGGCGGCGATTTTTCCGCTTCTATCACGGGCAGTGCCGGCCTCGGCCTCTCTCAGCGCAGCGGCATCAACTTCGTTCAGGAAGTTCAGGCGGCGTTCGTCGCCATACGCAGCTTTTACCCCGACGCCGACGCCGCCATCGAGCTCGGCGGCGAGGATGCTAAGATAATCTTCATCACGGGCGGCACCGAACAGCGCATGAACGGCAGCTGCGCGGGCGGCACGGGCGCGTTCATCGACCAGATGGCAACGCTTCTGAACATTACGGTGCAGGAGATGGACGAGTACGCCCTCCGCGCCGAAAAGATATACCCCATCGCCTCGCGCTGCGGTGTGTTCGCAAAGTCTGATATCCAGCCGCTCATCAACCAGGGCGCCAGAAAAGAGGATATCTCGGCTTCTATCTTCCAGGCCGTCGTAGACCAGACGGTATCAGGCCTCGCGCAGGGCAGAAGAATAAAGGGCAAAGTGCTCTTTTTGGGCGGTCCGCTCTATTTCTTAAATGGCCTGCGGCAGGCGTTCGTACGCACGCTCAAGCTCTCCGAAGAGAATGCGGTGTTCCCCGACGATGCGCCCTGCTTCATGTCGATAGGCGCGGCGCTCCACTCTGCAGGCGTAAAGCCCATGGCGATCGAGGAGCTCATCTCCCGCATAGAGAACGCCAAGGGCTCCGACGAGGTTGTCACGGGCGAACCGCTCTTCAAGGACAAGGAGGAGTACGCGGCGTTCGTAAAGCGTCACCGCGCCACCGATCTGACCTTTGCCGACATCGCCGCTTATACGGGCGAGGCTTACCTCGGCATAGACAGCGGCTCCACGACTACAAAACTCATACTCATCACCCCCGACTGCCGCATACTCTATTCGCACTATCAGTCGAACAACGGCCAGCCCGTCGACATAATCGTCGAAAAGCTTGCGGAAGTTTATAAACTTTCCGAAGGCAGGATAAAGATAGTCGGCAGCGCCGTCACCGGCTACGGCGAGGACCTCATAAAGGCGGCCATAAAGGCCGACTTCGGTATAGTGGAAACGGTCGCGCACTTCAAGGCGGCGCTCCACTTCAACCCCAACGTCGACTTCATAATAGATATCGGCGGCCAGGACATAAAGTGCTTCAAAATCAAAAACCGCGCGATAGATTCCATAATGCTCAACGAGGCATGCTCCTCGGGTTGCGGCTCGTTCATTCAGACGTTCGCCCGCGCCATGGGCATGGAGATTGATAAGTTCTCCCGGCTCGGACTGTTCGCAAAGCGCCCCGTAGAGCTCGGCTCGCGCTGCACGGTGTTCATGAACAGCGCCGTAAAGCAGGCGCAGAAGGAGGGCTCGTCGGTGGAGGACATCTCCGCGGGCCTGTCTATATCGATAGTAAAGAACGCAATTTACAAGGTAATCCGCGCGGCCAGCGCCGACGAACTCGGCGAAAATATTGTCGTGCAGGGCGGCACGTTCTTAAACGACGCCGTGCTTCGCGCATTCGAGCGAGAGACGGGCAAAAACGTCATCCGTCCGGGCATCGCGGGCCTCATGGGCGCGTTCGGCGCGGCGCTGTACGCCAAGGAGATGAGTTCTGGAAGCTCGACGACGATAGGCGAGGAGGAGCTCAAAAACTTCTCGTATAAGTCGGCGTCCACCGTCTGCCGCGGCTGCACTTCAAAGTGCAACGTAAACATAATCACCTTTGCCGACGGTTCGCGCTATATCTCCGGAAACAAGTGCGAAAGGGGTGCGGGGCGCAAACCCGCCTCGGCCGACCTCGACATGTACACCTACAAGCAGGAGCGCCTGCCGCAGGTGATAACGGGCGTAAATTCGGGCAGGGTAAAGGTGGGCCTTCCCCTCCAGCTCGGCATGTACGAACAGCTTCCCATCTGGGCGGGCTTCTTTGAGAGCCTCGGCTTTGAAGTGGTGCTCTCCGACAAGTCCTCGCGCGAGCTGTACTTTTTGGGCCAGCACACCGTCGCATCCGATACGGCCTGCTACCCCGCCAAGCTCATCCACGGACATATCGAAAGCCTTTTAAACAAGGGCGTAGACTTCATCTTCATGCCCTGCGAGAGCTACAACCTCGACGAGCACGACTCTGTAAATCACTACAACTGCCCGATAGTCGCCTACTACCCCGAGCTTTTGAAGGCCAACAACGAGCGGTTGAACGACGAGAATTTCATAATGCCCTATATCGACCTCAATGAGCGCGAAAACGCCGTAAAGAGGCTGTGCGCCGCCCTCAAGAGGTATAAGATAAAGAAAAAGGACGCGGCACGCGCGCTCGAAGAGGGTTTTGCAAGGTTCAACAAATACCATGCCGATATCCGTGCAAAGGGCGCAGAGATAATAAAAAAGGCGAGGGAGCAGGGCAAGCAGATAATAATTCTCGCAGGCCGTCCCTACCATGTGGATAACGAAATAAACCACGGCATAAACAAGCTGCTCACGTCTTTAAATCTCGCCGTGCTCTCCGAGGACGCCGTGTTCGACGAGGCCGATCTTGTCAACGTCAACGTGCTCAACCAGTGGACGTACCATGCAAGGCTGTACCGCGCCGCCGACTATGCTTCAAAGTACGACGACGTAAATTTAGTCCAGCTCGTGTCATTCGGTTGCGGTCTCGACGCGATAACCACCGACGAGGTACGCTCTATTTTGGAGAAAAACGGCAAGCTCTACACCCAGATAAAGATAGACGAGATCAATAATTTAGGCGTAGTAAAGATCCGCTTAAGGAGCATGCTTGCCGCTATAGAAGAGGGCAAGAATAATAAGCCGCATACAAATGTACAGTAAATAAAACAGTGCATAATTACCATATTTTGCATATAAAACTATATAAAATGATCTATTTGTTGCAAACAAAACAATGAAAAAGTATACTGAACAGAAAAAGAATACGAGAAACTACCGCGACGACTATCCCCGCTGGCAGCCGTGGATGAAAGACAGTTATAAAATACTTATTCCCGATATGCTCCCCTGGCATTTCGCCATAATCGAGCGGCTCTTAAAGCTCGAGGGGTACGACGTGGAGGTGCTGAAAAACGATTCGCGCGCCGTTATAGACGAGGGCTTGAAGCACGTGCATAACGATACGTGCTATCCTTGCCTGTGCACGGTGGGGCAGTATATCAATGCCTTAAAGAGCGGTAAGTACGACGTAAACCATACGGCGGTCATCATGAGCCAGTCGGGCGGCGGCTGCCGCGCCTCCAACTATATCCCGCTGATAAGAAAGGCGCTCAAGGCCGAATTTCCCCAGGTGCCCGTCATGTCGCTCAACTTTTCCGGACTTGAAAAAGATTCGTCCTTCCCCATAGGCTTAAAACTTCTGTTAAAGCTCGCCTTTGCCGTGTTCTACGGCGACGCCATAATGTGGTGCTACAACCAGACAAAGCCCTATGAATCCGAGGAGGGCGCAACCGACAAGGCGCGCGACGAGATGATGGACTTCGTGCTCTCAAAGTTTGAAAAGGGCGGCTACGCGCGTTATAAAAAGGTGGTAAAGCGCATAATCAGGGCGTTTGCCGCCGTGTCCCGCAGAGATATCAAAAAAATAAAGGTGGGCATAGTGGGAGAGATATATGTAAAGTACTCTGCCCTCGGCAATAACCACCTGGAGGAATTTCTGCTCTCCGAGGACTGCGAACCCGTAGTGCCCGTGCTCATGGACTACGTTTTATACTGCGTGGTCAACAACATAAACGACGGTGACCTCTACGGCAAGAAGGGGCTGTATTACAGGGCTAACAAAATGCTGTATGCCGTACTGCATCGCATGCAGAAAAATATAATAAAGCTGTTCAAAAAGGACGGCACCTTCGAGCCCATTCACGACTTTGAGCATCTTCGCAGGTGCGCCGATAAGGTCCTGAACCAGGGCGTAAAGATGGGCGAGGGCTGGCTTATCCCCGCCGAAATGGCGGCGCTCGCCGAAACGGGCACGGAGAATATCGTCTGCGCCCAGCCGTTCGGCTGCCTTCCCAACCATATAGCGGGCAAGGGCGCCATACGCACGCTCAAAAACCTCTATCAGCACGAAAATATCGTGGCGGTGGACTACGACCCCTCGGCCACCAGGGTCAACCAGGAGAACCGTATAAAGCTCATGCTCGCCACCGCGCGGGAAAATTATGGACAAACACAAAATACGGAAAACAGGCGATAGTTTATTCCGTATTTAATATTATTTGCGACTAAAATCAGCAGATATCAAAAATAAAAACTGCGGCAAAATTATCATTTGCCGCAGTTTTTTTTATGCTTAAAGTTCATCGGCGCAACGGCAATAAAAAAAATGTCTTTAAATAAAGTAGATAAAAAAAATTTTGAGCTTATCTTATCTTTGATAGGTCCTGCGGCAGGCGTTAATATCT
>ERZ1643250.3210-NODE-3210-length-11412-cov-12.304306_pt1 | contig 11412 bp, 8 predicted proteins | sample MGYA00579262_ERZ1643250 | MGnify/ENA primary metagenome ERZ1643250 (study PRJEB29033, sample SAMEA4952265) | chicken gut metagenome | biome: Broiler Chicken; feature: Gastrointestinal Tract; material: Caecum | place: Ireland | collected 2018 | study: Broiler...
GTGTTCAAAAGGCATCATGTCAAACATACTCATAAAGCAAACCTCCAAATCAAAACTATTTCTTGTGTTGGCCCAAGGCCGTCTTTGTGATTTTTTAGATGTCTTCGTACCGCTCCATCGGTATCGCCTTTCTTTCTGTTTCTGGTATACATTGTAGGGCGGGAATTTGAAGAAATTATGGTAACTCCGTGAACTATTTATGAATTTTAGCACTCATTTTATTAGAGTGCTAATTTTCCCATTGCAGCTCGTGGGATTTCAGTGGGATTTGGGCCGACCTTCCTATATGAGCCGGAAATTTCAGGACTCAGATACACAGAAACGCAGTGCTTTTTCATTGTAGAGCGCCGATTTAGGGGATTTCACTCTTTTACAGACGGCTGCGCCTCGCCAAAAAGGACTGTATTCTTAGCAGACACCGCTAGATAACTGCTAAAACAACATTCTCCCCTATTTTTCGATACCCTCAAAAAAATTTTGAAAAACCCATTGACAACCACTTTGGAAAATGATAGAATAATCAAGCAAAATTTCACATAGGGGTATAGCTCAGTTGGTAGAGCAGCGGTCTCCAAAACCGCGTGCCGAGGGTTCGAGTCCTTCTGCCCCTGCCAAAAAAGAGAGACAAGCGCCTGCTTGTCTCTCTTTTTTCGTAGTGACTGGGGTCGAAGCCTCGGCACGCGGAGCGTGTCGGGCATCGCCGCCGAAGCGCCGCCTGTGGCGGATGCAGCGAGGCGGGGATGGCGCAGCGGTCGGCGATTGGCAAGGCGGCCCTGCCGCCGCAGACAGAGCCGGGCACCGCAAGAGGGCTTGCGAAGCAAGTTCAAGTCCGTCCCTCCATTTTCGCCATGCTATGGAGGAGTTCCCCCCTTTTTCAAGTCTATCTTGGGTTTTCTCACCAGGCTTCATCCGTCTCCAACCGCTGCTACCCCCTCCAGCACCCAAAACGCACCCGGTTTCGCCCTTTTCGGACGATTTCGGGTGCGTTTTTCTCTTTTTTGCTGTTTTCTGGCTGCAAAATTTTTACCCTGGTTTTTGTTCACTCTGCTGCATAGCATTTACAAATTAAAGCCGTCTGTGATGCCATGTAGACGAGAGGTGTCTTTTTTAACGTAGTACAACTCGGTGATCTGCGAGGTTGAATGACCCAGCAAGTCTGCCACCTGCCTGGGTGTCAAGGATTTTATCGTGCCGTCCTCTTGCTTGATGCCGTTCACCAAGCTGGACGCAAATGTGTGTCTGAGCGAGTGCAGACCCTTCTTCTCGATGCTCGCCGCTGCTAGAATGCGATAGTACCTCTTGCGAAAGTTTACCGGCCTAGTGAAATTTCCATGCTCATCTGGCACCAGGGGCGTGTCCTCTCCAAAATAGGCTTCCCGCCGCAAATCTTTTATCATGGCGATGGCTGTGTCATTCAGCGGGACGGTTCTCTTGCTGGTGGCTGATTTCAGCTTGCCGACTTTCACGTCGCGGCCTGGTTCGGCTTGCAATCCATCTCGCCGCCATACTTCTTTCACGCCTCTTTCAAGATGCAAAACACGCCGTTCTAAGTCAATGTCGCTGTTGAGCAGGCCCAGCAATTCACCTGTCCGAAGTCCCGTATTCAGCATGAGAATGTAGGCGGCTGCTTGTTGATATTTGCGTTTCCCATTGGCGAAGGTAGAGAAGGCCTCCCGCTTGAACTTGGCAATTTCAGTGGGTGTGAACACAGTGACTTGCTCTTGCTCCGAGAGACATTCCTTGTCCTGGGCGGCTAAGAAGTTTGCTTTCTTCATCATGGGGACGCTCTGCATGGGGTTCTTCTGGATGAAACTCTCTTCTGTAAGGTAGCGGAAATACTCGTTGAGCAGGATATGTACCTTCTTCACCGTGGTGTAGGCGTAACCCTGTTCCATCCAATGGTTCAGCACGGATTTCAGGTCGGCAGCAGTGATGTCCCCCACGATTTTCTCTCCGATCAGCGGGAACACCTGGTGCTGGGCGGTACATTCCAGCCTGTCGTAAGTCGTCCGCTCCACCGATGGGAACTTGAAAACCTGGAGCCAATGGGTCAGGCTGTCCTTGAGCGTTTTCTGTGACTCGTCCGAGTTGCGCACTTCTGCGTTGAATTGTGCAATGTAGGTTGTAATTTTCTGTTGTGCTTCCGTCTTGGTTTTGCTGGAGAATACTTTGCGGCGTTTCACTCCTTGCTCATCGAAGTACCAGATAACGCTTTGCCAGCGGCCATCTGTTCGACGAAACACATTACCGTTGGTTGTGAGTCTTTTTTGTGGCATGGTTGATAACCCTCCTTCCGGTTGTTTTATCAACCACCAACACTACTCCAGAGGGGGCGGCTATGTCCACCCCTATGTTTCAAACTGGGCTGAGAAAAATCGCTCCGCCTTTTGGTGGTTTTACCTCCACCGCTGGGCGGAGAATTCTCTTGGGCCTATTCTTTGTTTAGCAACGCAGTTTTTGAGGTGGCCTTGGCTGAGTAGGGGCGGAGAATAAAGAGGGGGGACCGGGGGCTCTCCCCCGCACAAAGTGCACGGCGGACAGCCGTGCGCTCTGCTTGCCCTGCTGATAGCAGGAATTTGCCACAACACCTATCGTGACACCGTAGGGAATGGCTCTACACTGGGGAAATTCGGCATTCACGACACCCAGTTTGACGCCAAGGCCCCAAAACCGACCCCTAAAAATCAGAAAATTGACCCCTCGTAAAAAGCCCGTAGCGACCGGCTCTGCCGGGCGCTGTGAGCCGGGTGTGGGGCGGTTCACCGACCCACACCCTTTAACCTGCTCTTTTTTCACACCCTCTTTTCACTGCCTAATGTTTGGGTAATGTGTGCTGCACTCAGCCCTCTCCAATCCGACCTCTGCATAGAGGAAAATTCCGCTTTCCATCGAGGCCAATCCCGTGCTTCAATGTCCTGCCTTTGCAGGCCCAGCAGGGCCTGCATTTTTCTTTTTCTGCCTATCCCAGCTTCTCTCAGCCGCCTCTCTAAGGTGGAGGCAAAACCACTTTTCTCTCACCTGGGGTTGGCCGCTGCCCCCGGATTCGTTCACAACCGCCCCACACGGCTCCAACGAGGCTGGTCTGGGGCTTCGCTGGTGTCGTTCCCCTACCCGGTGCCCAAAACCGCACACAGGGCCGCACAAGGGCTTTTTTCTCTTTTGCGCTCTCTGCTCCACTTTTCCCCTACGGGGAAAAGCTGGGCCGACCTCGAACCCGTCCTGCTCTGGGTCGCCTGGATTCGTCCACAAGCGGCTCACACTGGCCCAACAGGGCTGGTCTGGGGCTTCGCTAGTGCCGTTCCCCTACCCGGCCCTCAAAACCGCACACAGGCGCTCACAGGGGCGAGTTGGGGTTATCTCTTTTTCTTGGGGTGCTTCTGCTCCGGAAGCTCTGCTAACTCCTTCTCCAGCTTGTAATTCACCGCCTCTTGGATGGGACGAATGGTGAAAAGCAAGGTGCCATTCCGCACCAGCCCTTCCTTTGTATGTACCTTGGTGGGTTCTGTATCGATCAAGTGCTTATCCTCCAACCGCCGAATGTACTTAGCAACCGTGTTAGCGCTCATGCCGGTGTATTGACAAATTCTCCCGATACTGGGCCAGCACTGATGGGTTTCCCTGTCCTCACAGAAAATCAAGTAGGCGTAAAGGGATAGCTCACCTGGGCTTAGGCCCAGCGTAAAGACCTCGTTAGGCAGAAGGAAAAATCTGCCCTGCTCTAACCATTTTGTATAAGTGTTTTCGAATTCCGTGGCGTTCCCTCCCAAGTGTTTTTTTAAAATTCTACACCTATGTTCCAGCCTATGTCCATAGAGCAATCGAATTTTGCATCTCGTTCACAGTATATTCTTGCAAAGGCTTCTCGAAACCGTTTTTGCGAAGCCCTTTTCTTTGTTTATACCACCGCAAATTTTGAGGGTACCCTTCCCCCGATTTTGGGCAAACAAAAGGCCGGGATTACTCCCAGCCTTTGCATGAATATTCAATTCTTGGTTCTTATTTTGCAACGTTCTTATCAAAATTCATCAAGATGCTGGCGGCCTGTCCTCGCGTAGCTGTACCTCCGGGCAATAGCGAACCATCGCTGCCATTGATCAGACCTTCGCCGTTAGCCCACTGCATGGCGCGCTTTGCCCAAGAACTGACTTTTCCATTGTCCGGGAAGGTGGTCAAATCCGCTTGGGCAGAAAGATCATAGTGCCGATATTCCGCATAATGGTATAACATCACCGCAAACTGTTCTCGTGTTACCGGAGAGTGGGGAGCGAAATGGGTGTTGCTGATTCCTGCAACAATTCCGTTATTATAAGCCCAAACCACAGGTTTTTCAAACCAACCAAACACATCTAAAAATGGATTTTGGTAATACCAGGGCACATACGGTTCCTCCTCCCTTCGATTCCATTCCAGATTGTACAATACTTGTACCGCTTGTGCCCGGGTAAGGGTGGCTTGGGGAGAGAAAAGTCCGTCCCCCACGCCATTCATGAGATTGTTTGCGTAGGCGTATTCCACAGCTCCGCAGTACCAATCTGAGGCGTCCACATCCTGGTAAACCGTACCAGTCACCGCTCGATGGATGCTGAACTCGTCTTCAGACAACACATAGAAGGTGGGACTCCCATCGTCTGTCACATACCAGATTACGTTTCCGTCCACACAGATGGGCTGGCAATCGGAAAGAACGCCGTCGGGCAGGAGCCTCCGTTCTCCCACATTTCCCTTGCTGTCATAGGGAACGCAGTACAGATCTTCCTCCTCGTTTCCATACCACAAAACGTAGCCGCCATCCAAGCCAGTAGAGACAAGTATGGGAGTGACGTCCGCTGAATCCTCATCAGACTGCCAGACAGGAACGACTTTTGTCGCGGTTTCTGAAAAATTATCTTTCGGCGTGAAACTGAGATACACGTTGGCGTCTTGGTAATGGTAAGCTGTGATATAACCATCCCACGTTTCCGCCAAACCGCCTAGAGAAGCATCGGTCCAGTTGTCGCCGATCTCTCCGGCAAATTGCTGGATTTCTACTTGTTCCATTCTTGGGTAACCTATGGAAGAACCAAAAGTAGCTCTGCTCATCACGGCGCTACGCGGATAGGCATCCCCATGATCCAATGCAATTACATCCCCCACCTGATCGACTAAAATGTACTGGTTAAAAGAGTGACTTGCATAAAAATCAAATCCCTGATCTACCAGAGCAGGTGCAATTCCACTCATGTGCTGTATGGATAAGTCCTCTTTATTTAGCGCAAAAGAAAGATTGGATTGATGGTTTAAACCATCATACGAAGTATACATTTCATGGCAAGTGTGAATGTACAAATTTTCCCCGTCTTCTGCACAGCGCAATGAACCATACGCAAAGGGATCAACTGTGTTGATATCCGAAATGCTTTTAAACCCAATCTCATTCCAATCCTTGTCATACTTAATGACGCGGATTACCTCTTTGCTATCATCTTCTGCATAATTACTCTGCCCCACAATAATAAAATTATAGTCCTCTCCCGCAAAGAAGCCTCCCCAAATGGGAAGGGGTAGACTTAGTCCCCGCTGGGAAAGCATGCGGAACGTCTGGTCGTACTCCTCAACGACCACTCGATTCCCCGTATGTTCTACTCGAATCAAATAATCTCCATCTTTGTAAAGATATGAGGATATTGGCGCAGACCACTGGTCGTAACGATATTGATAGTCGTTGATGTTATCAGAACGATAGGGTAATACCGGGGATGAAGCAGACGCTGGCACAGCCAAACAGCTAAAAGCCAGTGTAAAGACCACTATAATTGACAAAACTCTTTTCATAGCAAGCCTCCTTTCCTGCACAATAGTCATCACGCCACAACATTCTGATCAAACTTCATCAAAATGCTCGCCGCCTGTCCTCGCGTAGCCGTCCCACCGGGCAACAGAGAACCATCGCTGCCATTGATCAGGCCTTCGCCGTTAGCCCACTGCAACGCACGCAGCGCCCAAGAACTGACTTTTCCATTGTCCGGGAAAGTGGTCAAATCCGCTTGGGCGGAAAGATCATATCCCTTGTACCGAGCGTAATTATACATCATCACGGCAAATTGTTCCCGGCTCACCGGAGAATTGGGATCGAACCGGTTATTTCCAACGCCTGAAACAATCCCGTTTTCCGCCGCCCAGTTGATGGCGTTAATCGCCCAGTGACCAGCAGTATCCGTGTAACCAGCAGAAGCCGTAGCCTCCGGCTGGTTTTCCAGGTTGTAGAGAATCTGCACAGCCTGAGCACGGTTTAAATTGGCGTTAGGCTCGAAAATTCGATCGTCCGTCCCTGCCATAATTCCTTGTTCGTACACATACTCCGCAGCATCGCAGTACCAGGCATCGGCGGCGACATCATCAAAATACTTGGAAGGATTTTCGGGTAGGGCGGGGAGATGTTCCACATTTTCGTAGGGAACATTTGCAAAAATCTCATTACTAAAAATCTCTAATGATGCCCCATTCCTTACATAAAGTTTCACCGGGAGAAAAGTCTTGATTGAGCCAGAGTAATCTCCTGTGGCAAAATCATCGTAAATATCAAGATTCAAGATTTTTTCTAATGCATAATTGGGATCATCAATAACTGCTGTACCACGATCTACTGTTATAGCTGCATATCCAATCTCTGTCTCGGTTCTAGCATTCTTGAAGTTCACGGTAACTTGAGCATTAGAATTCATTCCTAATTCAGGACGCATCATGTAATCATCATACTCTTCCGGAACGATGACACCTGGTTGACGAGACGCCCATATTCCTTCCTCTGGGCCTATGTTCAATCTTCCATAATTGAGCCACCCACCAGACTTAATAACAATATCTCCCTTCAGTCCTGTATTGACCGGCATATTTTTTCCCAAAGGATCTCCAGACAAATAGTGGGTCGTTAACGTATGAATCTCCGCATACCCATCATTTTCCACGATCATTTTAGCTCCATCCAAGATGCAAAGGCCTAGATTTCCTTCCCCAGAAGTATTGATTGCGTCAGGATGAGGCGATTTCGGCGCCGTAATGTAAAGCGTCCCCTGAATCCGTAGTTCTCCGAAGACACGCAGGGTGCCTCCCACCTGCAACGTTGCGCCAGATGCCACTGTTAGGGTTTCATCCGCATCCACCGCCGCAATCATCCCAGCATCAATGATAAAATCATCCAACAGGGTAATGTTGTTGCCCTCCCGTTGGGCGATACCATCTTGCACCCACTGGTCAAATAGGTCGCCATCGGCAGCGCTGGCACCTAAGGGCAGCATTGCCACTACCAGGAATACTGCTAACAAAATGGATAATGCTTTTCGCTTCATTTTTAACTTCCTCCTGTAAAATTATTGATTGTACCATTCATCTAGGCTTTGTAAAGAAGAGATATCACGTCCATGGATACTCGATGCATCAGAACTGCTAACCTGACTTCCATTGACTAATGTTTTCGAATAAGAAACACAATTTACATTTCTGCCATTTAATCGAATTCCGGAAATTCGCCCGCATTCTCCCGTCGAAACATTACCTGATAGCGTCAGCCGAGAGGCTGTATTACAGCTATCTTCTGCCAGTCCAAAGCCTACAACTCCACCCACTCCGGTACTTTCCGAAACGCCGATTGACGCAGCCCAGCCTAAAGCCTCAATATTCATCAAAATATTCCCTTCATTACGGCAATGCCGAACGCTCCCGCTCCCAGAATAACTATATCCAACAACACCACCAGCAAAACTACTAGCATTGTTATTCAATTGGGCGTAAAGCTCAATATTTGTATTACTTCTACTGTTTACAATCTCACTGTCTGTGGCATATGAGACAACGCCTCCCACATAGCAACCTGGAGATGATAAATCAATTGAACCACTGACTATACAATTGTCTACTTTAGATTCTCCAAACAGTTTTCCAACTAACAAAGCATAGCACGTTGAAACATAGCCAGAATCACAATAAATAGAAGCATTTTGAATTGCTATATTCTGTATAACACCTCCGCTATTTACCGTACCGAAAAGGGCTGCTCCACAATAAGCTGTAGATCCTTTCGATTCGATCTCCTCACTCAAGTCAAAACTTGTTATCTTCATCCCTGTGATGGTATGACCATCGCCATCCAAAACACCTGTAAAGGGTTTTTGGGTGGTGCCTATAGGTTTCCATGTAGAATATCCCGAAAGATTAATGTCAGACGTTAATATGTAGTGAGCATCCAGATCATTACGTATCGCATTAAACTGTTCTGCGTTAGAAACATAGACAACTTTCTCTGAGGAAACAGGCACCAGAGAAATCTCTATTTGAGAATTTTTCCCATTTTCTACAGTTAGAGTCGTTTCATAAGATTGATAGCCGCTTTTTGTAACCCTTATTGAATAGGTACCTGGAGTTAGAATCGCAGCATAGAAAGAACCCCCACTATTAGTTGTTTCTGTAGAAACTTTGGATTCGCCGTTATATAATTCTACAGTGGCATTTTCTATTGCCTGATTTGATGATGCATCAGATACTGTTCCAGAGATGGATGCTGTAAAGATTTCAATGGGTTTAGATTTTAATCGAATCACTCCAACATCGACAGATGTATCCGCGTTAGATGGAAGGGGATAGGTATAGCCTTCATACCCCTCTTTCTCAAAACGGAGACTCGTCAACGCAGTTGCGTTGTCTGGAACCTCTATAGAAAATTTCCCCTCCTTATCGGTTATAGCCGTAGCACCAATGTTCTCACCACTAGCGCCAAATAAACAGTTAAGATAAACTGAAACGCCACTTAGTGAGTTAAGATCAAGGTCTCTACGAACAACACCCGTAATACTAGCAGGTGTTATTTTAATTGGAGTTAATTCAAAAACGCCAAGGTCCCATTTGAGGTCATTATCTGGATTTCCCGATACCATGGAAACAGGTGTGGTCAAGGATAAATAACCCTCTTTCTCAATTACCAGTTTGAGCTTTGCCAAATTGGTTTCGTTCATTTCAAAGGCATTTCCATCCGAAACAAAGTTGCCATTACTATCGGTTGTTTTTGTTTGGAGAAGTTCTGAACCGAGATAGATTGATACTTTTGCGTCCGAAATCCCCATCTGACTGTCCTTATCTATGATTTTTCCGCTTAATTCGGGACCAAAAAAATCAAGGATGGGCAGATCTGCATTTGAACAGAGTAGCTGAACTTCGCTATTCATTCCTCCCACTAATGGCGATAAGGGATCTTTATCTCCGTGCTCACTCTTTGCATAACTTAACGCCTGTGCAAGAGTATAATAGCTCCCATCGGAATTTTTTTTCGTTAATCCCTCTGCAAACGTATACATCATTTTGAAATTGTATACGGTGTTTACTGCTTTAGTATTTCCAAGGATAGCTTTTGCTTTTTGGTCTACAAAGATGCTTTCTGCCAAACGGCGATCGGCAAAGCTCCAACAAGCCCCTAAATATATTAAGGATCCCTCTAAAGAACCTTTTGGAAGATACTTTTCAAAAAATATGTAGGTAACATAGAATTCCCCTTTGGGGTTAATAAGAAGAGCATCATTTTCCATTTCTTCTGCATAACGGAGGCAGGTTGATTCATCGTTTTTCTTGGTCCCTAGAAAAAGAACAGGGCCGAGCCTTGGATCATTGGCACCATGTCCAAACCAGAAAATAATACTATTTTTCGGGATATTCTTTAGTGTTTCAACGGACACTTCCTCTGAATCGTAGTTCTTCTGGAATGTGAATCTCTCTGGAAAGGTGGCTTCTAGTTGTTCAGCTGCCTCATCAGCCCCCTTTATGCCAGCAAATAAATACGATAAATAAGTTTCCCACTCTCCTGAAAATGGCTCAAAAGTACGGATTTCAACTGCATTTTGGCTACCCGTTAACATATCTTTCACCGGGGGAACATAAATGAGACCTAACCATCCTCCAATTTTCATACTAATCGCTGAATCGTTAACATCATACCGCGAAATTACGCCCTGATTTTTTAATTGGGAAGCATATCTTTTAACTTCTTCTAAAACTTCCGGAACATCTTCAAAGGCAATGCATCCATCCTGGTTAAGATATGAGGATTCTATTTTGTTAATCTCTTCCGAGACTACGTTATAGTCCTCAATTGCTTCTTGTTTTGAGTCTTGAGATATCGAAGGTTCTTCCGTAGACTGGTTCTCTGCCACTTTCTCACAAAACGACTTCATAATCGCCGCAATATGAGAGCGCTCAGCGTTGCCGGTGGGATCCAGCAAATTATTGCCAACACCGGCAATTAGGTCTTTTCCAATGGCCCAATTAAAAGGAGTGACCGCATACGCACTGGTTTTATCGTAATCATCAAAAGTGGAAATATCTCCTGTGACAGTCAATTCATAGTTCTTATACCGGGCATACTGGTACAGGATCGTCACCATCTGCTCACGGGTAATAGGGTCGTTCGGCCCAAATTTTCCGTTTCCATAGCCGCTCACAATGCCGTGAGCGCTTGCCCATGCCACAGGGGCGGCATACCACTCGCCAGCTAGGACATCGGTAAAATCGGGTCTTCCAGCCGCTGGTTTCCCCTCCATGTTGTGAAGGATGGTCACCATCATACCTCGCGTGGTGGTTTCACTGGGAGAGAAATTATTATTTCCCGTCCCGCTCATTAAATCATGGTCATAGGCATATTGAACTGCGTCGAAAAACCAATCGGTGGTTTTAACATCTTTAAAAGGTGATCCCGTATCAGCCGCCAACGCAGCGCCGGGGATCATACCCAAAACCAATGTGCAAACGAGCAATAGACTGATCAGTTTTTTCTTCATCACTTTACCCTCCTCACAACTTTTCTCTGTTTACCGGACACATCCAAGATATTTTGGCAACACCTCCAATTAATTTTACATCGACATCCCAGAATTTTTGCTTCCATTATACCCAATATATAGGGAATATTCAAGATCTCCAGCAAGAAATATAATAGGGATTGTTAAATTTACGCTGGAGGTGGTTCCTTTTGATCACATACGACCCTTTGTGGGAAACCATGCGGCAAAAGGGCATCACCACCTACACGCTCATTAAGAATTATTCGTTCAGCCGGGGTACTCTGGATTCGCTAAAACATAACCGCAATATCTCCACTGCTACGCTGAACGATTTATGCAAAATCCTTGCCTGCAATGTGGAAGAAGTCCTACGGTATGTGCCAGATGAGCCAGAGTAGCCACTAAAGGTATCTTCTGTTGTGAGTCACAACAGAAGCAAGAGGGTACCCCCTCGCGGAATCAATACAATCTTTATTTTTATTGTAGCACCTCCATTAGCATTTGTCACTATTCTTATCGGGATAATTTTGTTCTTCTTTGTTCACTCTACCGTAAATTTTCGCCCTGTTGACAAACTGTGCCCAGGAAAGAGATTATGCCGTATGGAATGGGA
>ERZ1643250.3211-NODE-3211-length-11412-cov-5.474773_pt1 | contig 11412 bp, 10 predicted proteins | sample MGYA00579262_ERZ1643250 | MGnify/ENA primary metagenome ERZ1643250 (study PRJEB29033, sample SAMEA4952265) | chicken gut metagenome | biome: Broiler Chicken; feature: Gastrointestinal Tract; material: Caecum | place: Ireland | collected 2018 | study: Broiler...
GTTCATCCTGAGCCAGAATCAAACTCTTGAGTTGATTGGTATAAAACCGATTTTCCTTTCAGAAAATCGAGGCTCTATCTTCGACTAATTTAGTCATTATCTTTGCTGACTTTGCCTTTGTGGTACTTGATGTACTTCAAAGTTATTGACAGAAACTTCTCTTTAAACTCAAATGAATTTAAAGAATTCATTTCCTTCTATTCAATTTTTAAACTGCATTAACCGCTGCTTCAGCGCGGTGCTCTTGCGGAGAGCTTTTCCATTCTATCACACTTGATTTGTATTTGTCAAGCGATTTTCAGAAGTTTTTTAAGATTTTTTTGAAGTTTTTTGAACTTCATTTTCTCTTAAAGGAACTTTGCGTTCCCGACTTCTTCGGAAGAGCTTTCTTTCAGACAGCTCATCTAAGATATCACATTGATTCATACTTGTCAACTGTTTTTCAGAAGTTTTTTCAACTTTTTTTCGGCAATTTTTTCGCCGTAAAACGGCTTATTTTGCTTTGGAAGTTTGCTTACTTCTGAGGGGTTCTCCCTGCGACAGCTCAATTAAGATATCACTTATAAGGGCCGTTTGTCAAGTATATTTTTGTTTTTTTACATTTTTTTTATAATGTTATATTCTACAACTTTTTGGTCGTTTTTTGCATTTTTATGGGCGATTTTGCCCTATTGGGCACAACCGGCAAAAGGAGCTTGATTTTTGCGCCCGCAGGCGGTATAATCTTGCTATGTATAAGAATCTGAGAATTGTTTGTTGCATCATAGCCGCGCTGTTTGCAGCGGCCGCCATTTTTGTATTTATTTACGCCGGCACGGCGTGGGGCTTTATATGCGTCGCCGCAGCCGTGGTGCTCTTTTTGCTCACATTGTTTTTCAAGCGCAAGCAGGAGGAGAAAGAGAACAGAGATAATCCCCTTCCTCCCGAGGGCGACTTTATAACGGGCAAAGTAAAGCGGGACGGGAGCGACGGTGATAAGGATAAAGACGGCGACAGCGACGTCGAAAACGAATAGACGGCAGCGGCAACGGCGCTTTTGCATGAGCACGCCGCTCCGCATTTTACAGACGGAACCACAGCTCTTTATATATTATATAATATGGTATATGCAGTTGCCGCCGCGCGGAAAAATCCGCGCGGCGGCAACTTTATTACTAAAAAATACCGTACCGTTTAACGCCCGTTCTTTTACACCATGCGCTGCGTCTGGACGTAGTATTTCCAGCGGGTTGCGGAAATCTCTTCAATCTTGGCGTAGTCGGAGGCGGTGTGCAGAATGAGATTATCGCCGAGGTACAGCGCCACGTGGCCTATGCGCTCGACGCCCGTTTTATTGTAGCGCGTGGAGTTGGTGAAGAAAATCAAATCTCCGCGCTTTATATCGGCGCGGGCGACCGTTTTGCCCTGCACGACCTGCGTGCGCGTGGTTACGTCTAAAAGGTGCCCGTCGGCGCCCTTGTAGAACATGTACTGCATGAGCGAAGAGCAGTCGAACGCGGAAGTCGTGAAGTTTTTCAGCTTGTTGCCCCTGCCGTCGCGATAGCGCACCGCGCCGTAAACGTACTTCGTGCCGAGCAATTTAAGCCCTTCCTCTATCACGCGCTCCACCGTTTGGTTTTCGCTCGCCTCCATCTCGACCGTTTTGCTGTACTTTTTGGATATGTACGCCGTGCCGTTTTTGTAGTAGACCTTATACCAGCCGTCCGTTTCGCCGAGGTATGCGTAGCGGGTGTTCTTTTCGGCGCCGCCGAGAACGGTATAACCCGTACCCGCGCCCGAACGGATATTCACGCCGTCGGAGGTGAGCTCGACGTATTTCTTGAACACCTTTATCTCCTCGGGCTGCTCTTCGGGCTCCTTCTCCGAATCGCCGTCACCGTCGCCGTTGCCGCCGTCGCCTTTATCGGTATCGTCCTCGCCGACAATCTCCTCGTCGACGGGCGGGACGACGTTATCCGCGCCCGACGCCGCACATCCCGCCATGGTAAGCATGGCTATTGCCGCTATCAGAACAAAAAATTTGGTTTTCATATAATTCCTCCCGAAATTTATTACGGGATAAATTATACGCGGGAGCGCCGCACCCGTCAACGCAAAGATTTTTCCAGCGCTGTATGAGAGTGGAAAAACGGCGTTGTTTGCAGCATATTGCGGCGCCGATTTAATTTTGATTCCGCCAAGTCCCGCCCTGCGTAAAAGAGGGAATTTATTCGTTAAAAAAGCGTTAGTTGGGGCATATATGCGGGGCAATTTATCAAACAAGACATAAGGCGCGTGAAAACTTATATTCCGCGCGCCTTATATGCAATCAATATCAAACGGAAAAATTTACCGTTAAACTTTGGCGAAAAACTCCGCAATGGGGCTGTCTGTTATAAGCGTGCCGCGGAGCGTGCGCGCCGTTTCGCCCTTGTTTATGACGACAAGGTTATCGCCGCCGAAAAAATCGACAAGTCCCGCCGCGGGATATACTCCCAGCGAAGTGCCGCCGATAATCAGGGTATCGGCATTTCTTATGTACTCCACCGAGCGTTCGAGCGTTTCGCCGTCGAGCGATTCCTCATACAGGACGACGTCGGGCTTGACCACGCCGCCGCAGGAACATTTCGGCACGCCCGCACAGCTTAAAACAAATTCCGCGGGATAGCTCCTGCCGCACCGCGTGCAATGGTTGCGCCACACGCTGCCGTGCATTTCAAGCACCGTTCTGCTGCCCGCCTTCTGATGCAGCCCGTCGATATTCTGCGTTATTACTGCGGCGAGCCTGCCCTCCCGCTCCCACTGAGCAAGTTTAAGGTGCGCGGCGTTGGGCTTCGCGTTCGGGTAGACCATTTTATCGCGGTAAAAATCGTAGAATTCGGCGGTGTGTGTGCGGAAGAAGGTTGCCGAAAGAATAAATTCGGGCGGATAGGCGTACTTCTGCTTATACAGCCCGTCCTGCGAACGGAAGTCGGGAATTCCGCTCTCCGTGCTCACGCCCGCACCGCCGAAAAACACGGCGCGGCGGGAACCGTTTATGATATCTCTGAATTTTTTAAGCTGTTCGTCTGTGTACATGCCGCCCTCCGATTTTAATTTTATAAGAATAAAAGGCGGAGCATAGCCCCGCCTTTTAAGAAATGCCGATTATTCAACGCCTTCGTTGAGCTTTTCCAAAAGCTTATCCAAATCGTTGCCGTGAACGAACACCGCCTCTTCAATCGTTTCGCCGTGAGCCATTGCGCAGCCTATGCAGTGCATGCCTACGGACTGAAGAATTTCGGCGCTGTTGGGGTTGATTTTAAGGCAATCAACGATGAGCGTATCCTTGGTTATTTTAGCCATGATGGTATCTCCTACAATTAATCTTTTTATTTTCGCAAGTATTATACCACGGTTTAAAAAAATATACAACAGTTTGAACGGTATTTTTTGCAAGGTATTTATTGCCCGCACGTTTTTGCCGCCGCGCCGCCTTGCATCTTTTTATCGCGAAAAAACTGAAAACCTTTAAAATATTTAAGCGGGGCGGCAATTCCGCCGCCCCGCACATTAAGTCTTTTTAAAAGTATGTTTTATTACTTTTGCAAATATAACCATTCAAAAGCTGCATAATTTTGCAGATAAAACTTTGAAACAGTTACATAAGCTGTATGCCGTTCTCTTTGCAATAGCCGAGGTTCTTTTCGTCCCAGACGGAAACCTGAACTTCGCCTATGTGCATCTTTTCGAGAATGAACATCGAAAGGCGCGACTGACCTATGCCTCCGCCCATCGTAAGGGGCAGTTCGCCGTTGAATAACGCCCTGTGGAAGGGAAGGGCGAGCCTGTCCTCGCAGTTTTCGGCTTTGAGCTGGGAGAGGAGGCTCTCTCTATCGACGCGGATACCCATCGACGACACCTCGAACGCGCAGTCGAGCAGCGGATAGAAGAGAATGATGTCGCCGTTTAAACTCCAGTCGTCGTAGTCGGGCGCGCGTCCGTCGTGCTTTTTGCCCGACTTTAAGGGCGCGCCTATTCCCATGACAAACGCCGCGCCGTGCTTTTTTACGAACTGCGTTTCGCGCTGTTTGGGGGAAAGAGCGGGGTACATATCTTCGAGCTGCTGCGCGGTGATAAAGGTTATCTCTTCGGGCAGACGGTTTTCAAGCACGGGATATTCGCCGCGCACCTTTTCGGCAGTCGTCCTGATTGCGCCGTAAATCTTGTTTACCGTTGATTTGAGATAGTCGGGCGTTCTGTCGTCCCTGCCTATCACGACCTCCCAGTCCCACTGGTCGACGTAGATGGAGTGAAGAGCGTCCATATCCTCGTCGCGGCGGATGGCGTTCATATCGGTATAGAGCCCGCTGTAACGGGAAAAGCCGTATTTTGCGAGCGCGTAGCGCTTCCACTTTGCAAGGCTGTGGACGACCTCCACCTCCTCGCCCGTCGCCTTCACGTCGAACGACACGGGGCGCTCCACGCCGTTTAAGTTATCGTTTAAACCGCTCGATTTGGGCACGAACAGCGGCGCGCTTATGCGCGTTAAGTTGAGCGCTTTTGAAAGCTCGTCCTCAAAAGCCGCCTTTAAATATTTTATGGCGCGCTCGGTTTCCATTAAGTTGAGTTTGGAACTGTACATTTTTGCCACCCCTCATAGATTCGTTACAATATATTAATTATACAATAAAATGCCCGCACGCGCAAATAATTTTGCAAAACAAAAAATATTTAAACGGGAAGCGGGAGGCGCCCGCGCGGCTTTTTATTCCGCGCGGGCGCAAATATATTATGCTTTTCTACCCTTCCGTCACCCTTCGGGCGCCACCTCCCCTATGCAAGGGGATGCAAGAGAACGCGTATATACGAGGGCAACTAATTCAGCCGATAGTCGGAATACTTGCAAACCCGCGCGCCAAATCTTCGTCGGTGGGGATGTAGTCCTTCATAGTGCCCTCGTTGAACGATTTGTAGGCGGTGAGGTCGAAGTAGCCCGTGCCCGTAAGACCGAAAAGAATGACCTTCTTTTCGCCCGTCTCCCTGCACTTTATCGCCTCGTCCATTGCAACTTTTATGGCGTGCGACGATTCGGGCGCGGGAAGTATGCCCTCGCACTTTGCAAACTGCTCGGCGGCGGCGAAAACCTCCGTCTGTTTTACAGCCTTTACCTCCATATATCCGTCGTGATACAGTTTTGAAACGACGGGGCTCATGCCGTGGTATCTCAGCCCGCCCGCGTGGTCGGGCGACGGCATAAACTCGCAGCCGAGGGTGTACATCTTTGCAAGCGGCGTAATTTTTGCGCTGTCGCAGAAGTCGTAGGCATATTTGCCGCGCGACATGGAGGGGCAGCTTGCGGGCTCCACACCGATAAAGCGGATATTGTTTTTGCCCTGCAGCTTTTCGGCCATGTAGGGCGCGATGAGTCCGCCGTAGTTGGAGCCGCCGCCCACACAGCCTATTACGATATCGGGCCGAACGCCGTATTTATCGAGCGCAATCTTACTCTCCATGCCTATCACCGACTGGTGTAAAAGCACGTGGTCTAAAACCGAGCCTAAAACGTAGCGACAGTTAGGCGTTTTTACCGCAGTTTCCACCGCCTCGGCAATGGCGCAGCCGAGGGAACCGCCCGTTCCCGGGAACTCCGCAAGAATCTTCCTGCCCGCCTCGGTGGTATCGGAGGGCGAGGGAATTATGTCGGCGCCGTAGGTACGAATCACCTCTTTGCGGTAGGGCTTCTGCTCGTACGAGGTTTTAACCATATATACCTTTAAGTCGAGCCCGTAGAACGCGCACGCCATGGCGAGCGCCGTGCCCCACTGCCCCGCGCCCGTTTCGGTAGTTACAGAAGTGAGCCCCTGTTTTTTCGCGTAATACGCCTGCGCGGCGGCGGAATTGAGTTTGTGCGAGCCGGAGGTGTTGTTGCCCTCAAATTTATAATATATTTCGGCGGGGGTATCGAGCAATTTTTCAAGGAAATATGCGCGCACTAAGGGCGAGGGGCGGAAATTGGTGTAAAAATTTCTTATGCCCTCGGGAATTTCAATCTCCTTGTCGGTGCAGTTGAGCTCCTGCTCAACGCACTCCTTGCAGAACACCGCCTCAAGCTCCTCTGCCGTGCAGGGTTTGCCCGTGCCGGGATTTAAAAACGGCGCGTGCTGCTCGGGCATGAACGCCTTTAAATTGAGCCAGGTTTTGGGCATCTCCTCTTCGGAAAGATACATTTTGTAGGGAATTTTTTTTGCAGACATTTTATTTACCTCCTTGCTGTCTGACCGTGCGGCATAAATTTTTGCACTCCGCAAAAAGATTTTGCCGCAGCTGAAATTTCTTTAATAGCCCTAAACCTGTGTTGTATCGGCGGTTGCCGCATAGCGGCGCGCCTGTGGCACATGCCTTAAAAAAACAAAAAACACGGGTAAATCCGTTTGGGACGAATTTATCCGTGTTGCCACCCAATTTCACCGTATATAAATATACAGCCTCTTTGCAGGCATCAAACAATGCCCTCTTCCTGTAACGGGAAAGCCCCGTCGGACGCTACGCAGAAAAAACCTTCACGCCCGCTCTCAGTAACCCATTCACCCGCAGCCTCCGCCCCGCTTCCACCGTCCGGGGCTCTCTTAAAAGGAAACTATCCGCGAGTTACTTTTTACTTCAACGATTTAGTCTATTAAATTAATGCTATTATACGCGATAAAAAAAGTTTTGTCAATAGTTTGAACAAAATTTTTTTTCGCAAAAATAAACTTTTGGTCTATGTGCACAAACAGAAATATTCGCAGCTTTTGCGATTATATAATAGAGAATGCGCGCCTATTTTATGCGCTTTGCCCTGAGCACCGAACTTACAATAAAGCACGCGCCGAAGAGAAACACGGTGCCTGCAAGTATTACCGCCGCCCAGCCTGTGGCGAGCGGTTCGCCGAAAAAATTGAGTCGGACGGAAAAGCTGTCGGCAAGCCCCTCGGCAAACTGCGGGGAGACAGCCTTCGCCATCTCTTCCACGGCGCCGTCCATAAAAAACGTGCGGAAGAGCGCCGCCGAATAGCTGCCCGGCACGAAGAGCGTTACGTACTGCACGGCTGCGGGAAAATTGCTGATGGGGATATACGCGCCTATGAGAAAGCCCGTCACCGTGCCTATTATCACGTTTAAGCCGGTAAAAGCGCCCTCGGAACGGATAAAACCGATAACGAACACGAGCAGCGTCGAGGACGACAGCACGGATAAAACTGTTACGCCTATGCAGGCGAATACGTCGCCGACGGAGAGCAGCCAACCGCCCGATATTGCCAGCCACCCAAAACACACGCAGAGCACGATGAGACATATTATCAGTCCTGCTGCAACCACGGAGAGAAAGTATGCCGCCGAAGGGAGCCACACGGGTATGGGCGAGGCGGCAAAGTCGGCAGATACTCCCCTGTTTTTATCGTAGACCATGGTACTGCACGCGCAGAGCGGCACGGTTATGCAGGAAGTTGCCATAACGCCAGAGAGCATCCAGCTATCGGAAAAGGCGCGCACGGCGTCGTCCGCAGAAACGCCGTATTCGGCGAGCGAAGCTATTATTCCGTCGGACTGCATCCTGCCGATGAAGAGCACGTACAGCACGAGCACGATTAGCGGCGCGAGCATGGAGAAAAATACGTTTGCCCTGTCCTTTATGAACACCTTTACGTTGCGTTCGGTAAGGCGGATAAGCGCATTGAAGATATCTGAAAAACTTCCGCTCATTGCACCCCTCCTTCAAGTTTTTTGCCCGTAACCGACAAAAACACGTCGTCCATGCTGCCCTTTACGTACTCAAAATCGGCGCACAGTGCGGGATATGCCGCAATGAACGCACGCGCCTGTTCGGCATCTTCGCAGTTTATCACCGTTACGGGTCCGTCCTCCTCATAGGATATGCCCAGCCGTGCAAGGCTGCTCCTTATCGCGTCAGCGTCGCCGAAAAGCTTTAACCTGCTGTGCGAATACTTGTTTTTGAGCTCCGCGGGCGTGCCCTCGGCAGAGATTGCGCCGCAATCTATTATAACCACCCTGTCGGATAAGTCTGCCTCCTCCATGTAATGCGTAGTTAAAAACACGGTGGTGTTCTCGCTCTCGCGCAGGGTGCGCACTGTATCCCACACGGCGGCGCGGGTCTGCGGGTCGAGCCCCGTCGTCGGCTCGTCGAGGAATAAAAGTTCGGGCTTGTTTATAAGTCCGCGGGCGATATCCGCCCTTCTGCGCTGACCGCCCGAGAGCTTGCCGAACGGACGGTTGAGGATATCCGAAAGGGAAAGCTGCTCTTCAAGTTCGGAAAGCCTCCTCTCCCAGCTCTTTCCCGTTATGCCGTAAAAGGCGGCGCGCACCTTTAAATTGTCGCGCACGGTGAGACGGTCGTCGAGAACGGTCTTCTGAAAAACGACGCCCGTCCGCCTCTTTATCTCGCGGGCGTCTTTATCGAGGTCGAAACCGCATATGTTCACAGCTCCGCCGTCCTTTTTTAAAATAGAACAGAGGATATTCACCGTCGTGCTCTTGCCCGCGCCGTTTACGCCGAGAAAAGAAAACAGACTTCCCCTTTCAACCGAAAAGGTTATGCCGTTTACGGCGGAAAGCTTGCCGTACGATTTTTGCAGATTGGTTACATCTATGATGTTCATGACATTCTCCCTTATTGTATTATACCATACGGCACCGCCTGCGGGCAACTTTACGGCAAACAAAAAAGCCGCCACAAAGGCGGCATAAACGGCGATTGACCCGCACATATGCGCGAATCATTAAACATTTTACAAAAATATTACATATCCGACGGCGAATCGTCTTCCGGCGAACCGTCGTTTATGCGGCGGCGCACCGAAATTGTGCTGTCGACTATGAACAGCGCGAGCACGGGAATAATTAAAGCCGCGCATATGAGTATGCAGAGGTTGCCTATGCCGTCGGAGGCGACCACGCCGACCGCAACGCCCGCGGCAAAGCAGAGCACGATGAAGGCATATATCGCGCTCTTTTTATACTCCGACCTGTCTTTATCCGATACGCCGCGCACGAAGTGCATTATCGTCTGGCGGATATTGTTGGTGCAGAAAGTCGTGGCGAGCGCCACGCCGTGGAGCTTGGTGAAGGTGTTGTATTGCACCGAACAGAGGAAAGATACGGTGACGTATGTATAAATATCGGGCACGCTCATGGGAATAAACGCCAGCGCGGCGAGCACGACAATTTCCACCGCCGTAACCACGAGCGGCCAGTTGACCTTTTTGAAGCGCGCGGGAATGAGCGTCGAGAGAATTATCCCGACGATATACGCTATGATTGAATAGAGATATCTCAGTCCCGACGCAAAATTGCCGTGCACGAAATCAATTACAAGCATTACAAGGTTACCCGTCTGCGCGTTGCAGAACACGCCGCCGTGGAGAACATATGTGAACGCTTCTAAAAAACCGCCGATTACGGCAAACATTGCAAACACGTAGGGCGTTAAATCTTTTTTGTAGTTATTGAACAGCATAATCTCTCACCATAGACAATTACCCCGCACATATGCGGCAACAAACACAAATTGACCCGCACATATGCGCAGTTCGGCAAATTTTGAATTGAGCGGCATATATAGCGCAAACAATCAGTTTATCTTCTCTTTCTGCCGCAGGAAAAGCGCGGCTTTCTGTACCGTATTTTAACGCCGAAAACAGGGCTCACGCTGGCTGCTCTTCCCCCGAAGAGCGAGCGCATAAAGCCCGCAAACGCCTTCATGTCTGCCGCGAAACCCTTATGGTCTATAAGCGCGCCGAGGATTACGCCGAGCACCCAGAAGAGGAGAGTCATGGGGATTGCATACCACAGAATGGGCGTGTACGGCCTGCCGGTGGCGGCGTCGCCGAAGAACACGTCGGGCGTAAAGAAATCAATCACGGGAAGAATGAACGAGAACGTATCGTTGGGGTGCATCATCCAGCAGGGGTTCGCCTCGTACAATACGTCGAAGAAGTTGCCGTCTGAATAGTCCCCCACCACCCCGAGGCACCAGAACACCAGGTCGTTGAACGCAATAAGAATGAGGAGCAGAAAAAATATGAACGGGAACTTGTAAAAATCGCGCCAGTTAAATTTATATACGCCCCACAGCGCGGGCAGAATGGAGGTTAAAACGAGCAGACCGTGGCAGAAATAGTAGCGAAGCACGTCCCACTGCCACATGGTCTGACCGATGTACCAGTAGGGCACAATCATCGTCACCACTCCCGCGGCCGTGCCGACGTACGTTAAAAACTGCCTGAACGCGCGGCTTTTGGATATAAGCACGAACGGGCTTATGATTATAAGCGTCGCACACATGTTATACGCCGTGTTTATAAGGTCGGGATAGGCGTTGCCGAAATAGTGCGGCCATACAAACTGCTTTAAAACGTGTTGCAGGATATTTACCGCCATCAGGATAAACACGACAAGCTTTTTTACAAATTCCGTGCGCCTGCGGAAGAGAAAATATACACCCGCCGCCAACCCGCCCGTGACGACGAACGGAATGAAATAGGCGAGCGAACCGTAGTTGATTATCATATTTTTAAACGGGCGCAGGGCGCCCTCTCCCCTTTTTTGCCGAAAAGAGCCTGCGGCATAAATACAGTATAACACAAAGCGCGCATAAAAATCAACATAAAGAGGGGCGCGCCGCGCGGGAGCGGCGAATACGGATAACAGATATGCTTAAAACGCATGGCGGGGCGCGCAAAACAGGCATTATACAAGCGTGCGCGCAGCGTTTGAAAGGACGGGCTTATGGTTATCAATATAATATGGAAATTAAAGAGAATTTACGTTTTGACGAAGAGCGCGCGCTTTACGCGAGCAACAATTTAAAGCTTAAAAACTGCCGCTTCGAAGGCCCCGCCGACGGAGAATCGGCGCTTAAGGAGTGCGAGAATATCGTGCTCGAAAACTGCTACTGCGATTTAAGATACCCCATGTGGCACTGCGACAACCTCGTTATGGACAACACCGTGCAGACGGAAAACTGCCGCGCCGCGCTGTGGTACGACCGCAACATAACGCTTAAAAACAGCGACATGGGCGGGATTAAGGCTGTGCGCGAATGCGAGGGCGTGACGATAGAAAACTGTAAAATAAATTCGCCCGAGTTCGGCTGGAGAAGCCGCGACATTAAGATTGCGGACACGAAGATAAATTCGCAGTACGCCTTTTTCGAGAGCAGGAATATCGAGGCGGACGGAATGGAACTCGAAGGCAAATACACCTTCCAGTACATAGAAAATTCGACGTTCAGAAATTGCAGATTCCAGACGAAGGACGCCTTCTGGCACGCCAAAAACGTCACCGTTTACGACAGCGTTCTGGGCGGCGAATACCTTGCGTGGTATTCCGAAAACCTCACGCTCGTGCGCTGCCACATCAAGGGCACGCAGCCGCTGTGCTACTGCAAAAACC
>ERZ1643250.3213-NODE-3213-length-11406-cov-5.221919_pt1 | contig 11406 bp, 8 predicted proteins | sample MGYA00579262_ERZ1643250 | MGnify/ENA primary metagenome ERZ1643250 (study PRJEB29033, sample SAMEA4952265) | chicken gut metagenome | biome: Broiler Chicken; feature: Gastrointestinal Tract; material: Caecum | place: Ireland | collected 2018 | study: Broiler...
TCGCCCGCGCGGTAGTCGGAAAAGTGCAGGCTCATGTCGGCGTCGAGTATGCCCACGAGCGTGACCGAGGGGAAGTCGTGCCCCTTGGCTATCATCTGCGTGCCCACGAGGATATCGGCCTCTTTATCGCCGAACTTCTTCAAAATTTTATAGTGCCCCTCTTTGCCCGAGGTGGTGTCGTTATCCATCCTTAATATGCGCGCCGAGGGGAAGGCCGCCTTCAAATCGGCAACCACCCTCTGTGTGCCCGTGCCGCCGTACCTTAAATGCAGTCCGCCGCATTCGGGGCAGGCGCGCGGCATACGGTATTTTGCGCCGCAGTAGTGGCACTTCAAACAGTTTTCTTCCGAATGGTAGGCAAGCGACACGTCGCAGTGTTCGCACTTTAAGGCATAGCCGCAGTCCTGGCATATCACAGTGTGGGAATAGCCGCGCCTGTTTAAAAATATAATCGCCTGGTTGCCGCTTTGCAATGTATCTGAAAGCTCTTCGCGGAGCGCCTGCGAAAAGGCGGAGTTGTTGCCGCGCTTTACCTCTTTGCGCATATCGGCAATGGTTATGTGCGGCAGCGGCTTTCCGTTTATTCGTTCGGTGAGCGTGATTAAGTTATATTCGCCCGAAACGGCGCGGGAATATGCCTCGACCGAGGGGGTGGCGCTGCCTAAAACCAGTTTGCAGCCGTTGTTGCGCGCGCGCATTTCGGCCACCTCTACCGTGGAATATCTGGGGGCAGATTCTGAAAAGTAAGAGCCGTCGTGCTCCTCGTCAATGATTATCGCGCCTATGTTTTCGAGCGGGGAAAATATTGCGCTGCGCGCGCCGATGGCTATCTTTGCCTCGCCCGTCCTCAGCCTCCACCACTCGTCGAAGCGTTCGCCCGCCGAAAGTCCGCTGTGAAGTATTGCCGCCTTGTCGCCGAACCTGCGTTTGAGCTGCGAAAACATCTGCGGGGTGAGGGAAATTTCCGGCACCAGAAAGATTGCGGTCTTGCCCCTTTCGAGCGCGCGGCTTATTACGTTTAAATAAATTTCCGTTTTGCCGCTGCCCGTAACGCCGTGTATGAGCTGAACGGTCTTATCTGAACTTTCTATGCTTTCAAGCGCCGCCTGCTGTGCGGGGGTGAGGGTGCGCGGGGGCTCTGCCCCGCCTTCGAACGAGGAGGGCGCGCGGTTGATTTTTACCTTTACCAGCTCTGCGCCGCCCTTTTCGATTACTGCGTTCACCGCGCCGCGCCCGAATTTTTCGCACGAGGAGGTGTAGTCGGCCTCGCCGCGCTCCTTTAAAAATGACAAAAATTCGGACTGCTTTTTGGCGCTCTTTAAAAGTTTTACGTCGTCGGTTATAAACCGCGCGAGCTTTTTGTATACCTCGTGCACGCGCCCCGCGCGCATTTCGGCGGGCACGAACAGCCGAAGGCATACCGCCTTGGGCACGCGGTAGCGGGCGGAGAGTTCGTTCATCAGGGTGAAGCACTCTTCGCAGAAGGCGGGAGGTTCGTCGTAGACGTATGCCACGGGCTTGATTTTTTCGGGCGGGAAGGCGCTGTGAGAGGACAGCCCCGCAACGAAGCCGTCTACCACCCTGCCGCCGAAGGGCACCTTTACCCTGCTGCCCGCCTTCAAATTATCGTCGCAGGAATATTCGAATATTCTGTCCACCTGGGAGTGGGCGATGTCTACTATTACCTGTGCATACATAAGTTTATTTCCAACGCACCCCGCAAAGCCGCGCATATGAACCGCATTGCTTTGTTCTTAAAAGTTGTTACGGGCAGCCGCTTCCGCCGCTTCATTGCACTGCCCGCATTGCCGCGGCAGGCGCCTGCCGACAGAATCCGCAATACGTCCGCCACTTTATAAAACAGCCCCACACCTGTGCGCGGGGCTGTTTTATGAAAAATTCAGTCTTTGACGCTGGTAACCTTGCCGCTGTCTATTTCGTAGCAGGCAAGCGTTATCTCTTTCATCTTATTGGGCAGCTCTTTGCCGTTGTTCTGCTCTATTATCTGGCGTGCGCGCTTGGCCGCAACCACGCAAAGTTCGTAGCGCGAAGCCTCGTGCCCGTCTGCCGAAAGTTTTTCTATAAGTTCGTCTACCGCCGGTTTGTTAATCATTTTAAACCTCCTTTTTCCTTGCGGATTATAGCAAGAATACTCTCCGCCGCGCGGGTAACTTCGTCGTTGACCACGCAGTAGTCGTATTTATCACTCTTTGAAAGTTCGTATTCCGCCCGCGATATGCGCAGGGCAATCTTTTCGTCGCTCTCCGTTCCGCGCTTTTTAAGCCTTCTTTCCAGCTCCTGCATATCGGGCGGGGTTATCATAATCAGCACCGCCGAAGGGTGCGATTTTTTTACCATCAGCGCGCCGTCTACGTCGATTTCGAGTATTACGTCGCACGTTTCAAGTTTTTCTTCCACGAACGCCTTGGGCGTGCCGTAATAATTTTCGAAGTGGGCGGAATATTCCAAAAGTTCGCCGCGGGATATCATCTGTTCGAAGCGCTCTTTCGGGATAAAAAAATAATCTTTTCCGTCAACTTCGCCCGCGCGGGGTGCGCGCGTGGTGCACGAAACGCTTTCGCAAAGGCCGGGGCAGAGTTCAAACATCTTTTTTATAACCGTGCCCTTGCCCACGCCCGAGGGGCCCGATATTACGGCGAGCACGTTCTTTTTTATATTATTCAACGTTCTGCACCTGTTCGCGTATTTTTTCGATTTCGTTCTTCAAGGCAAGTCCGCAGCGCGTAATCTCTATGTCGTTGCTCTTGGAGCATATGGTGTTGGTTTCGCGGTTGAATTCCTGAACGAGGAAGTCGAGCTTTCTGCCTACGACGTCTGCGCGGCAGATTTCCCTGAACTGCTCGATATGCGATTTAAGGCGCGTGAGTTCTTCGTCTATGTTGGACTTGTCCGCAAACAGCGCCACCTCGGTGAGCAGTTTACCCTCGTCGACGGTTACGCCTTCCAAAAACTTTTTAACCTTCTCTTCCAGCCTTGTCCTGTAATCTGCCGCGACGAGCGGAGCGCGCTCTGCAACCTTTGAAACCAGCTTTTCGATTGTATCCATACGCGAGAGCATATCGGCTTTCAGCTTTTCGCCCTCTTTAAGGCGCATAGCGTTCAGATTTTCAAGCGCCGCGCACAGCGCCGCGTCTGCTGCGGCGGTAAGTTCTTCGTCGGCGCCCTGCCCCTCTTCGCGCAGAATGACGTCGGGCATTCTTAAAAGCGCGGAAGCCGTCAAATCGCAGGGCACGTCGGGGCAGATTTCGGCAAGCCTTTTTGCCGCCGCCACGTAAGAAAGGGCCGCGCCCTCGTCGAGGCTCAAAGACTTCTTCTTTTCGCGCCTGTCGGTCAGGCTTACATATACGTCGGCGTGGCCGCGCGTGAGCTTTTCGCGCAGTTTTGCGCGCATTGCCTCTTCGTATGCGGCAAAAATTTTGGGGCATTTGAAGGAAGCGTCGAGGTAGCGGTTGTTCACCGTCTTTATCTCCACAGAGAGCTCTATGCCGCCCTGCCTGTATTCACCCCTTCCGTAACCGGTCATACTTAGCATATGCGCACCGCCTTTTTCGCAACCTGAATTTGCGCGCCGCCTTAAAAGCGCGCCTTGTGTGCAGATTACATTATAGCAAACGGCGCAAAAAATTACAAGCGGTTTGCCGCGATATTCAACATTTGCGGCTAAATTTGCCCGCGCCCGCCCGCTTACGCTTCCCGCTTTGCACGGCAGCGCAAACGGCGCGGGGCGGTCAGTAGTCCGTCCTGCCGTCTTCGCCTATGCCGCGCACGCGCGTGCCCACAAGGCGGTAGCAGTTTTTGGGGTCGGTTTCGAACAGGCTGACGGGTTGGTTCGAGCCCGCAACCTCACCGGAAGTTTCGGCAAAGTACGCAGTTTTTCCCGCGCACATCACCACGGGCACGCCGTAGAGGTAGGCATATGCCCTGATTAAAAGGGGCGGCATAAAGCCCGTAAGTTCTTCCGTCACCGCTACAATCACGTTGCAGCCGCAGGCCGAGAGGGCGCGCACGCCCTCGGGGAAGTACAAATCGTTTTCTATGCACACGCCCACCTTGTAGCCGCCGACGGAGTACAGCCCCAGGCAGGCGCCGCTTTTGTATTCCTCGCCGCCGAACACGTGATTCATATCGGCAATGCCCAGAAGTTTGCCCCTGTCGGCAACGGCGGCCGACTTTCTGCGCACCCCGCGCGATACCGTCTTGCAGGCGCATACCACCCCGCACGAGGCGGCGCGCGAAAGGCGCGCCGCCTCTTCAAATTTATCGCTCCTGCCCGAAAGCTCGCTCTCGTAGTCCACCTCTCCCAGACGGTTGAAGCCGAACAGCGCGAGGTCGCATTCGGGCAGCCTGCCTCCCCCGTCCGTAACAACGCATACCTTCATACCGTACATTATACTGCCGCCGCGCCCGTTTTGTGAAAGCACCGCCGCAGAGGCGCCCGCGCGCCCCGAAAAAAACTGCCCGTAAGCCCGTTCGCCCGCGCGGCTTAAAAAATTACGGCGCAAAAATGGTGCAAAAGCTGCAAAAATCGCGGGGCGGGCGCATACAATATGTTGCTATGAAAAAATTTGTTACTTTCGCGCTCGCCGCGTGCATCGGCGCGGCGCTCATCCCCGCGGCCGCGTGTACGCAGAAAACAGACCGCACAAGCTACGACATAACCTGTTCTTACAGCCCCGAAGAGAGGACGCTGACCGCGAGGTGCGAAGTGAATTACTACAACGACGGCGCGCCCACGGACAGCGTAAAATTCAACCTGTACGGCAACGCATACAGGCAAAACGCGCTGTATAAGCCCGTTTCGGGCGAACTTTCGGGCAGGGCGTACTATGCGGGAATGAGCTACGGCAGTATGACGGTCGAAAACGTAGAGGGCGGCACTTTTGAGGTGTGCGGCGAGGACGAAAACATTCTGGAAGTAACCCTGCCGCAGACGCTGGAAAGCGGACAGAGCGCGGAGATTGTGATAAATTACACCCTCACCCTTGCCGAGGTGAATCACCGCACGGGCGTTGCCGAGCACGCCGTGAACCTGGGCAACTTTTACCCGATTGCCTGCGCGAGGGACGAAGAGGGGCAGTTTGAAGAGTGCGTATATTACAGCGACGGCGACCCCTTTGTATCAGATTGCGCCGACTATATGGTGGAAATAACGCTGCCAGAAGGGTACGAGGCGGCGACGAGCGGCGAGCTTGTTAGCTCCTCTTCTTCCACCTTCACCTATTCGCTTGAATGTGCGCGCGATTTCTGCATTGTGCTTTCAGACGAATTTGAAACGCTCACCCGCGAAGTGAACGGGACACAGATAACCTACTATTACTACGACGACAGCTCCGCGCAGAGCAAGCTGGACGCAGCCGCACAGAGCTTCGAATACTTCTGCGGCGCGTTCGGAGAATATACATACCCCACTCTTGCCATAGTGCAGACGGGCTTTGCGGCGGGAGGTATGGAATATCCCGCGCTCACTATGATAAACGGCGAACTAACCGCCGACGAGGCGATATACGCCATAGTGCACGAAAACGCGCACCAGTGGTGGTATGCAATGGTGGGCAGCGACCAGATAAACTGCGCGTGGCAGGACGAGGGACTGGCGGAGTACAGCACGCTGATGTTCTTTGAAAACCACCCGGATTACGGCTACACGCGCACGGGGCTTGTAAACTCGGCAACGAGCGCGTACCGTGCGTACTATACCGTATACAACCAGATATTCGGCGACGCCGACACCACTATGAACAGGCATCTGAAAGACTTCGTAAGCGATTACGAATACGTGAACATTGCCTATAACAAGGGGCTGATACTATTCGACACCCTGCGCACCTCGATTGGCGACGAACGGTTTTTGGCGGGGCTGAAAGATTATTTTGAAAAGTATAAAACGGCGCGGGCGACGTACTCCGACCTGATAGAATGTTTCCGCTCGACGGGCGTGGACGTAGACGGATTTTTTGAAAGTTTTTTGGAGGGGAAAATAATTATTTAGCGCATATGTGCGCCCCAATACTGTTTTTTGAGCGATTTTAAGGGGCGGCGCGGGCAATTTTTGCCCGCGCCGCCCCGCTCTGCATATAAATTCATCAACAAAAATTTTTTACACTTATCGCTTGCCAAACTGAATATAATACATTATAATTAAGGTGTACCGAGCGGAGAGCGGTACTCGTTTTCGCGCCTTGCGGCGGCGGACGGGTTGCGCAAAAGCAGTTCCGCGCGGACGGAGATTTTTATGGACCCATATTACAGTAGCAGCTGTAAATCTGTTCGTTTTTCCACAAACCAATAACGAGAGATAAATTTCCGTACCGAAAATTTTGCCTTGGCACGGGTTTTTATCCCGTGCATTTTTTTAACTCTTTTTAAGGCGGTAAAGGCAAATGGTACAGTTCTTTTGCACATCGGAAAGACACCCGCTTAAACAGCTTGAAAAATTCGAGCCGCAGTGCTGGGTGGATATGATTAACCCCACCGACGACGAGATGGAGGATATAGCCGCTCTTTCGGGCATATCCGAAGATATGCTCGCCTCCGCCCTCGACGACCAGGAACGCGCGCGTTCCGAAATAGACGACGGCAACTATATGTTCATACTCGACTGCCCCGTCATCGAGGAAGGCGACAGCGGCGACGTTTACTCCACCCTGCCGCTGGCGGTAATTTACAACGCAAACTGCGTTGTTACCGTATGCCTGAAAGGCAACCCCGTTTTAAAGGACTTTATAACGGGCAGGCAGCGCGTTATGACGGAAAAGCCCGTGCTTTTCACCCTCAACTTTATGCTGGGCAACGCAAAGCGCTTTTTAAACGTGCTTACCCAGATAGACAGGAAGTCGCGCCGCGTTCAGGCAGAGCTGGGCAGGACGATGAAGAACGAGGAGATAGCGCAGCTACTCGACCTCGAAAATTCGCTGGTATACATCTCCACCTCCCTCAATTCAAATTACAGCGTTCAGGAAAAACTTTCAAAGGCCGAGGCGGTTACCACGCGCGAGGATTACCAGGATTTGTACGACGACGTCGCCATAGAGAGCAAGCAGGCGATGGAAATGTGCAACATCTATAAAGACATTCTGACCGTGACTATGGACGCCTACGGTTCGATGATATCAAACAACGCCAACGACAGTATGAAAAAGTTGACGGTAATAACCGTTCTTCTGGCAATACCCACTATGATTGCCGGCTTTTGGGGAATGAACGTAGTCGTTCCCGGGCAGATTGGCGAGAGCGGCTCTTCGGCGTGGTGGTTCTGGGTGATACTTGCAGGCACGGTGCTGCTTACGGCAGGCGTTGGCATATTCTTAGGCAAATTTATGCGCTCGGGCGGCGTTATAAAGCGCACGCGGCGCACGCGGAGAAAGCGCGACAAGGACAAAAAATAAGCTATGGCGTTATTGCAGTACAAATGCCCCGAATGCGGCAAAGAATTTGAAGAACTTGTTAAAAAACCGGACGAAGAAGTACACTGCCCCGTATGCGGCAGGCGCGCCGAAAGAAGTTACAGCGGCACGATGTTTTCCGCCACGGGCACGCACACAAAGAAGTGCAGCGGACACTGCGCCACGTGCGGGGGATGTCGATAAGAGGTTCACAAAAATTTAACTTTGGCCGAAAGTTAAATTTTTCGTGAGATTGAGGGGCCAGCCCCTATGGCGACGATGTTTAAGTGCCCTCGTTTATATAATCGTCGCCATTCACCCTGCTGAGGCGCAGGTATGCGCAAATTGGGTCCTGCTGCGGCGGGAAACCCGCCTTGCGACATAAATTATTTCTCTGACGGCGTATTTAAGGGCCCACGATTATAGAAATGCCGCCATTCACTTCCGGTGAGCCTGCTGTCGCAGCAAATTGGGTCGCGCTTAACGGCGAACTAAATTCGCCTTGCGCACATTATTATTTTAAAATAATAATTGTCATTTTGAGCGTAGTCGCGCGAGGGCTATGCCCGTTGCCCTGCCGAGGCTCCCGAAGGGAAACGGCAGAACTGTGCGGTTTATTTTCCGCTCGCACTGCGAGACGCGTAAGCGGCGAACTAAATTCGCCTTGCGCACATTATTATTTTTAAATAATAATTGTCATTTTGAGCGTAGTCGCGCGAGGGCTATGCCCGTTGCCCTGCCGAGGCTCCCGAAGGGAAACGGCAGATAAATCTCAACCGCAATAAAGCGGGCGCAGGAATATACAGAGAAATCTCTTCACCAATAAACTTACAACATTAAAATTTAATTTTTTCTGCCAGGTTTAAAAGGGCAGAGGTGCGGCAATAATTCCCCCGAATTGAATCGGGGGATTTTTTTATGCGCTTTTTTAAACTTGCTTTTCTCGCCCTCGCCGCGGCGGCGTGCACCGCGCTTTTTGCAATGTCTGCCGCAAAACCTTGCTTTGAAGAGGGCGAAAGCTATACCTTTTTCTGCGGCAACACCTCTGCCGACTGCCGCGTGGTCACGGTAAAAAACGGGGCGGCGCTCAGCCTTCTGGCGCTTGACGACGTCTGCGGCGAAAGCACTACATACACCTCTTTGGACACGGAAGAGTTTTTAAAGAGCGTGAACGGCGAAGTTGTATTCTGCGAAAGGCTTTCAGACAGTCTGAATTTATACTGCACGGCAGACCTGCCGTATTCGGTAGAGCTGTACGGCACGCAGATTAACCTGCATATATGCCTCAAACAAGGGGGTGTGACGGTGGCCTCGCCGATAATTTTTGGAGGATACTGAGAGAGGTTCACGAAAATTCAGCTTTGGCCGAAAGCTGAATTTTCCGTGATTTTGAGAAACTAAGTTTCTCTGGCGACGATGTTTAAACGCCCTCGTTTATATAATCGTCGCCATTCACCCTTGGTGAGCCTGCTGCCGCAGCAAATGCTGTCGCGCTGGCGCAGGGAAACCCTGCTTGCGCACGTTAATTATTTTAAATTATATTTACTATTGCTATCAGTGTCATTTCGACCAAGGGCGCAGCCCGCACGGAGAAATCTCAACCGCTGCGTTGCCGCAAGGCAACTCATCACGCGCGGCTTGCCGCACTCATCACTAATCACGTTGCAACGCAACTTATCACTAAGCCTCCCCTCGCTTAGAAAATAGCGACGAAAAATTTTTTGCGGCAGGTATAAAACAAAATTGCACGGGCAATAAACACAGGGCAGGGCGAGGAACACGCCTACATATAAAGGAGATATTTAAAATGAAAGACCAGGAACAGAAACCTAAAAACAAAAAACTGCTCACCTATTACCTTATACTGGGCGCGTGCATACTTATAATTGCCGCGATTGCAGTTGCGGTTACGCTTTCGGTCACCCTCGGCGGCGACGATATGGTGCTAGACGACCCCGACCAGTCCGTTGACGGCGACACCGATGACGACGACAATACCGATGATGATGACGACGTTGAAGACACCACGGGCGACACCACCTTTTTGATGCCCGTTGATGAAGTAAACGCCGTAAACAGCTATGGTTTTTACCACAACACCACGCTGGACAAGTATTACCTGCACACGGGCATTGACTTTGCCGGCGACGTGGGCGACGAAGTTTATGCCGCACTAGACGGCACGGTTGAGAGCATAACGAGCGACCCCGTGCTGATGGGCACCACCATAACCCTTTCGCACGAAAACGGACTTAAAACGACCTATACCTTTGTCGACGCCGCCGAAGGACTTGCCGTGGGCGACACGGTGGAGAAGGGCGACGTGATTGCAACCGTTGCAGAGGCGATGGGGCAGGAGTATAAAGACGGCGCGCACCTGCACTTTGAAGTGTTCTTGAACGACGAGGCCGTTGACCCCGAAACCTACCTCGACATAGACAGCAAGTAAATTTTATGCGGATATGCCCCCGAAACACCCGTTAATCAGGGCATATTGCCGCACCAATTGTAACCATTCATTCCCCCTTATAAATAATTAAATGGCGGCGCCGCGAAAAATCGCGGCGCCGCCATTTAATTCAGAAGTAATTTTTTCAGTTCTTTTTTGTATCTGCCTTGCGCGCCTTTACGGCTTTGGCAATCTTGACCTTAACGGCAGATTTTTTGGGCGCGGCGGCACTTTCGGCGGCAGCTGCTGCGGCGGGAGCCTCCCCTAAGGGCGTGGCAATTTTGGGCACGTATTTATTGTCGCTCTTCGCGTCCTCGTGCTCTTCGCGCATACGGCGGCGCACCTTGCGCTCTTCCTCCTTCTCTTCGTCGGTGCTCTCGTGATAGGGCACGGCGAATATCAACGATTCGTAGGGGCGCAGCTTTACGACCAGGCGGTAGGGTCTGCCGTCGCACTCCTCCTTTATTGCCGTGAGGGAATACTCCTCCTCGTCGGCGTAGGTAGAGAATACCTTTACATAATCGCCCGATACGGGCACGCCTATTTCGATAGGGTCGCGGTTTACGGGCGCAAAGTTGCACACGAACACAAGCGCGTCGTTATAGTTCCACGGGTTACGCCTTATAAAACTGAACAGATTGCGCATATAGTCGCCGCTGTTTATCCACTCGAACACGTTCTTCTTGCCCGCGTCGTTGTAGAGCACGGGACGGGACGTGTAGAGATGCAGCAGTCTGCGGTAGCACTCCAATATGTCGCGGTGGCCGGGGTCGTCGCAAAGCTGCCATTGAAGCGCGCCCTTATAGTCCCACTCTGCCTCCTGGCCGAAGTCCTGACCCATAAACAGCAGTTTTTTGCCGGGGTGACCCATCATCATCGTGTAGCACGTCTTTATGGCGCCGAACTTATCCTGGTGACTGCCCGCCATTTTGTTGAATACCGAGCCCTTGCCGTGCACCACTTCGTCGTGCGAGAGCACGAGTATGTAATTTTCGAGGAACACGTAGTCGAACGTGCCCGTCATCAGGTGGTGCTTGTAGCGGCGGAACACGGGGTCTTCGTTGTAGTAGCGGATGGTGTCGTTCATCCAGCCCATATCCCATTTGAGGCCGAAGCCGAGGCCGTCGTTTTTGGCGGGCGCGGTAACGCCCGATACAATCGAGCTGTCCTCCGCGATTATGAACGCCGAAGTGCGCTGGCGGAGCACGGTGTTGAGGTGGCGGAAAAATTCAAAACTTTCGAGGTTGAAGTCGGTGCCGTACTTGTTGGGGCGCCACTTTTCCCTGCCGAAGCTGTTATATAGCATTGCCGCAACGGCGTCGGCGCGGAGGGCATCGATGTGGTATACGTTTACCCAGAAGAACGCCGAGGCGATGAGGAAGTTAGAAACTTCGGGCTTGCCCAAATCGAACGCCTTGGTGCCCCACTGGGGATATTCTGCGCGCAGAGGGTCGGCATACTCGTAAAGGGGCGTGCCGTCGAACCAGTCGAGGCCGAATTCGTCCTTGGGGAAGTGCGCGGGCACCCAGTCCAGAATTACGCCTATGCCGTTTT
>ERZ1643250.3220-NODE-3220-length-11391-cov-6.367414_pt1 | contig 11391 bp, 9 predicted proteins | sample MGYA00579262_ERZ1643250 | MGnify/ENA primary metagenome ERZ1643250 (study PRJEB29033, sample SAMEA4952265) | chicken gut metagenome | biome: Broiler Chicken; feature: Gastrointestinal Tract; material: Caecum | place: Ireland | collected 2018 | study: Broiler...
CATCTTATCAAATGCAGGAAGGGATTTGAAGATACGGATGATTACCTACTTACGTTCAATTATAAAATAGATAATATTTCATCAGCATTTATAAAATAAAAGATTGACAGATTTTCACAATATATATCTGTCAATCTTTTAAAACAACTAATTATTATCTACTAAAGCGCTGCATCATTCTTTAAACCCTCAACTAGATTACTATTTAAAATTTTTTTACCCCCAATATAATAAGCTAATACAACAAATCCCCAAATCATTAATATAAATATACCTATTGGTATAATCGGAGCGTTTATTAAAAACTCCATAGGATTCAAATAACTTGTCATTATCATGAGACTCACAAAAATTATTGTTAATGGTAGCGTAACCATTATCGGTCGTCCAGCAATAACTACTACTTCAATAAGAAACATTTTCTTTATATTATTGGGTGTCATACCTACAGACATATATCTGGCAAACTCTTGCCTACGTTGCCTCAAGAAACTCAATGTATTAGAAAACACATTTGCAATTCCAATTGCAGCTAAAAGGGTACACACACCTCCAATAACAATCATGTATCCTCTAATCATATGATCATTATCTCTTTTTTCTTGGATACGATTTTCCATTTCGTAATTATAATTTCCCCCAATTACTTCTGATACACTTTTTTCCACATTTTCTAAATCTCTAATAGTCGCATCGTCATTTGTTAGTATTCGAATATACAGATCTTGTTCGCTATTACCAATTTTATCAGATACTTTATTCCATGTTGAAAGTGAAATAAATTGGACCAAAGAATAATTCTCATATTCCTCCCGCAAAACTGGTGCCTCTTGAGTATAAGCAATTACTGGCATCTCTATCTGACTACTATTAGAATCATGGTTTATTAGTGTAATAGTATTTTCTTTTTCTTCGATAAACGGAACATATTTCTTATATCTGAAATTACTATGTGTATTATCCCAAATGCGATTTAATACAATGCTTCCTTCTTTATTCTGACTCTCTTCATCAAGGCCAATTTGTGCGCAATACTTTTTAAAGCTAATATCATCCATAACAACAAGAGGTGTAGACACAAAATATGTATCATTTACTGAATCAACGTCCTCTCCTGTTATCACCTCTAGGCCTCCAATTTCTTTTAATTCACTACTAATATTAGATTTATTAATAGACGATATTACATTGCTTTTTTGATAAGTGATAGAATCTTCTACATCTTCAATCTGCGCTATTTCTTCAGACATATCAAAATCTTTTATATTTACATTTTGGATACTAACCATGACATCCCACGCATCCTGATAACGCTCAAAATACGTATGCTCTGTACTAATTTGGGAAAGCACTAAAAAGCACGTCATAACGGTAAAGCATAAAAAAGAAAGCGTTAAAGATACTGTAGATGTACGAAGTACTTTTTTTTGTGCTTTCAAAGCATTACCTGCCAGTTCTCCTTCTATACCAAAAACCAGTGATAGAATATGCGAATGTGTTTTCTTCTTCAATCCATATTCATTCATATTCTGTATTGCTTGCAACGGTGTTACCTTACTCATTTTTCTAGCAGGTATCCATGCTGATATAAAAACGGTTAAAAATGAAATAAATACAACAATCACATAAACCATAATATGAAAATGAAATGTTGCATCATGCCTTCCTACAACATTACTTGCAATTTGGTTAATAGCGCAAATCATACCATAAGTAATTAGGACACCCATCAAACTACTAAGTATAATAGGTAGGCTGCTTAATATCATTGCTTCTTGTATTAGGCAAATACGAATTTGCTTAGGTGTAGCTCCTATACTAGATAAAATACCCAGTTGATGTATCCTAGAAGTCATAGATACTGCAAACGAATTGTGTATTATCAATATTAAAGAAACTGATGCAACCAACAATATTAGTAAATAAAATATAAGTAAAAGTGGTGGTGTTTCATCTTGAGGATCATATACCATATACATCGATAGTAAATTTTCATGATACGAAATTGCTGATTTATCCACACCTATCTTTTCAGCTATTAATGGCATATCATCATAGACATTCTTCATTTTTTCAAACTGAATATCTATTACTTGAGTATTACCTTCTGATAGTTCTTTATTTAATGATGCCGCTTTAACCTGTTCAAAGCTTTCTATTGTTTGTAAACTTTGTTCCGTTATATCACCTGTAATTCGTCCTTGCCAATCGCCTTCTTCCAATATGATACTCTCAATATCATATATCCAAAAATTGTATGCTAAATTGCATAGCAATGACAGAAATAACGTTGCAATAAAAGCCGCAACCATAATAGAAATACTAGAAGCTTTATTTTTTTTTACATAGCTTGATGAATAATTCTTCCACATTTTATCTACCTCCGCCTCTGATCGGCAATAATCTTTCCATCCTCTATTGTTACAATGCGGTCCGTTCGCATTGCAATCTTTTCATCATGCGTAACTAATATTATGGTTTGCTCCAATTCATCATTAAACTGTTTTAACATATCAATAATTTCCAAAGAATTTTTTTTATCCAAATTTCCAGTAGGTTCATCAGCAAGTAATAATGTTGGGTGATAAATTAAAGCCCTAGCAATTGCTACTCGTTGTTGTTGGCCTCCAGACAGCTGATACGGTAGGCGATTTAATTTATCATTTAGTTCTAATACATTTACTAGCCTATCAAAAAACGATTTTTCTACTTTCTTTTTGTCTAGCAATAATGGCATTTCAATATTTTTTTTAACTGTAAGTGTAGGTATTAAATTATAAAATTGATAAATCAATCCAACTTTTCTTCTTCTGAAGATTGCACTTTGAGTTTTATTCATTTTGGATATATCATCTCCATCTATTATAATTTTTCCTTCAGTTGGTTGCTCTACACTTCCAAGAATATGCAATAATGTAGATTTACCTGATCCAGAGGCTCCTACGATTGAGACAAATTCCCCTTTATCCACTGACAAATTAATCTTATCTAAGGCAATAACCTTATTCATTTCCGTTCCATATATTTTTTTCACATTCTCACAATTTAAAATTTCCATCTAAATGCCCCTTTCTACTAAATATTCAAATCATTTCTACTAGTAACTTTCTGATATAATCTCTATTGATTACATCCAACTCGCCTTGAAATACTTTTCTTAAATTATCACAATTCACTGTTATATTCTCAGGATAATATAGAAATTTATTATTTATCCCAGGAGCAAAATTAACACGTTCTATTCTGGGATAAATATTAATCAGCTCCGCAATCATAAATATCCATTCTTCTATATCCCATTTTGAGGTTTCCGCTATGTTATATGAATAGTTTTTCTGATATTTAATAGGATTTTGGATTATGTCAACACAAACCTCTACCAACTTTGTTGTACTTATAAATTGAAGCACTGATTTTTTATTACCTGGAACATAAATTTTGCGTTTTCTTAATAGGCAGTCTAATAAAGTCTTCTCTCTAGTAAAAGGTATAAAATCAGTAAATAGATATGCTGGTCGCAATACAGTTATTGGAAAACCATGATCATATGCTGATTTACAAATTTTCTCACACGCCGTTTTTTGTGTATAAAGTTCTCCTAGTTCTGACTGTATTCTATCAGGTATCCATTCCGATTCCTGATAAGAAAAATCCCGTTCTTTTCCATAAACCCCTATGCTACTTATAAACACATAAGAACATATTTGCCCGGTAAACAATTCAAAAATAGTATTTAATGTTTCAGGATACCACCCCATAGTATCAATTATTGCATTCACCTGAATATTTTTAAGTTTATCTATCTCTGCTTTTTTTCTACGATCTCCATTTATTACTATAGCTTGTTCATAAATATTCTTATGAAATCCTCTATTAAACATAATAACTTCATAGTCTCTATTTAAAAGATAATTACATAAAACTTGCCCCAGTATTCCTGTTCCACCTAAAATTAATACTTTTTTACTCATCTTTCACCTGTATATGTTTTAATTTTCCGTTCTGATAAAGTTGATATTTTTCACCGAAAAACTTTATTTTCAACACATCGCTATGTTCCATATTTGATTCAATATTTTCTTTATATTCATTTTCTAAAGAACTCTCTATAGCATTTATAAGAATACTAATTTCTATACCGTCTTTATAACCGCTTAAAAGTTTTCTTTGTGCATTATAGGTTATAAATAAATAAGCTTTATAAAAAATATCATTCCAAAGAGGATTTTTATCGTTCAGCCAGGTATTATAGCGTTCTAAGTAGTTAGATGTAATATAGCGATAATGAGAAATTATATCTATTTCCCATTCTTTTATCTCCGCATTTTCGCCCTTTATGCTATATATAACGTCTTTAACTTCCGCTCTCTGATAAAACTTATATGCCTTATAGTCATACTTACTAACGTACTTTCTTAATAACTCATTTTTAACATTATGCCAGTAGAATCGCCCTTCACTGTAAGAATTTTCTATAGATGAAGAAGCCAAACAGTTCTCACTTCTTTGACGAATATCAGGTTCATCAGATTTCCACCAATAATCATTTTCAAATTTGAAGCCTCGTGATTCAGCTAATTCAAATCTTCTATTATAAATTTCATTCCCCGGATATAAAGCATATGGATTTATATGAAAAGTCACATTTAATTTGTCATATAAAGATGTAACCTTTTTAAGCTGCTGCATTGTGTACCTACTACTTTCAGCTTGTTCACCTGGATAATTCATTATGAAACCAAATAGTCCCAAAACATTATATTTTTGACAATATTCTATCGTTTTGAAGAATGCTTCATTATACTGCTCTGCATTTTTCGTTTTTGTCATGAGATTTAGTAACGTATCATCAGCTAAAGATTCCACTCCAAAATGAAGATCTATCTGCAGCTTAGACAAGCATTTAATCAAATCTTCTGTAGTTCTATCAATTCTTGTCTCTGCCCAATATGTATAATTTGGATACTTATTGCTTAAAAACTCTACTAATTGTTCAGTTCCTTTCATATCAATTCCAAAAATAGGATCTGAAAAAAGTAATCTTTTAATAGGGAAATATTCTGTTGCTCTAACTATTTTGTCCTTAATTTTATCAATGTCCATTTTTCGATAGGGATTAGGAAAATCGTCACTCTGAACGCAAAAAGCACATTTATGAAAACATCCTCTGCTTAAACTGATATACAATTCATCCGTTTTATAAGGATATAAATCATATCGCAAAGGCTTTTCTTCCGTCATGTTTAATGGAGTTCCCAAAATAACTTTAGGCAAGTCTTTCCCATTTTGAGTAATAATATTTCTTAACGCAATTTCTCCTTCACCACGAATAATAAAATCAACTGGAATTTCATCATCTAAAAAATCTTCTGGAACTGCAGTCGCATGATAGCCTCCAACAACTAAAGTCGCATTCGGATATAATTCTTTACACATTTTTAGAATATCTACCGTACTTAAATAGTCAAACGATGTATAACAAGTAATGCACACTATATCCGGTAAGTAATTCTTTAAAATGTTTTTAGCATTAGCTTTAAACTCAGAAATCTCTTTTAGATTTCTAGGATACCCTAACATCATTTCTAAATCTATCACAAAAGGCTCAACCAAATCAACGACATGGCTCATCATAGTTAATACGGCATATTTTACCCTTTCTGGCTTTACAAAATTATAATTGTATTTTGTCGGACAAATAAACATACATTTTGTACTCATCACATTTCCTCCGTTAATACTTTTACAAATTCTTGTTCCAATTCATTTACTATTTGCATACTAATAGTATCTTTACTTACTGCTTTTTTTAGAATCATTAACCGATAGCTATTAGCTCTTTTTAATAATGTGTATCGTTCATTTTTATTGTAGAAGGTATATCTCTTCTGATAAAATTCAAAGATTTTTTTACTTATTAATTCATTTAGTTTCTGTACCTTTGCAAAATTATGTTTACACCAATCATCAGAAAATTCATAATCTACAACCTCATCTATACCATTATTCTTTTCCTGTTTTACTTCTATATAATGGCAATTCTTTTTAAAGTAATCTGTAGAACGATATAAAATCATTTTGTCGTGTAAAACTATTAAACACTTTTTACTTAGTTCATATAACCCTTCTAAAGATTCTAATACTTCATTTTTACTAACTAATGGATCAAATAGAATTGCATAACCTTGAGTTAAAATACCATACTTCCATAGTATTTGTATCGCTCTACGATGTTGCTCTGTGGTTTCTCGTTTTCCATAACGAATAAGCTGTGTCTCAGACATACTCTCAATCCCAATGCTTATATGTTTTAAACCGCTATCCTTTAAAATTGCAATAGCTTCCTTTGTAACAGCATCGCTACGGCTATGTAACTCAAATGTAATGTTTAAATCATTCCTTTCTAATTCTAAAGCCAGCTCTTTGCATCGCTTAATGATTCTAGGTCCATTTCCGAGAAAATTGCTGTCAGAAAAGCGAAAATGTCTAATTCCATAAGCAGATACAATACTTTTTATTTCACGAATAATATTATCCAACGCATATTGCGTATATACTTTTTTATAATACTTATGATAAAATGTACTATATCTACAAAAGCTACATTTCATGGGACATCCAACAGAGGCTTGTACTACTTCTATTCCTCTCATATTCAGTTGCTTTTCATATAGCATTAGTTCCTCGGACTTAAGCTTAATATATGGAAACTCTTCTATTTGAGGAATTTGAGACAGTTCACTAAGTAATAACGGAAGTACATTCTCCAGCACTCCTTGCAAAACGGTTGCCCTGCCTCCACAGATTTTCTCTATCTCATCTTTATAGAGTGTGGATAAATAACCACAAATATAAATCTTTATATCACCCAAAGATTTGTCTGAATAATCAATTTGTCTTATTAACCATTCTGGTATATAATGATCTATATATATAATGAGGTATTGAAATTCACCCAAGGACTGGCACAAGTTATGTTTATTATTTTTATATTCAGCAAATTCAATTTCCAGTCCTTTTTTCCTAGCAGTTAGGTAAAACCATCTCCATATTGGGCGAATCCCATACGTTGGTAAGTTTCGCCGTTGCTTTTCCATCATATTGACGTCTAAAACAGAAATCTTTTGTAAATCATATTCTTTCCCATTTTTTCCCAACTGCATCAATCATCTTCCTTTTCTTTTTCTAAAATGCTACTATATTTCTGTTCATAAAGTTCAACTAATTGACACAAAAATGGAATTTTATCATTTGCACAATCTATCTCATTTCTAGCCCATCCAGGACAATATGGACACATATATTGTTTATCACACTTTTCACACGTACTTTCTGACCATGTGATATTTTCTTTAAGTATCTTCTCACTCAATTTTAAAATCGCATCTTTTAAACTAAATGCATTTAGATCTTCTTCCCAGTCCCGAATGAAATAGCATAATTGCAGTTTCATTTCAGGATTTATCACAAATGGTTGACAGTGATCAACACAATATTTTAAATTTTTGACCTTTTTCCCTTTGTTATTTCTAATTTTCTTATAAAAATCCAGACTTTTCTTTTCATCGTCTAGCTTCATGTCTATGATTTCTTGAGGTGTATATCTATATTTTAGAGCTTCAAGGTCTCCATTAAATCTAGGAATTATGCGTATCTCTATTTTATTAGTAATTCCAATTTCTTTTAAATTTTCATGAATGCTTTTAACATCTCGCCCATTTTGTCTTAACAGTGGTATTTTCACTTGCACATTTAAATTTTTACCATAAAAAAATTTTATAGTATCTAATACTTTGTTAAAATAATCTGCTTTTGTAACTTCTTTATAGGACTCTATAGAACCGCCAAATAATGATATTCTAAGCAAATCTGGTTGTTTATCTATAAGAAGTTTTTTTTCTCTCTCTCCAATTAATGTTGCATTAGTAAAAATACTAATAATAAACCCTCTATTCCAAGCTTCCTGATATATATCTAGAAATTGTGGATTGGCAAAAGGCTCTCCGCCTGTGAACAAAACTCTCTCAAATCCATTCAGTTCCATTTCGTCAAATATATGTTTAGCATCCCTTAACGACAAAAAATGGCTATCTTTTTTCTCAACATCTGGTACATAGCAATGAATACATTTCAAATTACAGCTATAATTCAATTCTAAAACGATAGTCTTATTTGTATTTATTGTATTTTTTTCACCCATATTGCTATTCTCCTATACCATATATATCTTTCATCATATTTGATGCTTCAAATCTTTCAAGTGCACTTTTTATTTCCCTATTATCGCTCTGCATATTTTTCCTTAACTCCGCACTAAATACCATGGACTCCGCATAATTTTCCCTATAAATTTCGCATAACTCTGCCGGCAATTCCGTACATTCATAAGATTCAAATGATTTTTGGTGAAAGCATCTCCCCCGACACAGTCCTACTATCCAGCAATCATCACACTTTTTACTTGCTTCCAAAAAATGCTTATAGATATCCACCATTTTCTCTTTCACAATTCCTTCACTCAAGCTGCCTATGCAAAATCGTTCATCTCCAACAACCCTATTACAAGGATATATTTTTCCATCAATTCCAAAAGAAAGAAGCCAATTACCCGCCCCACATAAAAATGGGAATTTTCTTTTTGAAACATTTGCTCTTTGGTATGCTATACTAAGCTGCTTAGCATTCGCTGTATCTTTATCTTTATGTTTAACATCCATTATTCCTTTTTGTATAACTGTATTTTGTTTTGAAACAATTTTTTTATATGTGAATAAATCTATTTGGTAATCCTTTTTAGGGCAGACAAGTGGATAATCTACCATTGCAATATTATGAATGTCAAAATTTTTCTTTACCAAAAAATCATAGAGTTCCTCTATATCTGTTTGTTTGGTATATGTAGTTCTAACTGAAATTGGTATATCGTATTTTTTTAACAATTCGATTCCTGCCATAGTAGCATCAAAAGATCCCGATCCATCCCTAAAAGGTCTATTATAATTATGAATTTCTGGCGGACCATCCACACTGACTGTAACACCTACATTATTTTTCTTAAAAAACTGGACTATTTCGTCATTTAATAAAACTCCATTAGTAGTTAGTCCAAAATAAAGGTTTCTATGTGGATATAGATTTTTTATGCTATTCCACCGTTCTATAGTATGTTTGATAACTTTAAAATTCAAAAGCGGCTCTCCGCCAAAAAATATTATCTTTTGAAAATCTTGTTTTCCTGCATTTTGCAAAATAAAATCCATGCATTTATCTGCAATTTTCTCACTCATAAAACCTTTTTGATTAAAAGTTCCAGATTCTCCCCCATAGCAGTATCTACAAGCCAAATTGCAATTTTGAGAAATCATCAAAACACCTTCGAGAATTTCAATGGATTGATTTCTAAATTCGTCTATGGCTTTTTTAGCCTCTGTACTAAATTTGATTTTTCTTTCAGTTAAAATTTGTTTAGTTTTTAACCGCTCCAGTTCAGCATTCAAACTACTTAAAAATTTCCTCCCATACTTTTGTTGTAATTCAGAAAAGTTTTTCCCACTTTTATATTCACCTATTACTTCAAATACTCTTCTGCTAATAAATATTGGTTTGCAAACTGTCTTATCAATCAAAAAAAAACTATTTCCATATTTTACTATTTCGATATTACAAAAATCCATAATTTTTCTCCTATATCGATCTGTTACAAGTTATATATAACCTCAATAGATTTCCTAGACTATCCTTATAGATGTTGCATAATGAGTCACATAAATCTATAACTTCTCCGTTTTGATTCATTCTTTCGGCTAAACATCTTTTCTTACAAAAAGGATTTGCCCAGCATATTGTGCAACTTTCACTATTGCTAAATAATTTTATATATAGCTGTTTTAAAGCCCCATAATCAATTCCTTTGTGTATACCACCTATTCTAAAAAGAGAATTTCCAACCATTCTATGGCAAGGATATATATAACCATCTGAACTAAATGCAACAATCCACCATCCGGCACCACATTTAAATGGATAATATTCTTTTCTTATCTTTATGCTTTCAAGAGCTACCTTTAATTGTTTAGCACAAAAGGTCTCTGTGTCTCCATTATTCAAATCTTTATACCCTTTTTCAAATATTTCTTTTTCTTTATCTATATATCGACCATAACTTTCTAAATCTAGCTGATAGTTTCTTACTGGAAACTCAAGCGGAAAGTCTGCTGGCAAAACATGACTCGCTGCAAAATTTTCTGTTTCAAAGTATTGATATATACTATCAATATCATTTGTTCTGGTAAACGTGCTGCGAACTGCAAAGTTAATTTTATATTTTCGCAACATATCCATTCCTGCTAATACACTCGAAAAAGTTGGTGATTCATTTTTAAATTTTCGATTTTGGTTTTGGATTGTTTCTGGCCCGTCTAAACTTATTGTAATGCTAATCTTTTTTTCTGCAATATATCTAAGAATTTCATCTGTAAACATCGTTCCATTTGTAGTAGCAGAGAATAATACTGTCTTTGATGGATAATCCTTCTTCCATTCTTCCCATAATGACACAATGTATTGTATAATTGGAAAGTTCATGAAGGGTTCTCCACCTAAAAATCTAACTTTTTGCAATTTTAGGGATCCACCTAATTTTAAAAACAACCTGAAATATTCCTCTGCCATTTTCTTATCCATAAAGCCTTTATTGCCAAACTCACCGGACTCGCCATAGCAATATCGACATTTCATGTTGCATGATTGTGATACTAGAAAAACTCCTTCTACTAATTCTTTTTCTCGATCTTTATCCTCAAAAAAATCTATATTCTCTGTATCATTTTGTCCCCTATTTTTTCTATCACCTTTACGTTGAAGTTTTTTCCAATTTCTTATAGCCTTTTTTACTAATTCTATACCATATTGCATTTCTACAATTTTCATATCATTTTTATCTTTTATAGCTTTCAGTATATTAAAAGTAATATTGTCTAAATTAAATACTTTTTCATAATAAGAATCAATCGCCAAATACAACTCTCCTATTACTAAAAATGTTACATTTTTTAATTCCATATTCTCTCCATATTTTAAATAAAGCTGTATACTAGATGTATTCAACATTCTTAGTATACAGCTTTAAACTCTTATATATAATAAGACAATTTTTTAATGATGATTTGGGAACATATCCTCTGCTGGATCTAATCCAAACGGACATCCAATTGGGACATTACAATCATCAAGATTTACCTCTTCCACATTCTCCTGATTTTCAAAAGAAAAATCCCTCTTTTCCAGCTCAGTTGCATTATTTTTTTCACTCATCTTGAATATCCTCCTTAATAATATAATAATCTCTCGGAATCTTAATCCCTTGATTTATAAGGGCTTTGGATTCCTTTT
>ERZ1643250.3223-NODE-3223-length-11384-cov-12.227999_pt1 | contig 11384 bp, 6 predicted proteins | sample MGYA00579262_ERZ1643250 | MGnify/ENA primary metagenome ERZ1643250 (study PRJEB29033, sample SAMEA4952265) | chicken gut metagenome | biome: Broiler Chicken; feature: Gastrointestinal Tract; material: Caecum | place: Ireland | collected 2018 | study: Broiler...
TTGTCGATGGATTTGACAATTCCTTTTCCTGCGGAAATAACCTGATCATTGACTGCGCCTCCAATAATCAAAGCCGGATTGTATTTATATTCTTCCAGTGTTGCGAAGTATACAGTCTTATCCATACTGTAGTTCATCAGCACTGCTCCGCTGACCGGCCAGATCAGCTTGTCCTCTTCACTGAAATTGATCTCACTTCCGCCCCCTGCCGTTTCTGCAGAGTCAATAGAAGCAGTATCCGGAACTGTGACATCCGCACTCTGATCGGTTGCTGTACCGTTGTTCTGAGACGACAGGCCGCCGGACGCAGTACCGTTATCTGCCGCATCTGTGCCGGAGGATGCAGGATCCTCTGCCTCTTCAGAAATACCGCTGCCGGAAAAATCAGATACTCCTTCTTCTGTCACATCGTCTGTAGAATCATTGATTACATCCCCCGCATCTGCGCTCTGGTATTCTTCCAGCTCCTGACGGCTTTCCTCCTCAATCTTTGCCATCTCATTTTTAACATTGCTTTTGTATTGCTGAAATGTATAGACACCCGTCAGAACTACTGCTGCCGCCATGCAGACTGCCAGCCCGATTTTTGCTCCCCGACGTTTTTTAGGAGCGCGCTTATTGTTGTTCATCTTCATCACCTCTGGCATTATCTTTGCCAGAAACCAGGAAGCTTATTCTGTGTCTTTCAAAATTTCCGCAACTTCTTTTAAGACAGTTCCTTCAAAAAAATAATTCAGAATCTCTTTGTAGTCTTTTCCCTCTTTCGCCATGGATTCGGCCATATTCTGGCTCATTCCAAGTCCATGGCCGATACCCTGAGTGATGACGGTCGTTTTTTTATTTTCTTCTTTCAATGTATAGCAGGACGAAGCAAGCTCCCACCGGTCCCGGAACGTATCTCCATCCATTGTCTCTTCTCCCTGCCTGATCTCCAGCACATATCCGGCGCTGTCCTGCTTTGTGATTTCATACCCGGTTCCATCGATTTCTTTTGACTGAAACGCATCCTCCGCGTCCTTGTCTTCCGCACAGTCTACACTTTTCAGGTACGGATACTGATCCGTTCCGAGTGCTTCTTTCGCATCTCTTGTCTTTCCATTTGTCAGACGGCAGTACGGTGTATATGCCGGATGATCCTCATAGACAAGAATTCTTTCTTTCGTCTCATTCCACGCTTTTGAAAGCTTCTCATAATATTCCTGCATATGGCTCTTCCACTCTTTTTCCATTTCGTCCACTGTATAAAAATGATCGGTAAAAACAAGTTCTTCTCCTTCTTTTTGCTCTGTCATCTTTTTGTAGATCCCGGTCCGCACAATGACCGCCTGCGCTTTGATCGTCTCTATATCCATCTCCATCGAGATCTCTTTTGCCAGCATGCCCATTCCATACGCGTCCAGAGACATGGTCAAAAGCCTGTCATCTTCCCCGCTTTGCACCATTACTTCTGTTTCCTCCTGCCGTGGAGGCGCCAGGCGCATCGGCCCGTTGATAAAAATCGTGATTACATATGGCAGCGCAATCAGAAGAAACAAAATACAGCCATATTTTTTCCATTTCCGAAGCATAAAAAACCCTCCCATACAACGTATGAGAGGATTTTTATTCTTATTCCTGTCCTTTTTGCAGGCGAATTATGCATCAACCTTAATGTGGTCCAGATGCCAGATGTCATCTACGTATTCCTGAATCGTTCTGTCAGAAGAGAATTTGCCGCAGCATGCAACATTCATGAGCGCTTTCTTAGCCCATCCTTCTCTGTCTTTATATGCTTCTTCCACACGTTTCTGTGCGTCTGCATAAGAACGGAAGTCTTTCAGAATGAAGTATCTGTCCGCACGTTCCTGACCGTGTGTGTTGACAAGTGAATCGTAGAGATCTCTGTACATCTCCCTGTCTCCATTGGAGTACGTTCCGTCGATCAGCTGATCAACGACTCGTTTGATGTCCCAGTCATTAAAGTAAATATCTGCCGGATTGTATCCGCCGTTGTTCTCAAAGTTGATAACCTCATCGGATGAAAGTCCGAAGATAAATGCATTTTCAATTCCAACTTCTTCAACGATCTCTACATTGGCACCATCCATGGTTCCAAGAGTCGGAGCACCATTAAGCATAAATTTCATGTTTCCGGTACCGGATGCCTCTTTGGATGCTGTGGAAATCTGTTCGCTGACATCTGCTGCCGCAAAGATGATCTCTGCATTGGATACACGATAATCTTCGATAAATACCACTTTGATCTTTCCGTTGATGCTCTTGTCATTGTTGATGACATCCGCAACAGAATTGATCAGCTTGATTGTCTCCTTGGCACGGACATATCCTGCTGCCGCCTTCGCACCAAAGATAAAAGTTCTCGGATAGAAGTACATCTCCGGGTGATCTTTGATCTGATTGTACAGGTACATCACATGAAGAATATTCAAAAACTGACGTTTGTATTCATGGAGACGTTTTACCTGCACATCAAAAATCGATCTCGGATCCACTTCAATTCCATTATATTTCTTAATATATTCTGCCAGGCGCAGCTTGTTCTGGTATTTAATCTCACGGAATTCCGCAAGCGCTTTTGGATCATCCACATATTTTTTCAGCCTGCTCATCTGAGACAAGTCGGTAATCCACCCATCTCCGATGCGCTTTGTCACCCAGTCTGCAAGGAGCGGATTTCCATGCATGAGGAATCTTCTCTGGGTAATTCCGTTTGTTTTATTATTGAATTTCTCCGGCATCATGTCGTAGAAATCTTTCAGCTCCTCATGTTTGAGAATCTCTGTGTGAAGTCTTGCCACACCGTTTACAGAATATCCCGCTACAATGGCAAGATGTGCCATCTTCACCTGACCGTCGCGGATGATAGCCATTCTGGCAACTCTTCCTTCATCCCCCGGATATCTGGAGCGGACCTGTTCAATAAATCTGCGGTCGATTTCCTGAATAATCTGATAAATACGCGGAAGGAGTCTGGAGAACAGATCAACCGGCCATTTTTCCAGGGCCTCCGCCATAATTGTATGATTCGTATAGGCAACTGTCTTTGTCGTCACATCCCATGCTTCATCCCACTCCAGTCCTTCCTGGTCAATCAGGAGATGCATCAGTTCTGCAACTGCCAGTGTCGGATGGGTATCATTCATCTGAATGGTTACTTTCTCATGAAGTTTACGGACATCGTCATGCTTCTTCTTATACCGTACCAGCAGCGCCTGAAGGCTGGCAGAGATGAAGAAATACTGCTGTTTCAGACGTAATTCTTTTCCTGCATAGTGGTCATCACAAGGATAAAGCACATCTACAATCATCTTTGCCAGATTTTCCTGTTCCACCGCATGTCTGTAATCACCGCGGTTAAACGCGTCCAGATGGAAGTCCGTAATTGCTTCCGCATCCCAGATTCTCAGTGTATTGACTACATGATTTCCGTATCCGATAATCGGCATATCATACGGTACAGCAAGAACAGAGCTGTAGTTTTCCTGAATGAAATTGTTCCGTTTCGTCACAGGGTCGTATTCGATTCGTACATCTCCTCCGAAACGGACTTCTTTTGCGTACTCATCACGGCGAATCTCAAACGGGTTGCCGTCCTTGAGCCAGTTGTCCGGTACTTCCACCTGATATCCGTTCTCGATTTTCTGCTTGAACATGCCGTAACGGTAACGGATTCCGCAGCCGTAGGCCGGATACCCCAGTGTCGCAAGGGAATCAAGAAAGCAGGCTGCAAGTCTTCCGAGACCACCATTTCCAAGAGCCGGATCCGGTTCCTCATCCTCTACCGCATTCAGATCGATTCCCATCTCATCCAGCGCTTCTTTGACTTCTTTATAAGCAGTCATATTGATCAGGTTGTTGCCCAGAGCCCTTCCCATCAGGAACTCCATGGACATGTAATATACTGTCTTTGGATCTTCTTTTTCCATTTCTGCCTGCGTCGCAAGCCAGTAATCAATGATCGTCTCTTTTACGGCAAGGGAAACTGCCTGAAAGATCTGCCGTCCGGTTGCTTCTTCGATTGTTTTTCTATAAAGGTTTTTAATATTATTCTTTACTTCCTCTTTAAAAGCTTCTTTCTCAAATCTTTTACTGTACATCTTCCTTTTCCTTCCTGAACATTTTGAATGTCTGATGATTAGTTTTCTTTTGCCACTCCAATCGTAACAGCCTCGCCGTTAATTTTCCACTCTTTTACATAGCCTGCCGGCTCTGTTTTTTCCATGGATACAGCAAGAACATCTTCTGAAATTTCCTGTCGGTTCTCTGCGAAAACAGTTTCTGCTTTCTCACTTCCAGTATATGTTATATGGATCTTGTCTGTCACTTCGAAACCGGCTTCTTTTCTCATCGTCTGGATCTTACTGATGATTTCACGCACAAATCCTTCTTCCAGAAGTTCCGGTGTCAGATTGGTATCCAGAACAACTGTAATTCCATAATCGCTTTCAGATACATATCCTTCTGTCTGTGTCATGTCAATGAGCAGATCCTCTTTTGTAAGAACTACTTCATTTCCATCAACTGTGAATTTCAGTTCGGAATTGCTCTCAAGATCATCCATTGCCTGATTGCCGTCCAGAGTCTCGAGCTCTTTCTTAATACCGCCAAGCAGCTTTCCGTATTTTGGTCCGACTGTCTTTAACTGTGGTTTGAATGTGTAGGTTGTAAATGCCCGGACATCCTCTGTCTGCTCCATTTCTTTTACATTGAGCTCTTCTGTAATAATCTCTCTGTAATATTCCGGAAGTTCCTCCACACCTTTGACAAACATCTTGCCGATAGGCTGACGGTTCTTGATATTAGCCGCATTTCTGCATGCACGGCCCATTACAACGATCTTCAGAACTTCGTCCATGTAGCGCTCCAGTTCCGCGTCGATGTACGCCTCATTTACCTCCGGGAAGTCGCACAGATGAATGCTTTCCGGCGCACTCTGATCAAGACTTCTTACGAGATTCTGATAGATCTCTTCTGTCATGAACGGAATCATCGGAGCCGCCGCTTTTGATACTGTCACAAGCGCTGTATACAGTGTCATATACGCATTGATTTTATCCTGTTCCATTCCTTTTGCCCAGAAACGCTCGCGGCATCTTCTGACATACCAGTTACTCATATCATCTACGAATTCCTGCAGTGCTCTTGCAGTCTCCGGAATCCGGTAATTGGCAAGATTGTCATCTACCGTCTTTACAAGCGTATTGAGTTTGGAAAGAAGCCATTTGTCCATGACGGACAGTTTTTCATATTCCAGTTTATATTTTGTAGCGTCAAACTCATCAATATTCGCATACAGTACGAAAAATGCGTACGTATTCCACAGTGTTCCCATGAATTTACGCTGTCCTTCCTGGACTGCCTTTCCATGGAACCGGTTTGGAAGCCACGGTGCGCTGTTGACATAGAAGTACCAGCGGATCGCGTCGGCTCCGTAAGTTTCAAGAGCCTCAAACGGATCAACCGCGTTTCCTTTGGATTTACTCATCTTCTGGCCGTTTTCATCCTGCACATGTCCAAGAACAATGACGTTCTTATACGGCGCCTTGTTGAAGAGCAGTGTGGAAATCGCAAGCAGAGAGTAAAACCATCCTCTTGTCTGGTCTACCGCTTCGGAGATGAAATCTGCCGGGAACTGCTGCTCAAACAGTTCTTTATTCTCAAACGGATAGTGATGCTGCGCAAACGGCATGGATCCGCTGTCAAACCAGCAGTCGATCACTTCCGGCACACGGTGCATTTCCTTTCCACATTTTGGACATTTGATCGTCACGTCATCGATATATGGACGGTGAAGCTCGATATCGTCCGGACAGTTGTCGGACATTGATTTCAGCTCTTCGATACTTCCAATGGAATGCTGATGTCCACATTCACATTCCCAGATATTCAGCGGAGTTCCCCAGTAACGGTTCCGGCTGATGCCCCAGTCCTGAACGTTTTCCAGCCAGTCGCCGAAACGTCCTTTACCGATGCTTTCCGGAATCCAGTTGATCGTATTATTGTTGCGGATCAGGTCATCTTTGACTTCTGTCATGCGGATAAACCAGGATTCTCTTGCGTAGTAGATCAGCGGAGTGTCGCATCTCCAGCAGTGCGGGTAGCTGTGCTCAAATTTCGGAGCTGAGAAGAGAAGTCCTCTCTTGTCCAGATCCTCAAGAACCATCGGGTCTGCTTTTTTACAGAAGATACCCGCAAACGGTGTCTCCTCCGTCAGTTCTCCCTTTCCGTTTACAAACTGTACAAACGGCATATCATAGCGGCGTCCCACCTTGGCATCGTCTTCACCGAATGCCGGTGCAATGTGAACGACTCCGGTTCCGTCTGTCAGTGTAACATAGGTGTCGCACAACACGTAAAATGCTTTCTTATTCTGCTTTTCTGCTGCCTTTGCAGCTCCTTCATAGAGTGGAATGTATTCTTTGCCTTCCAGCTCTTTTCCTGTATAGCGCTCTACAATTTCATAGGCCTTTTCGCCTTCTTCCTTTGCAAGTCCGCCGAGCACCTGATCAAGAAGTGCCTCTGCCATATAATATACACGTCCGTCAGCTGCATTTACTTTCACATAGGACTCGTCCGGATTTACACAGAGAGCCACGTTGGACGGCAGTGTCCAAGGCGTTGTTGTCCATGCAAGAATATAAGCGTCTTCATCTTTTACCTTGAAACGCACGATTGCGGAACGCTCTTTTACGTCCTTGTATCCCTGCGCTACTTCCTGCGCGGAAAGCGGTGTTCCGCAGCGCGGGCAGTAAGGAACGATCTTAAATCCTTTATAAAGAAGTCCTTTCTCCCAGATCTGCTTTAATGCCCACCACTCGGACTCGATAAAATCATTGTCATAGGTAACATACGGATGCTCCATGTCCGCCCAGAAACCAACTGTAGCAGAAAAGTCCTCCCACATACCTTTATATTTCCATACACTCTCTTTACATTTACCGATGAACGGCTCAAGACCATATTCTTCGATCTGATCTTTTCCATCCAGTCCAAGCAGTTTCTCCACTTCAAGTTCTACCGGCAGTCCGTGGGTATCCCATCCTGCTTTTCTCGGAACCATCTTTCCTTTCATCGTCTGATATCTCGGAATCATATCTTTGATAACACGGGTGAGGACATGTCCGATGTGCGGTTTTCCGTTGGCCGTCGGAGGTCCGTCATAGAACGTGTATGTCTCGCCTTCTTTTCTGTTTTCCATACTTTTTTCAAAAATATGGTTTTCTTCCCAGAATTTTTCTACTTCTTTTTCTCTGTCAACAAATTTCAAATCGGTTGAAACTTTCTGATACATGCTCTTCTCTCCTTTTAGAATTTTTCTAAGAAAAAAAACTCCCGTCCGTAATAGGACGAGAGTATAATCTTTCGCTGTACCACCTGTTACTGCATACGTTCATATGCGCTCTTGGTAACGGCAGAATACCGGCAGCGCTTAGTAGGATTCCCGTTCAGCGTCTGCAGCTCGGAAGTGATCTTCAGGCAGGGTCTACTTACACCGGGCTCACACCATCTCCGGCTCGCTGAAGGCTTTTGACATCTGTCTTACTCTCTTCGTCATCGCTTTTTCGATATATTTATGTATGGTCTGTCCCATACTTCGTTTATTATACTTGATAGTTTTCGTATGCGTCAAGTATTTTTACCATCTTTTCCTTCCGCGCCTTCTGCTTCTTCTGGCGGCTCTCTTCATTCTTCTCCGTCTCTGACGCTCCAGACGCTTCTGCCGTCTGCTCGTCCTCAGGAACGATCTCCGTCTTCTTCTGCGGAATACCAGAATCAGAATCACAACTGCCACAATGATTACAGCCGCTGCCGCTGCGATCACGATCCACTGTCTTCCCTCGAATACATTTTTGATGATGTCCAGAACCGATGCTGTTCCCTGCTCTTCTTTTTCCTTCCGGGCCACGGCTTTCTCATCGACATCCGCTTTTGCTTTGCCGACAGTCTGTCCTTCATACGTCAGATACAGCATGGACTCTCCATTTTCTTCTCCGGTCTCAAACTTCAGGTCTTCCTGGGAAGCGTCAGCCGGAAGACTTACATAAACCGGTTCTGTCTCCGTGACAGTTGCATGTGCTTCTTCCTGTGCCTGCTCCAGAACACTGCTTTCTACCTCCTGCCTGGTGAAATTCTCAAACGCGTAATCCAGAATACTTCTTGTATCATCATAAATGTGCTGGCCTCTTGTCTCCATCTCCACGCAGACAAGGTGCATTTTTCCGTTGTCCGCAAGAGTAATCAGTGTATTTCCGGCCTCATCAGTATATCCTGTTTTTCCTCCGACACAGTACTCATAATAATGATCGTTCCAGTTGACCAGCATCTCATGCCTCTGCTGGAATGTCCGGGACTCTGTCTCCAGATTGGTAGGTCCAATCGTATGCTCATATGTCTGCATGATTTCCATGAGCTCAGGATGAGAAAACAGCTCTGACGAAATCAGTGCCATATCATGTGCCGACGTATAATGATTTTCATCCTGCAGGCCGTGCGGATTGACAAAATGCGTATGGGTGGCACCAAGCTCCCCGGCCCGGTCATTCATGGCCGCCACAAACTTTTCATATCCCGTTCCGGTTCCTGAAAGTGTATTGCCGATATTTTCCGCAACCGCGTAGGACACCTCGTTTGCCGATGCAAGGAGTACCCCGTACAGCGCATCCGTCAGGGATATCTCCTCTCCCGGCCGCATCCCGATATAAGCGTCCCCCGGTTCGAGGAAATCCACGCTTTCCTGTGAGATCGTCACCCGTCCAGTCTCCAGATCTCCATTTTCCGCCGCCAGAAGTGCTGTCATCACTTTCGTAATACTCGCCGGATAGTGCTCATCATCAATATTCTTTGCATAAAGTACCGCCTTTGTATCGGCATCGATCACAATGGCCGACTTTCCATAGACTGCAGGACCTTCCGGCCAGTTTTCAATCTCATTACTCTGAACCGGAAGCGCATAGGACTGCTTCGCCTCCTCCTCTGCATCCGCCGCACTGACTCCTGATGCGGGCATTGTAACCGCTGCAATACAGAGCAGTCCTGCCAGTATTTTTTTCATTTTTCTTTTCATCATATGTCTCCCCTGTTTTTCTTCGTACCTTATAGTTTACCATATCTTCGGAAAGAAAGTGAAAAAAATCCACTTTTCCGTGCACTTTTCTTTTTACACATCCCGATTCTGTTTTTCCACGATATTCACACCGTTTTTCTCCACATGCAAAACTGTCCACCTTATGTGGATAAAGTTGTGGATAACTTTCTTTTTTTCCTCTTTTCTTTCCCCGGTTTATTAGTATCTATCCTTCAGTTTCTCTTAAAAATCGGGCTTTTCCATACTATATCCTCTCTATTTTCTTTTATTCCCTCTTTTCCCTATTATGTGGATAACTTTTTCTTCAATCTGTTTTTTTATCCTCCTTTTTTACCCTTTATCCACTTTCCCGTGTCGAAAACCAACTATTTTTTTCTACGGATTCTCCAAGCTTTATCCAAACGTTTTTGGAACATGTCCACAAAGTTATCCACTCTTTCCACATAGTTATCAACATCCTGTATCTAAAATTTTACTTGACACAAGACTATGATACGATTTTCATAAAATTCAAAGAAAAAAAACACATATTTTTTACTTTTTCTTTCTATACTTAATTATAATACCTGGTTTGCTATTGGAACATCAAAGGAGATGATTGGTAATGAAATCTTATAGAGCTTTAAAATGGATACAGGGTATATTCATCGTATTCTTTTTTATGGCCTTTTGTATTCTGCTCCGTGCAGAACACTTTTTATCCACGGAATATTCCATCTTTCTCTTTTCCGGGCTTTTCGGATGCCTTGCGTTTCTGGCTTTCGATCTGATTTCCTGGAACCGTCAGAAAAAGAAAGAACAGCGGCTGTTCCAGCTGGCCCAGACAGATGCTCTGACCCGGCTTCCGAATACCTCCGCACTTAAAAACGAACTCGTAAAGCTTTCTGAAACAGTACTGGAAGATGACATTTCCTGCGCGGTGATTTCTTTTGACAATATCCACCGTCTGAACCGTACTTACGGGCACGAGGCGGGAGATGCTGTATTCCGGGAATTTGCGGATATTCTCCGGGTTTCTGCGGAAGATCTGTGTTTTATCGGCAGAAAAAGCGGCCGTACTTTCCTCGCCATCTTCCGGGAAAACTCCCACGAAAAGACAGAACTGTTTCTGGAAAGGCTGAAACGCGGCGTGGAGATTCACAATGAGACAAACGGACTGCTGCCGATCACCTACTATGCGGAAGCAGCTTACAATGATGAACTTCATTATGTATCTATTTACGATCTGATCAAAATCCGGTCCGGAAAACGACGACAGCAGGCATAAACAACAGGAAAAATGCAAAAATATACCCCGGTCATCCGGTACACACGTGCCGGACGGCCGGGGTTTTTGTAAGCCTTTTTATGATTCCCCGTTTTCGTCTTCTATTTCTTTGACGGCATCCTGAAATTCGTCTCTTTCCCGCAAAAATGCGGTATCTTCATCTTCCTTGATCATTTTTAACAACATCTGCTTCATCCTGGATTTGTCCTCAGTCTCCACTTTTTTTGTCTGGATATGCTGGTAAAGCGGGGACTTCTTAAGATCCCACCGCTTTGTTACTGACTTCAGCATCGGCACCAGAACTTTCAGCGTATTCACCCAGTCTTTTTGCGCTGAGTATAACTGAAAATGTGCTACATATGAAGTGTACTCCCACTGGTCGAAAAGCTTCGAGGCATCTCTGGATACATCTGCAATGTACTCCGCGTCTTCAAACCGCTCTTCTTTGATGGCAATTTCCATCAACGTCATGAGTACCGAATGAATCTCCGTCATGGCCATGAGCAGCTTTTCTTCCTCCAGCTTCGCAGCCTCCTGCAGTTTTCCACAATCAATCATCAGATTTGCCTGTACCTGCTTTTTATCCACCGGGCTTTCATCCGGCAGAGCTTCCAGCAGTTCCCATGCCTTATCATACTCTTTCCGTCCCCGGTACCTGGATATCAGCATGGACCGCACCTGATTCTGTATCCGGGCATCCGTACTCTCGAGTGCTCTCCTGTACAGTGCTTCACACTCCTCCCGGTATTGTTCCGCTTCCTTTACCTTGACATCCATCAATACCGCCCCGTCCAGAAACAGCGCGATATTCAGAATCAGCGGATAGCAGGATGGATATTCCCTTACCTTTTCCATCGCCTCTTCATAGGCCTTTTCTACTCCATCCTCATCGCTCACTTCACTTAAATGATTCAAAAACATGGCAATCTCCTGATCCGAGAGTTCCTCTTTAAAAGAAAGCAGCGTATTTAAATCCGTGTCCAGAAGCCTTGCAAGCGCAGGGAGCAGGGTAATGTCCGGGTAGGAAGTTCC
>ERZ1643250.3230-NODE-3230-length-11370-cov-18.933009_pt1 | contig 11370 bp, 8 predicted proteins | sample MGYA00579262_ERZ1643250 | MGnify/ENA primary metagenome ERZ1643250 (study PRJEB29033, sample SAMEA4952265) | chicken gut metagenome | biome: Broiler Chicken; feature: Gastrointestinal Tract; material: Caecum | place: Ireland | collected 2018 | study: Broiler...
CGAACTGAGCGATCCACTCGTCATAGGTGGGATACTCGTCCCACACATGGGTGCCCACTTCCCGGTTTTCCTCGTCGTGGCCGTCGTCGCTGTCGTGGGGAGTGATGATGGGATCACCAGGCCACTTCTGCACGAAGATGTTGTTGTAGAAACGGTCATCGCCGTGGAGGAAGGTCATAAAGCCCATAACCTCGGTGCGATGGGGAATATGATAGGGAGTGTAGCGAGGATAAGTACCGCCGCCCACGCAAGTGAGAGCGCCGCAGATCAGGTTATGTACCATAGCCACGCCCTGGGTGGCGAAGCGCAGCGAGGCGTCGGAAAGCAGCACGTTGTTGTCAATCAAGGTGGGGCCGTGGCTCACTTCCACAAAGATGTCCTGGCTCATCATGCCGCCCTTCAGCCGGCTGGCGAACGCGGGCTTCTGGTTGTTGTACAGCAGGTTCTGGGTGATGCGGGTGCCCTGGGCCTCCCAGTCGCACCAAATGCCCATGGTGCAGTCGTGGATGCAGTTGCGGCGGAAAATCACGTCGATGGCGGCGTGCAGCTTAATGCCGGCAATCTCGGCGCCGCCCAGCTCCATCATGTTGTTGATGTGGTGGATGTGGTTGTCCTCAATGATGGAGAACACAGCGCCCATGCGGCCGATGATGCCGCCCTGCTCGCAGTTGTGGATGTTGCAGCGGCGCACGATGTGGCTGCCCACATTCTCCTTCAGCCAGCCGTGGTACTGGCCGCGGCACACGGCGTCACGCTCCATCTGGGTGGGGGACTTCACGTGCTTCACGGTGAAGTAGTGGTCGTTGTCGGGGTCCAGGTACTTGCCCAGGGAGATGCCTGCGCACTTGGAGTTGGAAATCTCGCAGTCCTCAATAATCCAGCCCTTGGACCAGTGGGGGCCGATCATGCCGTCCTGGTAGGCGGCGGGAGGGGCCCAGGTGGTGGCGGCCTTGTTGATGTTAAAGCCGCTTACAGTGATGTAGCCCACGCCGGTCTTAGAGGGCATAAAGCACTCCCGGCGCACGTTGATTTCCACGTTTTCCTCGTTGGGGTTTTTGCCCTGGAAGTTGCCGTAGAGCACGGTGTATTCCCCATCCTGCTGGGCGTACCACTTGTAGGTGGAAGCCTCGGGCTCCCAGGAGCAGGGGTACACCTCGCCCTTGACGCACTCCTCGATGGAGCCGGCCTCGTACATGGCCTTGTCGTTTAAGTACACGCAGCCGGTGTGCTTGGACTTGCCCGCGAAGTACCAGTCGCCGTAGACGTAGGTGGTGTAGGGGTTGTAGTCCCCAAAGAGGGTGTTGGCCACACGGGCCACCCACACGTTGCCCTCGTAGGGCTGCCAGGACTTGATGACCTCGGCGCCGGTAATCACAGCGCCCAGGGGCTCGGTGCTGCGGTAGGTGATGCGGGCGTCCTCGGTGCCGGCGTTCTGGGGGTCAACATATTCCCGGTAAACGCCGGGGGCCACCAACACCTCGTCGCCGGGCCGGGCGACTTTGGCCGCGTCGTTGATGTGCTTAAAGGGCCGGGCCTGGGTGCCGTCCCCGTCCCGGTAGGCGCTTGCGGAAACATAGATTTTCATGGCGTACTCCTCCAATGCTCCAATAAAATTTGCGAAAACAACTGTTTTCTATTTAATACTATAACAAGCTGGGCCGGTTGTCAAGGCGGCGCCTGGTAAAATTGCTCCTTGTGCGCCGGTGGGATGGGGTGTATAATCATGCCGTAACAAAAAGGGAAGCCGCCAGCGGGGCGGCTTTGGGAAGGAGCAGAGTATGATTCAGTTCGGCATTATGGGGGCGGGGAACATCGCCCGGAAATTTGCGGACGCCGTCCGCCAGGTAGAGGGCGCCCAGGTGGCGGCGGTGGCCAGCAAAAGCCTGGAGCGCGCCCAAGCCTTCGCCCAGGAGCAGCACATCCCCGCGGGCTACGGCGGCTACCAGGAGATGCTCCAGCGCCCGGACATCGACGCGGTGTACATCGCCACCACCAACAATTTCCACTATGAAAACATCCTCCAGTGCTTGGAGCACGGCAAGCACGTCCTCTGCGAAAAGAGCATGGTGCTGCACACCCGCCAGGCGGAGGAGGTCTTTGCCCTGGCCCGGGAGAAGGGGCTGTTCCTCATGGAGTGCATGTGGGTGCGCTTTTTGCCCAAGATCCAGAAGGTGAAGGAGTGGGTGGAAACCGGCCGCATCGGCAAGCTGAAGTGCGCCCAAGGGAACCTGGGTTTTTACGCGGGTAAGGATTTGACCACCCGGGCCTACAACCCCGCCCTGGGCGGCGGCTCTATGTACGATTTGGGGGTCTACCTCATCGAGGTGCTGGGCTACTTCGCCACAGAGCCCTTGACCCAGGTGGAGTCCACCGTGGTGCGGGCCCCCACCGGCGTGGACGAAACCGCCAGTTTCCTTCTCCGCTACGGGGACTACCTGGTGGACGGCCAGTGCTCCGTGGGCACGGCCCTGCCGGAAAACGGCGGCCTGTACGGGGAGGAGGGCTACATCGCCCTGCGGGAGCGGCTCCACACCGGGGGCCGGGTGGAGCTGTACGACAGGTCCGGCCGGCTGGTGGAGGAGTACGTCCAGGAGGACGTCAACGGCTTTATCTACCAGGTGCGGGAAGCCGTGCGCTGTATAGGCGCAGGCCTGCTGGAAAGCCCCACCGTGCCCCACTCCATGACGCTGGAGTGCTGCCGCGTCTTTGAGCAGGTGTTGGGGGCGTAAAGGAAAAGGGCTGCCGGGTGCTTCCGGCGGCCCTTTGTTTATAAGGTGCGCTCCCAGTCCCAGGGCCCTTCCAGGGAAAGCTCCCGGAACCGGACGGCGTCCACAGCCTGGGGCCGGTTGGAGGTTTCATACAGCAGGCCCACCTTCCCGTTGGGCAGCGCCGCCAGGCAGGAGTAGGCGAATTCCTCCCCGGCCCCCGTCAGCTGCCGCCGGGCTGCCCAGCGGATTTGGTGCCCCTTTTCCAGAAAGCCCAAGGAGAGGACGCCCTGGGTCCTGTCCTTCCCTGCGGGGGCGGAGACGAGCACAGCGTCCCTGTTTTTCCAAGGCAGGCCCAGCGCGGACACCTGGCACCCAGCGCCGCCTGTCAGGGGCAGGAAGCTGTCCAGCACAGGGGGCTGCCAGGTGGCGCCGCCGTCCAGGCTTACGGTGCGGGCCACAAAGCCGCTGGTGGTGCGGGAGAAGGCCAGCAGCGCCCCGTCCGGGCAGGGGAGCAGCTGGGTTTCGCTCATGCTGGAGATGCCTTCACCCAAGGGCGCGAAAGTGCCCGCTTGCCAGCGGCTGCCCCCATCGTCGCTGTACAGCGCCCGGAACTGCTGCCTGCCGGTGCGGGCGTCCAAAGCGTAAGCAGGGAACACCAGCCGCCCGGCGTGAGGGCCTTGGGAAAGCTGCGCGCCTTGGCCGGGGCAGACGCCGAAAAATCCCAGGCTGTCCTCCTTGACCAGGCTGTTTATTTCCCGGGGCGTGGACCAGGTTTTGCCCAGGTCGTCTGAATACAGCAGGAACAGATAAGAGGTGGGGAACACCTGGAACCGCGCGCCCTGGTAAAACAAGTGCATGGGCACGCGTTTTCCCGTGGGAAGCCCCCAGGGCCTGCCCTGCCAGTACACAGGCCGGCGCTGCCCTACCGTAAGGGGCCTGCCGTTTTTGCTCAAGTTCAGGGACGCGTCCACCTTGTAGGGAGTGGGGCTGCCATCCAGGCGGCGGATGGCGCCGTCCTCGCCCACAAAATAGCCATAGGCCCGCCGGCCCCGCCGCCGGAGCAGCAAGCGGCCTTGGCGATAGCCGCTGCCCGTCTGGGCTTGAAAGGCCCCCACGCCCCAGGGGAAGGCATCCACCAGCAGGAATATCCGCCCTGTGGCGCTGTCCTGGAGCAGGGAGGGGTCAATGGTGGAGGCGCTGTGCCGGAGAGGTTTCCTGCCAGGCAAGGGAGGAAGCTTGCCCACAGCCCAGTCCTGAAAGGACGCGGCAAGATGGGGTTCTTCCCAGGTTTTGCCGCTGTCCAGGCTGCGGGCCACTGCTGTCCCAATGGCGTTGGGAGAATCCGGCGTGCCGCCGAAGCGGGCGTCCATGGCAGCCAGAAGCACCCCCTCCCGGGTGGCCAGCAAGGAGGGGATGCGGTAGTACGGGCAGCCAAGGGAGGAGCTGGAGGAAAAGGGGAAGGGTTCCGTAAAAGTGTGGGCCATGTGCGCCGCCGCCTTTCCGTGTTTTGTCTTAAGAGGATGGTAGCATACTATGAGCGCGGGCGCAAGGAGAACCTGCCTTTGGGGTTGCCCCCACCACCGCACTCCGCTATAATAGGAGAAAAAACAGGGCCATCCGGCCCGGCAGGAGGCAGCCATGGAACGAAAACTTGTGTTTGACATTGCCATAGAAAGCAACGGCCCCGCAGTGCACCTTTCCAGCGAAACAGGGGCGGTGGACATGATTCCCTTTGGGGGCACGGTGCGGGGGGAGATATTTCAGGGCATCGTGGAGCCCTGCGGGGTGGACACCCAGGTGCTCAACCAGGCGGGGGTGCGCCACATGAGCGCCCGGTATATGCTCACCGGCCAGGACAGCCAGGGCCAAGAGGCCCACATCTACGTGGAGAACAACGGCTGGTTCCCGGAGGGCGCGCCCATGCCCTTCCACACTGTGCCCACTTTTTTGACAGACAGCCCCGCCCTGGCGCCCTACCTCCACCGCAACCAGTTTGAGGGGGAGGTCCACAGCCTGGAGGACGGCCTGCACATCTACTTTTACGAAATCGCCCACTAAACCTGGGCGCAAAGAAAGCCGGCGGCACGCCGGCTTTCTCTCATCTGCCTACCAACTGCTCCAGCACCTGGTGGATGTCCCCCTGGATGCACAGGGACTGCTGTTCAATCTCCCGGGGGCATAGGGCGTCCTGGTAGTTGACGCACACATAGGTGGCCCGGGGATTGGCCGCGGTCATCTGCCAGAAGGGGTACTTGATAATCCCCGGGGTGTTGTACCCCACCCCCAACTCCAGGAAGACCACCCGCAGCTCCTTGCGGCTGCGCAAAAACCATTCGTACCGCTGGGCGGCCTGGTGCCAGCCGTCGTCCTGGACAAAGGTGTTGTCCGCCCGCAGGTTCATGGACATGGGCGCGCCGCACACCGGGCAGCGGGGGACAAGCTCTGTGGGCACGGCCCGCTTGGGCTGGGCAGGGGGGAGCAGCCCCCGCTCCGTCACCTGGAAGCCCTGGGCCTCCACCATCTGGCGGACTGCCTCCTGGTTGTCGTAGGTCTTGTCGTGGCAGGGCTTGGAGCACTGCCACAGGCCGTAGTCCCCCTGGGTGTAGAACAGCCGGCGCTTGTCAAACCCGGCCTTTTGAAAGCAGTGGTCCACATTGGTGGTGAGCACAAAAGTATCTTTCTCCTTTACCAGCTCCAGCAGGTTTTGATACACCGGCTTGGGCGGGTCGCAGTAGCGGTTGAGGAAGATAAACCGGCTCCAGTAGGCCCAGTGCTCCTCCAAGGTGGGGAAGGGGTAGAATCCCCCGGAATACATGTCGTGGAAGCCGTAGGCCGCCTCAAAGTCCCCAAAGTAGCGGCGGAACCGCTCCCCGCTGTAGGCAAACCCCGCGGAGGTGGAAAGCCCGGCCCCCGCGCCCACCAGCACCGCGTCCGCCTCTTGCAGGGCGGCGGCCAGGCGCTCAAGCTGTGCCCAGGAGCTCCCGGTAAATCTGGAGGTCTGCGTCTTTATACACATTAAAAATCACCTCAATTTGGCTGGATGTCTCTTTTTGGAAGTCCCGCACCGTCTCCAGGGCGATTTCCGCCGCCCGCCGGTTGGGGAAGTGAAATTCCCCCGTGGAGATGCAGCAAAAGGCCACGCTGGGGATGCCCCGCTCCTGGGCGGCCTCCAGGCAGGCGCGGTAGCAGGCGGCCAGCAGCGCCTCGTCCCGGGACGTCACCCTGCCGGTGATGATGGGCCCCACGGTGTGGAGCACATACTGGCAGGGCAGGTTGTACGCCTGGGTGACTTTGGCCTGGCCTGTGGGCTCCGGGTGGCCCTGGCGCGCCATGAGCTGGGCGCACTCCAGCCGCAGCTGCACCCCGGCGTAGGTGTGGATGGCGTTGTCAATGCACCCGTGGCAGGGATAAAAGCACCCCAGCAGCTGGGAATTTGCCGCGTTGACAATGGCCCCGCAGGCCAAGGTGGTGATGTCCCCCTGCCACAGGTAGAGGCCCTTTTCCACCGGTCGCAGCGGGGCAAGGCTGGTGACGCCCTTGCGCCGTGTCTCCTCCTGGAGGTACGCGTCCTGCACCGCCAAAAACTCCTGGCTGGCGGGCTGTGGCTGCCGCAGGTTGAACAGGGAGCGCAGCAGCCGTTTCTGTCCTTCCTGCTCTGTGGGAATCTCTATCCCGGCGCCGTCGGGGCGCTCTTTCAGCAGCTCTTGGATGAGGTAGAGCCGCCGCTGTTCTTGTGTCATGGGGAACCCTCCTTGCAGGCCGCGATGGTACACGCCGCCTGGTTGTCTCACCCTCTATTGTAGCCGTTTTTCCCGCCTTGGCAAGTAAGCACTTTTTTCTCTCCTAGTTACCCGCAGGTGACTGTGGCCCCTCCTTGCGGCCCGGCGCTCGCCGCGCTATAATAGCTGGTAGTTAGGGAATAGGAGGTGCCCGGATGCTGACAAAAGAAGAACTGCCAGAGTGCCCCGTGGCCACCACGGTGCAGCTGGTGGGCAGCAAGTGGAAGCTGCTCATCCTGCGGAATTTGCTGGCCCGCCCCTGGCGCTTTAACGAGCTGCGCAAGGATTTGGAGGGCATCAGCCAAAAGGTGCTCACCGATAGTTTGCGCTCTTTGGAGGAGGACGGCATCGTCCAGCGGAAAGTGTATCCCCAGGTGCCGCCCCGGGTGGAGTATTCCCTCACGCCCCTGGGGGAGTCCATGCGGCCCATCTTGGCTGCCATGGAGCAGTGGGGCAGCGCCTACAAAGCCAGCCTGGAACAGGGGGAGGCCTCCACCCAGGCGTAAAGACAGAGCGGGACGTCCCGGCAAGGGCGCCCCGCTTTTTCTTTTCCCGCTTGACAGCGCCTGGGAAATGCGGTATGATGCCCCCAGGAAAAACCGCCTTTTTGCCCAAAGTTTTCTGGATTTTGATTCAGCTTTTTGGGCCGGGCGTCAGGGAGTTGTTTTGAAATGACTGTACAGATTTGCCGCGCCGCCACAGGCCCCACCGCCTGTTACGCGGAGCGGGAGTTGAAACGCTATTTGCGGAAGTATTCCGGCGCCGCCTTTGGGGAGGGCGCGGAGTTGACGTTCCGCCTGGAGCTGCAAAAGACCATGCTCTACTCCTGGGTGGAGTTCGACGGGAACATGTACGTGCAGCAGAACAGCTGCGGGGGCATCCAAGCGCTGCTGGAGTACTGCCGGCGGGAGAGCGGCGGCGCTTCCATCCACGGCATCTGCTTTAACCACTGGCGCACCGCGGAGAACAGCCTGACCCTCTCCTATGCCGCCCAGGCCAGCGGGGCGTTCCTTCCCGCCCGGGACTTCTACCGCCAGTACGCGGCGGAGTACGCCATCGGCCAGCCGGAGACCTTTGTGGAGCTCATGTCCCAGCTGGAGGAGTTGGACATTTTCAACCGGGACAACTTGTTCAATGTGGGCTTCTGCTACCTGGGATGCTGGCTGAACCCCAAGGGCCTGGGGTGGATTCGCCGCTGGGAGCGTTCCGCTTTGGAGCACAGCATCCAAACCTACCAGCGGCTGGGGGAGCAGCTGGCCGCCTGCCTGGCCGCCACGGAAAGCCCCTGGGGCCTTGGGCGCCTGCGCCTGTGGGAGAACCGCTGCGCCTGCAGCGTGGAGCACCTGCGGGCCATTGAGGAGCTGGAGGCCATCGCCGCCTTTACGGACGACGCCCACCCGGAGCGCCTGGGGGAGGCGGAGAAAGCCCAGGTGCGCCGCCACTGCGCCCAGGCCCTGGCCCACAGCCAGGCGTACCAGCGCCTCCATTTGGAGGAGATGCCGGACCGGGGCTGCCAGGGCACGCTGGTCAGCTACTGGGCCACCATCCCGGTGTACATCGACCACGTGCTCCAATACTTCGCGGAGGGGGAGCGGGAGTGCCCGCACCAGCCCTTGACGCTGGACGCCCCGCCCCCGCCGGACACGGCCTTTTTCAGTTAAAGCCAGCCCGCCGGGAAGGCGGGGCAGATAAGGGAGGAACAACCATGGATAGGCAAGAGATGTTTCAAGGAAAGCGCTGGGGGCTGTTCAACCACTTCCTGTGCGTCCCCGCCGGGGATGGCACCGGGGAGCCCTGCAGCCCAGAGGAGTGGAACGCCCGGGTAGACGCCTTTGATGTGGAGCTGCTGGCTGCCCAGCTGCGGGAGGTGGGCGCGGATTACTTCTGCATCACCATCGGCCAGAACTCGGGGCATTACTGCTCCCCCAACCCGGTGTACGACCAGCTGGTGGGCATTTCCCCCAGCAAGTGCTCCCGGCGGGATTTAATCGCGGACCTGGCCGCCGCCCTAGAGCCCCAGGGCATCGACCTGTGGGTGTATCTGCCCTCTGGCGCCCCCTGCGCCGACGCCCAGGCCGTGGAGCGCCTGGAGTGGGTGGACGGCCAAGGGCAGCGCCTGGCCTCCTTCCAGCGGAAGTGGGAGGCCGTCATCCGGGAGTGGTCCCTGCGCTGGGGGGAGCGCGTCAAGGGCTGGTGGATAGACGGCTGCTACTATCCAGACGCCATGTACAATTTCCCCGACGAGCCCAATTTCAAAAGCTTCGCCGCGGCCATCCGCGCGGGGAATCCCCAGGCCGTGGTGGCCTTTAACCGGGGCTTGGAGGAACCCTTCCTGCCTCAGTGCCCGTGGGAGGACTACACCGCCGGGGAGGTGGGGGACTGGCTGCCCATCCCCGGCCAGAAGGTGCGGGAGCGGCTGCAGGGGAAGAAGCTCCATGTGCTCTCCTACCTGGGCCAGACCTGGGGCCAGGGCCAGCCTCGCTTCCCCGACGAACTGGTGGCCGGCTACACCAAGCTGATTCTCGCCCAGGATGGCATCCTCACCTGGGATATCCCCCTGGAGCCCAACGGCGCCATCCCCCAAGATTACCGCCGCCAGCTGCAAGCTTTGGGCCGCATGCTGGAGGAGTGAGCGGCCCCGGCAAGATGCAAAAAACCACCACCCAGCTGGGCGGTGGTTTTCTACACTCCCCCTCACAACCTCACTCCACGCCCGGCTCCTTCTCCTGCTTGGCGTAGTACTGGGCTTGGGCGTGCCAGAGCTCCTGATACTTGCCCGGGGCCTCCACCAAAGCGTCGTGGCTGCCCTGCTGGACGATGTGCCCGTGGTCGAACACGGCGATGTCGTCGCAGAACCGGCAGGAGGAAAGCCGGTGGCTGATGTACACGGCCGTCTTGTCCCCCACAATCTTGTCGAAGTTCTCGTAGACCTCCATCTCCGCCACAGGGTCCAGGGCGGCGGTGGGCTCATCCAGCACCACAAAGGGGGCGTCCTTGTACAGGGCGCGGGCCAGGGCGATTTTCTGCGCCTCGCCCCCGGAGACCTGCACGCCGCTTTCGTCAAACTCCTTGTACAGCGGCGTCTCCAAGCCCTGGGGCAGGGCGGCCAGCCGCTTCCCAAAGCCGGCCATCTCCAGGCAGCTGGCGGCCCGGCCCTTGTCCACCTCCACAGCGGCGGCCACGTTCTGCCCCAGGGGGAAGGCCAGCAGCTGGAAATCCTGGAACACCACCGAGAACAGGTCGATGTACTGCCGGTAGCTGTACTTGCGGATGTCAATGCCGTTTAAAAGGATTTCCCCCTGGGTGGGGTCGTACAGGCGGCACAGCAGCTTGATGAACGTGGTCTTGCCCGAGCCGTTTTCCCCCACCACCGCCAGGCGGCTGCCCACCTGGAACTTCATGTTCACGTGGCGCAGGGCCCACGTCTCCGTGTTGGGGTACCGGAAGGACACGTCCCGGAACTCAATCTCATAGTGGCGGTCCGAGCGCTTCTCCGTGGTCAGGCTGCCCTGGTACATGGTGTTGGGGATGTCCAAAAACTCGTAGGTAGTCCGCAGGAACACCGCGTTGGAGCGGAAGTCCCCCCAGGTGGCCACCAGCGCGCTTACGTTGCTGGAAAGGGCTGTGATGGCGCTGACATACTGGGCCACGCTGCCCACGGCAAAGGCCCCGGCCCAGGCCTTGAGGCACACAAAGGCGTAGGCAAGCCCTGTAAACACCCCGGACACCGCCGCGGCCGCCGCCGCGAACAGGCCCATGGGGCCCCGGGCGCACCGGGCCAAGGGGCCGTCCGGGAAGAAGGTCTTATCCTGCTGCGCGTAGTGCTGGATGAGCTTCTCCTGGCGGTACATGCGGGTGTCCATGGCCCGCTCGGGCTTTGCCATTTCCCAGTAGAAGAAATGGTACATCCGATTGCCGCCTGTGGCTTTCTCGGCCGATTGGGTAAAGAACTCCGTGCTCTTGTTCTGGCACAAGGGGGCCAGGAAGGTCACCCCCAGCAGCACAGCCAGGGCCAGCAGCGTCACCAGGGGGTTGTTCAGTGCGGCCCAGGCCCCGGCGCTCTCCGGCACCGGCTGGGTGAACAGGGTCACCGTCAGGGCCAAGGCCCCCGCGATGCCGAACAGGGGCTTGAGCAGCTCCTCAATGTTTGTGGCCAAAAAGGGCATCCCATAGCCCGCCCAGTTGTAGACCTGATTGGCCTTGGAGAGCAGCTGGTGGGTGTGGGCGTCGTCCGCCGCCTGAAAGTCCATGGACAGCAGCTTGTCGCTCTCCATGCGGCGGGTGGTGTAGTAGATTTCCTGCCGGTTGGCCAGGCGCCAGCGGTCCAGCAGGGCGGTGACGGCCCCCAGGGCTGCCGTCAGGGAGATGGTCAGCACCACCAGCCACAGCAGCCGCTGGGGGTCCCTTTCCCCGGCCAGCTCGTTGAGGATCTGGGAGGAAAGGTAGATGGTCACATAGGGGCTCACCGCGGAAAAAGCGCTGTACAGCGCCGCGGAGGGCAGCAGCTTGGGGGCGTACTGGTGCCACAGCTTATAGCCCCGCGCCATAGAGAGCACCGTCTCTTGAAAGCTTGCCATAGTCTCCTGTTTAGCCATGTGTCTCCTCCTCCTTGTCCTGGTAGTATCGGCTTTGCACGGCGAACAGCCGGGCGTACTCCCCGCCTAGCTCCAGCAGGGACTGGTGGGTGCCCTCCTCTAAAATACGCCCCTGGCCCAGCAGCAGAATCCTGTCGCAGAACCGGGTGGAGGCCAGCCGGTGGGAGATGTAAAAGGACGTGCGCCCCTGGGTCAGCTGGCTGTAGCGCAGGTACAGCTGGTGCTCGGCGATGGGGTCCAGGGCGGCGGTGGGCTCGTCCAGGATGATGATGGGCCCGTTTTTGTACA
>ERZ1643250.3232-NODE-3232-length-11365-cov-7.657825_pt1 | contig 11365 bp, 9 predicted proteins | sample MGYA00579262_ERZ1643250 | MGnify/ENA primary metagenome ERZ1643250 (study PRJEB29033, sample SAMEA4952265) | chicken gut metagenome | biome: Broiler Chicken; feature: Gastrointestinal Tract; material: Caecum | place: Ireland | collected 2018 | study: Broiler...
CCACCATCGAGGCCATTGTGGAAAAGGTCATCGAGCTGGTCAAGCAGAGCAAGGTAAAAGAAATTGCCGACGTCCGAGACGAAAGCGGTCTGGAAGGTCTGAAAATCACCATTGATTTGAAGCGGGGTGTTGACCCTGATAAGCTGATGCAACGGCTTTTCAAAATGACGCCGCTGGAGGATACCTTCTCCTGTAACTTCAACGTGCTCATTACCGGTACTCCCAAAGTGCTGGGCGTGGGCGAACTGCTGGACGAGTGGACAGCCTTCCGGGTGGAATGCGTGCGCCGCCGCACCTATTACGATTTGCAGCAGAAGCAGCAGAAACTGCACCTTCTGCGAGGCTTGCAGGCCATTTTGCTGGACATCGACAAGGCCATTGCCATTGTGCGGGGTACCGAAGAAGAGCAGGAAGTGGTCCCCAACCTGATGATCGGCTTTGGCATTGATGAAACCCAGGCGGAATATGTGGCAGAAATCAAGCTGCGCCATCTGAACCGGGAATATATTCTGAAACGTACAGAAGAGATTGACCAGCTGGAAAAGGATATTGCCGATTTGCAGGCCATTCTGGAATCCAAATCCCGGGTGAAGACCATCATTATCAGGGAACTGGAAGCTGTGGCGAAAAAGTATGGCCAGCCGAGAAAGAGCCAGCTGCTCTATGCTGATGAAATTGAGGAGTATTCCCCCGAGGAGGACGTGCCGGATTACGCGGTGAACCTGTTCTTTACAGCAGAGGGGTATTTCAAGAAGATCACGCCTCTTTCTCTGCGGATGAGCGGGGAGCAGAAGCTGAAAGAAAACGATCAGGTAATTCAGCAGATGGAAGCTACCAACAACACAGAGCTGCTGTTCTTTACCGACAAATGTCAGGTGTACAAGACTCGGGCCAGCGAGTTTTCCGACACCAAAGCCAGTGTGCTGGGTGACTATATTCCCGCAAAACTGGGCATGGATGAGGGAGAAAGCGCTGTCTATATGGCAGTGACCAAGGACTATAAGGGCTTTATGCTGTTTGTGTTTGAAAACGGTAAAGTGGCCAAGGTGGAAATGAGCGCTTATGCCACCAAGACCAACCGGAAAAAGCTCATCGGCGCCTATAGCGATAAAGCGCCATTAGCGGCGGCGGTCTATGTGCCGGAGGACTGTGAGTGTTTGCTGACCTCTTCTGCTGGTCGCCTGCTGCTGATGCACACCGGTTCCATTCAGAGTAAGTCCAGCCGCAGCACCCAGGGAGTTGCGGTGATGACGCTGAAACGGGGACAGAAAGTGATGGGCGCAAAGGTGTATGAAGAGGGAATGCTGAAAAAGCCTGATCGTTACCGCAAAGCCATTCCTGCACTGGGCGCTATGCCGGCTCCGGAGGATACTCAGGGCGAGCAGCTTCACCTGTAAAAATGCAATGAAACGGCCCCTTCCGGAAGTTCCGAAAGAGGCCGAAGAGTTTCCCCGTGCAAACGCGGTACCGAAGAAGCTCTTGATGGTAGGATATGTATTTTTCAGAGCTTTATGCAGAAACTGAAAGATTTTTCCCGGCTTTGCAAGGAAAAGCTTGCGTATTTTCCGGGATTGTGGTATGATACGATAAGTAGTTTGATACAGGAGGCAGCAGAGTATGGGCGCAGTTCAGATCATTTTTGGCGCTGTATTGCTTTTGTTTTCCATTGCAATCATCCTGATCGTCCTGCTTCAGGAAGGTCATCAGAAGAACGTGGGCGTTGTCACCGGCGGCGCAGATACCTTTTTCTCTAAGAATAAGGCTCGTTCCATTGATGCATTCCTGGCAAGATGGACCAAGGTGATTTCCGTTGGATTCTTTGCAATGGTGATTATTATCAATATCATCATGTATTTCAGCGCCTGATCAAACAGGTATGATAAAGTGCCCCGCCGTTTCCGATGGCGGGGCCTTTTTCTGTCTGTTTGGCGGTTTTTCATAAAAGTAATCATAGCCTGCAAAAAAAGTCAAAAGATTTGATTTTCAGCGGAAAGATTGCAAAAAATAAGTTTTGTGTATGTACGATCTGTGGGAGTGCGCCCGGGAACAGGAGAAAGGCTTCCGGAATACAGAAGAAAAACCGGAACGGGTCTGTCAAAAGGGCAGGCCGTTTGACACAAGGAGAAAACGAAAAGAGTATGAGTAAAAGAGAAACCTGGAAGAAAAAAATCAAAGAGCTTTTGGCTCGCGGAAAAATGACAGAAAAGGCGCTGCGGAAAAGCGTTGGAATTGAAGAAAAGAAAAAATTTCATCAGGTGCTGGATGAGCTGGTAGAAGAAGGCTCGGTTCGCGTAAATCGGGAACATGTGGTGGAACTGATTGAGGAAAGCCACAAAAAAGAAGGTGTCATTGTTTCTCTGTCCCGAGGGTTTGCGTTTGCTCGGGTACAGGGAATGGATCAGGATCTGTTTATTCACAGCAGTGCCTTGAACGGCGCTCTGTTGGGAGATAAAGTGGAGATTCTGCCCATGCTCCATGACCCCAAAGGTCCCAGCGGCCGCGTTGTCCGGATTCTGGAGAAAAAAGAACAGCGCACGACGGGTACTATCGTCCGGGACGGTTTTTACTTTTCCCTGCGGGCGGATAATGCCATCCGATATGATATTTCCATTATGGATCGGGATTTGCTGGGAGCCAAAGAGGGCGACAAGGTCATGGCGGAGCTGTACACCCGTCCTGGCGGAGATCGGCTGTTTGCTCGGGTAAAGAAAATTTACGGTTCCGGTTCCAGTGCCCGGGTTTGCGCGGACGCTATTCTGGAACAGCACGAGATTCCCACGGTTTTCCCGGAGGAAGTGCTGGAAGAAGCGCGCCGTGTCAGTGAAAAGGGCGTGCAGGAGGAAGACCTGAAAGGCCGTCTGGATTTGCGGAAGCTGGCGATTTTCACCATTGACAGCGCTTCTGCAAAAGACTTGGACGACGCCATTTCCGTCAGCCGCACCCGCTCCGGCGGATATAAGCTGGGCGTACACATTGCCGACGTGTCCCATTATGTCAAAGAGGGTTCCCGGCTGGATCAGGAAGCCATTACCCGGGGTACTTCCGTCTATTTTGCCGACCGTGTGGTCCCCATGCTGCCGGAGGCTCTGTCCAACGGCGTGTGTTCTCTCAATGCTGGAGAGGATAAGCTGACCTTTTCCGCCATCATTCATCTGGATGGAGAGGGCAACATGGAAAAATATGAGTTCCGCAAAAGCGTGATTCATTCCAAAGTGCGGGGCGTTTATAGCGAGGTCAATGAGATTTTTGCCAAAACCGCTTCCAAAGAGCTGCGGCAGAAGTATTCCCCTGTAATCCGGGGACTGAACGCCGCCCGAGAGTTGGCTAATATTCTGAAACGCCGGGCAAAAGAGCGGGGATATATGGAGCTGGAAAGCGTAGAGCCCCACTTTACGCTGGACGAAAACGGCGTGTGCGTGGATGTGGAGCCCCGTCACAGTGGAGAAGCAGAGGAAATGATCGAACAGCTGATGATCTGCGCCAACCAGGCTGCGGCAAAGCTGGCCGCAGAAAAAGGAATCCCCTTTGTCTATCGGGTACACGGTCAGCCGGAACAGCGCCGGATTGATACGCTGGTGGAACTGCTGGACGCATTGGGCATCAGCGCCAAGGAGATTCGTCAGGGTGAGCCCAAAACCCGGGACTTTGCCGCGATTTTGAATCGTGTGCAGGGAACGCCCACACAGCGGGTGGTTTCTCACCAGCTGCTCCGCACCATGGACAAGGCCCGATATTCCACAGAGCCCATCGGCCACTTCGGTCTGGCTTTGGCGGACTACAGCCACTTTACTTCCCCCATCCGCCGTTATCCCGATACCGCCATTCACCGGATTCTGTCCGCACTGGCCGAAAAGAAAAGCCCGGCAGACATTACCCGTCACTTTGCCGCTTTTGCCCAGAATGCTTCCGAGGAATCCTCCCGTCTGGAAGTCCGGGCAATGACTGCGGAGCGTTCTGCGGAAGACTGCTATCTGGCGGAATATATCCGTCAGCATATCGGGGAGACCTTTACCGGTGTGATCAGCGGCGTAACGGCTCGGGGCGTGTTTGTACAGCTGCCCAGCAGTGTGGAGGGCTTTGTACCGGTGGACAGTTTTGAAGGCTGTCACTTTGTATTTGACGGAATGATTACCCAACAGGACGAATGGAGCCATAAAAAACTCACCATCGGCCAGGAATTGCAGATTGTAGTGGTGGCCGCAGATGTCGCCACCGGACGCATTGATTTCCTTCCTGCAAAATCATAAAAGATTTTAACAGTATGAGGCCTCTTCCGAAACCGGAAGGGGTCTTTTCCTGTCATTGGGTATATTTGGACCGATTTTTTGCATATGAATCAATGGACAAGGAGAAACAGGGAAAAGGATGATTCCCTGAAAAACAAAAGGGGGAAAGCAAAATGCCCGATACCATGGTTCTGCTGACGGCGGGGGGAGTCCTGCTGCTGATGATTCTGGTACAGTTGTGTGCCGGAAACAAAAAGCCGGTTCGCGGTGCATTGGGAGGAATGCTTTTGGGGTGGCTATGTTTGCTGGCGGTCAATGTTTCCGGAGTATTTACCGGCGTGACGGTTCCTATCAGCGCATTGAGTCTTGGGGTCAGCGGAGCCGCCGGAATTCCAGGAGTAACGCTGTTGGTACTGTTGGATTTACTGTTGAAATAAAAAACCGGATGCTTCCCATGTGGGAAACATCCGGTTTTGATCATTTGGAATCAGTTTTTCAGGCTCTGCATGGGAGCGGGGATTCTGCCGCCGCGGTGAATAAACTTGGCGGGGGAGTAGCGGTTGACTTCCATCACAGGGCCGTTGCCCAGCAGGCCGCCGAAATTCAGCTCCTCGCCCACGGTTTTGCCGATAGCGGGAATGACGCGGACAGCGGTGGTCTTGCTGTTGACCATACCGATGGCGGCTTCGTCTGCGATAATAGCGGAAATCACTTCGCTGGTGGTGTCGCCGGGAATAACAATCATGTCAAGACCCACGGAGCAGACAGCGGTCATGGCTTCCAGCTTGGTCAGGGAAAGAGCGCCGCACTGTGCCGCGTGAATCATACCGGCGTCTTCGGTTACCGGAATGAAAGCGCCGGACAGGCCGCCGACATGGGAAGAGGCCATGACGCCGCCCTTTTTCACAGCGTCATTGAGCAGTGCCAGCGCAGCGGTGGTGCCGTGTGCGCCGCAGCACTCCAGACCCATTTCCTCCAGAATATACGCCACACTGTCGCCGATGGCAGGAGTGGGAGCCAGAGACAGGTCCACAATGCCGAAAGGCACGCACAGACGGCGGGAAGCTTCCTGTGCCACCAGCTGGCCCATACGGGTGACCTTGAAAGCGGTCTTTTTGATAATATCGGCAATGGCGGTGATGTCACAGTCGCCGGCTTTTGCCAGTGCTGCACGCACCACGCCGGGGCCGGAAACGCCCACGTTGATTTCGCAGTCCGGCTCGCCGGTTCCGTGGAATGCACCAGCCATGAAGGGGTTGTCCTCGGGGGCATTGCAGAACACCACCAGCTTGGCGGCGCCAATGCAGTCCCGGTCAGCGGTGCGCTCGGCCACTTCCCGGACAATGCGTCCCATTTTGGCAACTGCGTCCATGTTGATACCGGCCTTGGTGGAACCGATGTTCACAGAGGAGCAGACAAAATTGGTGCGGTCCAGTGCCTCGGGAATGCTCTCGATCAGGGCATAATCTCCGGGGCTGAAGCCCTTGTGTACCAATGCGGAATAACCGCCGATGAAGTTTACGCCCACCGTCTCGGCGGCACGGTCCAGCGCCAGCGCAAAACGAACCGGATCAACGCCGGGGTTAGCGCCTGCGATCATGGAAATGGGGGTGACGGAGATCCGCTTGTGAATAATCGGGATTCCGTACTCTTTGCTGATGTCCTCGCCGGTTTTCACCAGATTCTGAGCATAGCGGCAGATCTTGTCGTAAATTTTGTCACAGGCCCGGTTTGCGTCCGGGTCGATGCAGTCCAGCAGCGAAATACCCATGGTGATGGTTCTCACGTCCAGGTTTTCGTTGTCGATCATATTGATAGTTTCCAGTATATCATGGCTATTGAGCATACTTTCACGGCCTCCCGATTGAATTTTAAAACAGTGAGCAGCCAGAAACGGCTCAGATGCGGTGCATGGAGTTGAAAATGTCCTCGTGCATCACATGAATTTTCAGGTTCATTTCGTCCCCGAGTCCGGTCAGCTTGTCGGAAAGCTCGTTAAAGGGAACGGTGCAGCCGGAAATATCCACCATCATAATCATGGCGAACATCTCCTGCAAAATGGACTGGGTTACTTCCACCACGTTCACTCCGTTTTCCGCGCAGACGGTCGAAACCTTTGCCAGAATGCCCACCATATCCTTACCGATAACTGTAATCACAGCGCGCATAGTTGAATCCCTCCAAGTTTGTTTGTCTCTAAATTATGAAGGAGAATGCAGCAAAAGTCAAGCCCTGACAGGGAGCAGGGGGGCTTTTTTCGACAATCGTTCTTTTGATGCCGGTTGTACAAACAAGTGCCCGGTGATTCTCGTCCGGAAAAAAACGCGGCTCTGCTCTTTTCAGAATGAGACAGCTGTGATACAATAAGAAATACACATTGTTTTGGAATGAATCGAAAAAACCGCAGATAGGAGAAGAAAGAACATGATCCATGTCTGTTACGTGACTAATGACGGATATTGCAGCCATGCGGCGGTGTCAGCGGTATCCGTTTTTGAAAACAACCGGAACGACGATGTATGCGTCCATATTCTGGCTGAAAATATTTCCGAGGAAAGCCGCCGCCGTCTGGAAGCTGCCGCTGATCCCTATCCCCGGGGACAGATAGACATTATCGACTGCACCGGGTATGTGGAGCGCATTCAGAAAGAATATGCGCCTCAGGGCTGGAAAGGCACCTGCAACGCGTATCTCTATGTATTTACAGAAGAGCTGTTCCCCGATATTGACCGCCTTCTGTGGATTGACTGTGATATGGTGGTGCTGTCTTCCCTCCATGAGCTGTGGCAGACAGACCTGGAGGGCAAACTGACAGGCGCTGTGCTGGATGTGCCGGTGTTTCTCTCCATGGCTCCGGACGATCCCTTCTGGCAGAGTCACTTCTATTTTAACGGCGGTTTTCTGCTGCTGAATCTGAAAGAATACCGCGCCCGGCATATGGATGCGGTTTTGCAGGAGCGCCTGCGCCGGGATGGTGCCCGTTTCCGCTATCCGGATCAGACACTGCTGAATCTGGAATTCCCCGAGGAGGACGTGGTGCATCTGGATTTGCGATATGATTTTCCCGCCGGCATCAGCGACCGTTCTTACCGGTGGGCTGCCAGCTTGAACCGGCCGGAAAAGCCCACCTTTACCGTGGAGGAATACGAACAGGCCCGGAAGAATGTGGTCATCCTCCACTATATCGGAGGCTCCTTCCCCAACAAACCCTGGTTTACGGACTGCAAGGTGTGGGGCGGACAGTATTACCGCTATTATCGCTCCATTTCTCCCTATGCAGATATTCCCATGAAGACCTTTGCGGAAAGCCGGAAGGATGCCGGACTGGTACGGCTGTATACCCGTGCTTATGATACACTGCCCCTGTCGGTTGCCAGCCGAGGTGTTTATCATCTTCACCGGATGCTGGTGCGGAAAAAGAAATTCTGACCCCCGACAGGGCGGAAAACCTCAACGAAAGGACCGAAATTCCATGGCATTTCCCTGTTTGTCCGACTGTCACACTCATACCCTTTGTTCTCCCGACGGAAATGATTCCGCGGCCATGATGTGTCAGGCGGCAGAACGCGCCGGTTTGCATGCGATTGCCATTACCGACCACTGCGAATGCAACGATTATTTTAAGGACGGTTATCACCAGTCTGTTCCGCGCTCGTATCTGGAAGCCCGTCAGGCAGCAGTCAGATGTGAAAGCCGCCTTCGGATTTATGCCGGAATTGAATTGGGACAGCCCATGCAGAGTCTTTCGGTGGCGCAGTCCATTCTCAGCGGAGCTGACTATGATTTTGTATTGGGTTCCGTTCACAATATTCGGGGAAAAGAGGATTTCTATTTCCTCGATTACCGGCAGGAAAATATTTACGCGCTGCTGGACTCTTATCTGGACGAGCTTCTGGAAATGGTGGAGTGGGGCGGCTTTGACTCTCTGGCCCATTTGACCTATCCTCTCCGCTACATCGTCGGGGAAGCGGGCATTCCGGTGGATCTGGGACGTTATGATTATAAAGTGGACAAAATCCTGAAACGACTGGCGGAAAAAGAAAAAGCGCTGGAAGTAAACACTTCCGGTCTGCGCCAGAAAATTGGCATGACGCTGCCGTCCCTCCATCTGGTGCGCCGGTTCCGGGAACACGGCGGAAAATATGTGACCATTGGTTCCGATTCTCACCGCTGGAAAGATGTAGGAGCGGGAATCGAAGCTGGATTGCAGGTGATTCAGGAGGCCGGATTCACCCATTACACCGTGTATGAAAAGCGCAGTCCCAAGCTGATTTCGCTGACCTGACGGAAAATCCGTCTTGATTTGTATAGAAACAGGGGTATCCCGCTTGGATATCCGAATCTGGAGGTGCTATTATGGATAAATTACTGCAAATTCTGAAGGAAAACGCCCGTATTCCCAGCGAGCAGCTGGCTGCCATGCTTGACTGCACAAAGGAAGAAGTGGAAAAGGCCATTGCCGATTATGAAGCAAAAGGCGTCATCAAGGGATATCAGGCCCTGATTAACTGGGAAAAAGCCGATGAAAACCGGGCTTCTGCTTTGATTGAACTGAAAGTCAGCCCTAAGCGTGACCGCGGTTTTGACGAGATTGCCAACCGTGTGATGGCGTTCAGCGAGGTGGAAAGCGTCAGCCTCATGTCCGGTGGTTTTGATCTGGCGGTGATCGTCAGCGGAAAGAGTATGCAGGATATCGCCATGTTTGTGGCACGGCGGCTGTCTCCTCTGGACGGCGTGCTGGCCACTGCCACGCACTTTTTCCTGACCCGTTACAAAGACGGAGGCGTTTCCTTTGTGGACGAAGAAACTGACGAAAGAAGGGACAGTTGGAGTGATTGACTATCAGTCTTTTTTGAACCGGGAGGTTCAGCAGGTGAAGCCTTCGGGAATTCGCCGGTTTTTTGACATTGCCAGTGAAATGGACAATGTGATCTCCCTGAGTATCGGTGAACCGGATTTTTCCACGCCCTATCATGTCCGTCAGGAAGGCATTCGTACACTGGAAAAGGGAAAAACCTGGTATTCCCCCAATCGGGGCTTTATGGAGCTTCGGGAAGAGATCAGTTCCTGGATGAATCGAAAATACGGCGTGACCTATGAGCCCAAAACCGACGTGTTGGTGACAGTGGGCGGTTCCGAAGCACTGGATATGTGCATCCGCTCTCTCATCAATCCCGGCGATGAGGTGCTGATTCCGGAGCCCAGCTTTGTCTGTTATGTGCCCATGACCCAGATGGCCAAGGGCGTGCCAGTGGTAATCGAGACCAAGGCCGAAAACCATTTCCGTCTGACAGCGGAAGAGTTGCGCAGCAAGATTACCGACAAAACCAAGCTGCTGATTCTGCCTTTCCCCAATAACCCCACTGGCGCCGTCATGCGCCGGGAGCATCTGGAAGCCATTGCCGAAGTGGTGCGGGAGCACAACCTGCTGGTGCTGTCCGATGAAATCTATGGAGAGCTGACTTATGGAAAAGAAAAGCATGTGTGCTTTTCCTCTCTGCCGGGCATGAAGGAACGGACCATTGTGGTCAACGGTTTTTCCAAAATGTTTGCCATGACCGGCTGGCGTTTGGGCTTTGCCGTAGGCCCCAGGGAGATTCTTGCGCCTATGACCAAGCTGCACCAGTACGCCATTATGAGCGCGCCGACAACCGCGCAATATGCTGCCATGGAGGCGCTACGCAATGGCGATGAGGATATCGAGTATATGCGCAGTCAGTATGACATGCGCCGCCGCCTGATTGTGGACGGTTTGAACCGTCTGGGCCTGACCTGCTTTGAGCCGGAAGGCGCTTTCTATGTGTTTCCCAGCCTGAAAAAGAGCGGCCTCAGCTCCGAGGAGTTCTGTGAAAAGCTGCTGTATGACGAGCATGTTGCAGTGGTTCCCGGCAACGCTTTCGGCGAGTGCGGAGAGGGTTTTGCCCGCATTTCCTATTCCTATTCCATCAAACATATCAGCGAGGCGCTTCGCCGGATTGAGCGCTTTATGGGGCGTCTGTAATGGGGGAGGAAAATACAGTTTGCCTTTCCGCCTGCTCCGGCTACGACTGGGAGCAGCTTCGGAGCACGGTGGCCCGTCAGTTTGATTTGCTGGAAGCGGAAAAGCTCCTGCATCCGGGGATCAAAGTCGTCATCAAACCCAATCTGGTAGTAAAAGCCGGACCGGATGCCGGCATTGCCACTCATCCGCTGGTAACGGCTGCCGCCGCCTTGTGGCTGCGGGAACACGGAGCAGAAGTGCTCATTGCCGAAAGCCCCGGCGGTCTGTATACGCCGGCTGCATTGAAAGCTATTTACGGAGCCTGCGGCTATCTGGAAATGTCCGAAAAATTCGGGATTCCCCTGAATTACGATTGTTCCCATCGGGAGGTACAGGCGCCGGAGGGACGGCGTTCCCGCTTATTCCCCATCATCACCCCCATTCTGGAAGCGGATCTGGTGGTGGATATTGCCAAGATGAAATCCCATTGTATGACCATGCTCAGCGGTGCGGTGAAAAATCTTTTCGGTACTGTGCCCGGCCTGATGAAACCGGAGTTCCATTGCCGTTTCCCGGAAAAACCGGCGTTCAATGAAATGCTGGTGGATTTGTGCCAGCTGGTAAAGCCCGGCTTATGCCTGGTAGACGGCATTCTGGCCATGGAGGGAAACGGCCCCACCGGAGGAAAACCCCGTTTTATGGGCGTACTGGCAGCAGGACGGAATCCCTATACAGTGGATATGGCCTGTGCGGCCATGATGAATATGGACCCCATGCAGGTTCTGATGCTGAAAGATGCCGCAGGCCGGGGATTGTGCCCGTCCTCGCTGAAAGAGCTGGAATTTCCCGATCAGCGGCCGGAAGACTTTCTGGCAAAGGACTTTTTGCAGCCGGAATCCAAAACCAGTAACTTTATTGAACGGCTGCCCAAATTCATGCAGCCTGTTGCCACCCGTCTGGCAACGCCCTATCCGAAAATTAAAACGGTACAGTGTATCGGCTGCGGAAAGTGTGCGGAAAGCTGTCCTCAGCACACCATTGCGCTGGAAGGCCAGCCTCGAAAAGCCCATATTGACTACAGCAAGTGTATTCGCTGTTATTGCTGCCATGAAATGTGCCCGGCTCATGTCATTGAGATCAAGCGGCTGTCTCTTTTCAA
>ERZ1643250.3236-NODE-3236-length-11354-cov-21.145765_pt1 | contig 11354 bp, 9 predicted proteins | sample MGYA00579262_ERZ1643250 | MGnify/ENA primary metagenome ERZ1643250 (study PRJEB29033, sample SAMEA4952265) | chicken gut metagenome | biome: Broiler Chicken; feature: Gastrointestinal Tract; material: Caecum | place: Ireland | collected 2018 | study: Broiler...
GCCCGTGGAGAGCTCCGGCCCCGGGTTCTCCGCAAAGGTCAGGGTGGGGGAGGCGTCCGCCTGGGAGGACGCCGAGCTCTCCGCCTGCACGGAAGTGGAAGAAACGTCGGGGCCGCCCAAGGCGTCCAGCGTGAGGGGGCCGTACAGGCTGCGGCCTGTCACAGCCTCCACCAGTGCCTTGGCCTCGTCCTGGGCCAGGGCATCGGCTGTTTGCTCCTCGGGAGTGAGCTCATCCCCCGCGGGCCTTTGGGCGTAGCCGTACACTGTAACCGCCACGGGGCTTTCCCCTTTTTGGAAGCTGGCTCGGTAGGCGGTGAGGTGTTCTAGCGGAATCATGCGTCCGGTGGTGTCCTCCTCGCGGAACGTTTCTAAGGTGTTGGTGACAGCGTACACGTCTTGGCCGTTTACCTGGTTGTTGGGCTCTTGGATGATATCATAGCTCAGTTCCCGCCGGCGCAGGGCTTCCCAGTCCAGGGGGCCGGGCCGCAGGACCACCAGGAACCGGCCGCCAATCTCCTGGCTACCTTCATCCGCGCCGTAGAGATATACCCCTTCCAAGTCCCCGGAGGGATCGAACACAGCCCATCCGGCCAGGGGGAGGTTTTCCTGCCAGGGCAGCTGCCCGCCCCAGATGGACTGCATCTCCTCCTGGGTCAGCTCCCGGTTGGTAGAGCCCTCTGCGAAGCCCTCCGGCCAACGGCCCAGGTTGAAATCCTCCTCCATGGCCTGTAAAAATTCCTCATAGCTGCCGTACTCCTCCTGGGTTTCCACCGTGTAGGTGGCGAACTCCAGGGGGGCCGGGCTGCCCAGGGGCCCCAGCACAATAAGATGGTAGGAGTCGCCATAGTTCACATTGGGGGTGTCATCCCCCAGAGGCTCCACTCCAATCCCCTCCAGGCTCAAGCCGTAGTGTACCCCGTAGCCGGCCGCCACCTCTGCCAAGTGCTCAGCATCTTCTGTTGTCAAAGTATTGCCGTTGCCCACAGCAATCAGGCCCACGCTGGCGCCATCCAGAGTGTAGCCGGTGCAGTACAGGGTGGAATCCACGTAAGTTGTTTCGCCGGATACCGGGTCGATATAGCTTTCCTGATACTCACTCTGGGCGGCTTTTACCTCCACGCCCTCCACGGTGTTGTTGGGTTCTTCCAGAAAGAACAACTGGTCCTCTATATCTGTGGGAAGCTCATTCTCTCCCAGCGCCAGTAAGAAAGCTGGCGCTGCCCCCACAGGGAAGGGCTGCGGGCTTTCCTCCACAGTGGAAGGTGTGTAGCCCGATACTGTCACTTGGATGATGTTCCCGTCTTCTCCAAAGATGCCAGAGCCCAGCAGGTAGTACTCTTTCATCCAGGAAAGGCCCGGTTGGCTCCGCAGGTATTCCAGCTCGTCCAGGGTCAAATCCCGCTGGGTCACGCCTTCCGCGTAAAGGACGCCAGTACTACTGCTGGTGCCTGTCTCGTTTACGGCAAACTCTAAATCTGGCACTTCCACAGTTTGGGCGCTATCCTCCGCCACCATCATACTGCCCTCTGGGCTCACCAGGGACAGCTGGCCGGTGAGGAGCACCACGGCTGTGCCGATGCCCAGGCACAGCGCCAAGGCGGCGGCCACGGCCCACACCGGGTGGCGGCGGATGGTTTTGGGCGCGGCGCCCCAGGGCTCCACGTCCTCCAGCAGCTTGGGGTCAATGTCGTTTAAAGCGGTGAGCAAATCTTTCGCGATCATTCCAAAACCCCCTTTTCCAATAAATACTTGCGCAGCTTCTCCCGCAGCCGGGAGAGCCGCACGGCCACGTTGTTTTCCGTCATGCCCAGGCGCAGGGCCAGCTCCTTGTGGGTGCAGGCGTACCAGTACCGCCCCAAAAACAGCACCCTGTCCCGCTGGGAAAGCCCCCGCAGAAAGCCCTCCAGGGCGGCGCGCAGCTCCTTGGCGTCCTGCTGCTGCTCTGGTCCGGTGTGGTCCGCCAGGCAGCTTTCCAGCTCGGAGTAGGCCAAGTCGAACTGGGAGTTCCGCTTTTGGGCGATGTTCCAGTGATAGCGCTTTAGGCACAGGTTGCGCACCACCCGCAGGGCATAGGGCAGCAGGGGCTGGGGCCGCGCCGGCGGGATGCTGTCCCACAGCCCCAGGTAGGCGTCGTTTACACACTCCTCGGCGTCCTGGGGGTTAGAGAGGATATTCCCCGCAAGCCTGCGCAGCTGGGTGCCGTATGCCATGGCCAGGGCGTCCACCGCCTGGGGGGAGCGCTTCCAGAACAGCTCCACAATTTCCCGGTCTTTCATCTCCATCCCTCCCTCTACCCCTATTCTACACTTTCCCGGGGAAACCTTACAGCCGTTGGAAGGTTTTGGGAGAAATTTTTCGGACGAACTTTTGTTTAAGTTTATTTTTTAACAAATCCGTTACCCTCTTGCGCATGGCTGGCAAATTCTATATAATATAGATTATATTGTAGCGCTTTACTGTGGAAAACAGAAAGCCTTTGGGGCGAAGCGCTGGATCATACTACAAAGGAGGTTTCCACTATGGCGGAAAAGAAGGAACCGTTGCTGCTGCTGGACAACAGCACCATGTATGTCATTGGGGCGGGGGACTACCACTCCACCAATCTCACCTTTGAGGAGGCCAAGGCCATCATTGACATGTACCAGACCGAGGACATCCTGCGCTGCTTTACCGACCGGGCCACCGAGCAGGTCCTCCACGATTTTGTGGGGATAGAGCCCCGGGACTTTGCCTACAAGCCCATCCGCAAGATGCGCGTAGGGCAGGACGCCATTGCCGTCAAGCGGTACATCACCCCCTCGGAAACCCAGCCCGAGGTGGAAGCCACAGACGGCGTCCTTGCCAAAAAGATTCAAAACGTGTATGTCTACTGCCAATATATCACCCGTGTTTCCTAAACCAGGGGGACACAGTTCCCCCCCAGCGGGCCGCCACAGCTTGTGGAGGCCCGCTTTTTCCTGCCCGGGCGCAAGGGCACAGGAACGCAAGAAAAAATTCAGAAACTGTTTAAGATTTCTTGAGAAGGATACCGTATACTAGAATTATGTTAAAACGTGCAAGAAAACGGACGAGAAGGAGAGCCTTTATGGAAAAACGGGAACAGAGGAAAAAGCGGGCTGTGGCGCTGGTGTGCCTGGGATTGTTTGTGGCATTTTCCCTGGCAGTGTGCTGGTTTGTGGGCAAGCCCATGCTGCAGTTTGTCTCCCAGCCGGAGCAGTTCCGCGCCTGGGTGGACAGCCACGGCTTTTGGGGGCGGCTGGCCTTTTTGGGCATGGTGGCCTTCCAGGTGATTATCGCCATTGTGCCGGGAGAGCCCCTGGAAATCGGCGCGGGGTACGCCTTTGGCGCGGTGGAGGGCACCTTGCTGTGCATCTTGGGCACCACCTTGAGCAGTGTCCTCATTTTCTTGGTGGTGAAGAAGTTTGGCATGCGGGTGGTCACCCTGTTTGTCTCCGAGGAAAAGATACGCTCCTTTACATTCCTGCAAAACACCCGGCGGCTGAACCTTATCGCCTTCCTTCTCTTTTTCATCCCCGGCACGCCCAAGGACGTGCTCACCTATGTTGTGGGCCTAACGCCCATGCGCCTGCCCACCTGGGTGCTCATCACCACCGTGGCGCGCATCCCCTCGGTTATCACCTCCACCATTGGCGGCGACGCCCTGGGCACGGAGAACTACCTTTTCGCGGTGGTGGTGTTCGCAGCCACGGCCCTTATCAGCGGCGTGGGGGTGCTGGTGTACCGGCAGATCACCAAGCACCACCAGAAAAAGGAGCAGGAGCGGGAGGCCGCCGAAAAGGCCGGCCACAACGCCCTGGATGGCTCCGCTGTATAAAACCGTGAATACGCCGCATACCATGGCGGATGGCTTGGGAAATCCTGCCGGAAAAGCGGCAAATCTTTGTGTAAAAGTGCGGGAGCGGCCCTGAAAATGGGGGCCGCTCCTCTCTTTTTTGCAAAAATTATGAATAAATATGCAATAACATCTTGATTTTTCCGAAAACGGGTGTATAATAACAAGTGTCACAAGACAACGCAACGATTTTGAAATTGAAATAAAAGGAAGGGACCCATCATGGCAAACGAGATTAAGAAGGTTGTGCTGGCCTACTCCGGCGGCCTGGATACCTCTATCATCATCCCCTGGCTGAAGGAAAACTACAACAACTGCGAGGTCATCGCGGTTTCCGGCGACGTGGGCCAGGGCACCGAGCTGGACGGCCTGGAGGAAAAGGCCAAAAAGACTGGCGCCTCCAAGCTGTACGTGCTGGACCTGAAAGAGGAGTTCATCCAGGACTACGTCTATCCCACGGTGAAGGCCGGGGCTGTGTATGAGAACAAGTACCTGCTGGGCACCTCCTTTGCCCGGCCCATCATCGCCAAGGGCATTGTGGACATCGCCAAGAAAGAGGGCGCCGACGCCATCTGCCACGGCTGCACCGGCAAGGGCAACGACCAGGTGCGCTTCGAGCTGGCCATCAAGGCCTTCGCCCCGGATATGAAGATTATCGCCCCCTGGCGCATTTGGGATATCAAGTCCCGCGAGGAGGAGATTGAGTACGCTGAGGCCCACGACATCCCCCTGAAAATCAGCCGGGAGACCAACTACTCCAAGGACAAGAACCTGTGGCACCTCTCCCACGAGGGCCTGGATTTGGAAAACCCCGCCAACGAGCCCCAGTACAACAAGCCGGGCTTCCTGGAGCTGGGCGTCTCCCCCGAGCAGGCCCCCGACGAGCCCACCTACATCACTTTGCACTTTGAGAAGGGCGTGCCCACCCAGCTGGACGGGGAGACCCTCACCGGCGTGGAGATGGTGTCCAAATTGAACGAGCTGGGCGGCAAGAACGGCATCGGCCTGGCGGACATCATCGAGAACCGCCTGGTGGGCATGAAGTCCCGCGGCGTCTACGAGACCCCTGGCGGCACCATCCTCTACCACGCCCACAACAAGCTGGAAGAGCTGTGCCTGGATAAAGAGACCTACCACTACAAGCAGCAGGTGGCCTTAAAGTTCGCCGACCTGGTGTACAACGGCCAGTGGTACACCCCCCTGCGCCAGGCCCTGTCCGCCTTTGTGGACTCCACCCAGGAGACCGTCACCGGCGACGTGAAGCTGAAGCTGTATAAGGGCAACATCATCGACGCGGGCGTCACCTCTCCCTACTCCCTGTACGACGAGGAAATCGCCACCTTTGACGAGGACGAGGTGTACAACCAGGCCGATTCCGCCGGGTTTATCAACCTGTTCGGCCTGCCCATCAAGGTCCAGGCGAAGAAGGGCCTGACCTACGACAAGTAAAGCGCTTTTCCCGTGGAAAAGTGGAAAAATCCAAAAGGTGAGGGCGGACAGTCGTCTGCCCTTTCCTGCTTCCCAGGGAGGGAAAACAGGTGGAGCTTGTAGACATATACGACGCCCAGGGCCGCCCCACCGGCAAGGTCCAGGATAGGGAAGCGCCCCTGGCCGCGGGGGAGTACCTGCTGGCTGTGGGCGTGTGGATTGTGGACGGGGAGGGCTGCATCCTCCTCACCCAGCGCAGCCCGGAGAAGCGCTGGGCCCCCGGCAAGTGGGAGAATACCGCCGGCCACGCCCAGGCCGGGGAGGACTGCCCCGCCGCCATGGCCCGGGAAATCCGGGAGGAGATTGGCCTGGAGATTGCCCCGGAGCAGCTGGTCCCCCTGGGCAGCAGCCCAGCCACCGGCCACTATATCGGCGAGAACTACGGCCTGCGCTTGCGCCAGCGGCCGGAGCGCCTCACCTTCCAGCCGGGGGAGACCTGCGCCGCCAAGTGGGTCACCCCCGAGGAGCTGGACAAGATGGCCCAAAGCGGGGAGCTTTCCCCCTCGGTGCTCTCCCACCTGGAGGGCAGCTACCGGGAGGCGTTCCTCCAGTTTATCGGCCGCCAAGGCAGCACTTTGTTAAGGAAAGGATGAAGCCCCATGAAACTGTGGAAAGGCCGCTTCCAAAAGGAAGCCGACCCCAAGACCAACGACTTTAACTCCAGCATCTCCATTGACAGCCGGATGTACCGGGAGGACATAGAGGGCAGTATGGCCCACGCCACCATGCTGGGGGCGTGCGGCATCATCGAGAAAGGCGAAAGCGAGAAAATCGTGGAGGGCCTGCAGGGCATTTTGGCCGATTTGGATTCCGGCGCTTTGATGATCGACCCCGACGCCGAGGACATCCACACCTTTGTGGAGGGGGAGCTCACCGCCCGCATCGGCGACGCCGGCAAGCGCCTGCACACCGCCCGCAGCCGCAACGACCAGGTGGCCTTGGATGTGCGCCTGACCCTGCGCAAGGACTGCGCCGCCGTCCAGGCCCAGCTGAAGGACTTTGTGAAAGTGCTGTGCCATAAAGCGGAGCAGTACGCCGCCACCGTCATGCCGGGCTACACCCACATGCAGCGGGCCCAGCCCATCACCTTCGGCCACCATCTCATGGCCTACGCCGAGATGCTGCTGCGGGACCTCTCCCGCCTGGAGGACGCCCTAAAGCGCATGGACGTCATGCCCTTGGGCAGCGGCGCCCTGGCCGGCACCACCTACCCCCTGGACCGGACCATCACCGCCAAGCTGCTGGGCTTTTCCCAGATCAGCCAGAACAGCTTGGACGGCGTCTCCGACCGGGACTTCTGCGCGGAAATCGCCTTTGACGCCTCCCTCATCATGGTGCACCTGTCCCGCTTCTGCGAGGAGCTGGTGCTGTGGTGCTCCTGGGAGTTCCAATTCATCGAGCTGGACGACGCCTTTTCCACCGGCTCCAGCATCATGCCCCAGAAGAAGAACCCGGACATTGCCGAGCTGATTCGGGGCAAAAGCGGCCGGGTGTTCGGCGATTTGATGGCGCTGCTCTCCATGATGAAGGGCCTGCCCCTGGCCTACAACAAGGACATGCAGGAGGACAAGGAGGCCGTGTTCGACGCGGTGGACACCCTCAAGCTGTGCCTGACGCCCCTCATCCCCATGGTGGAGACCATGACCGTGAAGGAGGACAAGATGCGCGCCGCGGCCGCCGGTGGCTTTATCAACGCCACGGACTGCGCCGACTACCTGGTGGCGGAGAAGGGCCTGCCCTTCCGGGACGCCTATAAAATCACCGGGGAGCTGGTGGCCCTGTGCATTCAAAAGGGCCTGACTTTGGAGACCCTGCCCCTGGAGGCGTACCAAGCCGTCTGCCCCGCCTTTGATGAGGGCGTGTACGGCGCCATCTCCCTGGAGAAGTGCGTGGGCGGCCGGAAGGTGCTGGGCGGCCCCGCCCCGGAGAACGTGAAAGCCCAGGCCCAGCGGGTGTTGGGACTGCTGGAAAAGGAGGAAAATTGACATGGAGAAGATCAGAGTGGGCGTGGTGGGAGCCACGGGCTACGCGGGCAGCGAAATCTGCCGGCTGATTGCGGGCCATCCCCAGGCGGAGCTGGCCGCCATCAGCTCCGTCAGCTTTGAGGGCATGGCCCTCTCCCAGGTGTACCCCGCCTACAACCAGATGATTGATTTGGTCTGCGGCACCCAGGACCAGGTGGTGGAGCAAAGCGACGTGGTCTTCGCCGCGCTGCCCCACGGCCTCTCCCAGGACTTGGCCGCCCAGTGCGACGCCTTGGGCAAGACCTTCATCGACATGGGCGCGGACTTCCGCCTGGAGGACGAGGCCGCTTACCAGGAGTGGTACGGCGGCGCCTACCAGGACAAGGCCCTCCACGAGAAGGCCGTGTACGGCCTGCCGGAGTTCTTCCGGGAGAAGATTCGGGGGAAGAAGGTCATCGCCAACCCGGGCTGCTACACCACGGCGGTGCCCCTGGCCTTGGTGCCCGCCTTGGAGGCCGGGCTTATCGAGAGTGACGGCATCATCGCCGACTGCAAATCCGGCGTCACCGGCGCGGGGCGCAAGCCCACCCAGGGCAACCACTACCCCGAGCTCAACGAGAGCTTCACCGCCTACAAGGTGGCGGCCCACCGCCACACCCCGGAGATTGAGCAGACCTTGTCCAAGATGGTGGGCAGCCCCCTGAAGGTTACTTTCGTGCCCCACCTGCTGCCCATCAACCGGGGCATTTTGGCCACCTGCTACGCCAAGCTGAAGCCCGGCGTCACCGAGGACCAGCTGTGGGAGGCCTACCACGCCCGCTACGACGGGGAGTACTTCGTCCGCCTGCTGGAAAAGGGCCAGGTGGCCAACGTGAAGAACGTGCGCTACAGCAACTTCTGCGACGTGTCCCTGTTTGTGGACAGCCGCACCGGCACCTTCATCGCCATCTCCGCCATCGACAACATGGTCAAAGGGGCGGCGGGCCAGGCTATCCAGAACATGAACCTCAGCTTCGGCCTGGAGGAGACCGCGGGACTGACCATTGTCCCTCCGGCCTTCTAAACAGGGGAACCACATAGATTAAGTAGAGAGAGGGGAATCCACCTATGAAGATGATAGAAGGCGGTGTCACAGCGGCCCAGGGCTTTGTGGCCGGGGGCATCCACTGCGGCATCCGCAAGAATAAATCCAAGCCCGACCTGGCCATGATTTACAGCGAAAAGCCCTGCGCTGCAGCCGCCGTGTACACCCAGAACCTGGTAAAGGGCGCGCCCATCCTGGTCACCCAGAAGAACATCGCGGACGGCGCCGCCAAGGCTGTCATCTGCAACTCCGGCAACGCCAACACCTGCAACGCCGACGGTGTGGAGAAAGCCCAGGCCATGTGCGATTTGGCCGCCCAGGCCCTGGGCATCGAGCCCCAGGATGTGGTGGTGGCCTCCACCGGCGTCATCGGCCAGGTGCTGCCCATGGAGCCCATCCAGGCGGGCATCCCGGAGCTGGTGAAATCCCTGAGCGCCCAAGGCTCCCATGCCGCGGCCACCGCCATCATGACCACCGACACCCTCCCCAAAGAGGCGGCGGCGGAAGTGGAGATTGGTGGCAAAACCGTGAAGGTGGGGGGCATCTCCAAGGGCAGCGGCATGATCCACCCCAACATGGCCACCATGCTGTGCTTTGTCACCACGGACTGCGCCATCAGCCCGGCCATGCTGGACAAGGCCATCCACCAGGTGACGGAAAAGACCTTCAACATGATTTCCATCGACGGGGACACCTCCACCAACGACACCTTCGCCATCTTGGCCAACGGCGCCGCGGGCAACCCGGAAATCACCGCCCCCGGCCCGGACTACGACGCCTTTGTCCAGGCCCTGGAGGCCGTGTGCCGCACCCTCTCCAAGCTGATGGCAGGGGACGGGGAAGGGGCCACCAAGCTGCTCATCTGCCAGGTGGATGGGGCCGCCACCTTGGATATGGCCCGCACCGTGGCCAAAAGCGTGATTTGCTCCACTTTGTTCAAGGCGGCCATGTTCGGCGCGGACGCCAACTGGGGCCGGGTGCTGTGCGCCATTGGCTACTCCGGCGCGGCGGTGGACGTGAACAAGATTGACGTCAGCTTCCGCTCGGCCAAAGGCCAGGTGGACGTGTGCCAAAAGGGCGCGGGCATCCCCTTCTCCGAGGAGGAGGCCTCCCTGGTGCTGGGGGAGGGGGAGATTGAAATCCTCATCCACCTGCACATGGGGCAGGAGAGCGCCCAGGCCTACGGCTGCGACTTGACCTACGACTACGTGAAAATCAACGGCGATTACCGCACGTAACGCCATGGGAAGGGGAGCTTCCATGAAAGTGAAACGAAAGGCCGGCCCGCCCCTGGGCCCCTGGGACATCGCCGCCTGTGTGATGGCGGGGCTCTTGTACCTGGACGTGCTGTGCTTCCTCATCTTGACGGTGGCGGGCATAGGCCTGCTGCTGGTGTACGCCTTGGAGTGCGGCATCGTCACAGGTGTGCTGCTGCTTTTGGGGATGTTCCTGTATTTTCTGGGGAAATCCCGGGGCATGGGGAAGCTGTCCCGGCGGCTGCTTTTGGGCGGGCTCATCGCCGGGGGCGTGCTGCTGCTGCTCTTTGCCCTGGCCGTGGGGGCGCTTATCCTCTACACCGCTACCTACACGGCAGGGCTGTAAACTTCGCAAGGGGGAAACTGTGGTGGAATTTTCAAACAACCAGCGGGCGCAGGTCCTGGTCCAGGCCCTGCCCTACATCAAGAAATACGCGGGCAAAACCGTGGTGGTGAAATACGGCGGCAACGCCATGATTGACGAGGGCCTGAAAAACGACGTGATGAACGACATCGTGCTGATGCAGCTGGTGGGCATCAACGTGGTGCTGGTCCACGGCGGCGGGCCGGAAATCAACGCCATGCTCAAAAAAATCCAGAAGGAGAGCAAGTTCCTAAACGGCATGCGCGTCACCGACCAGGAGACCATGGACATTGTCCAGCAGGTGCTGGCGGGCAAGGTGAACAAGGACCTGGTCCAGCGCCTGGAGGACGCCGGCGGCAAAGCCGTGGGCCTGTGCGGCCTGGACGGTTCCCTGCTGAAAGCCGACCAGCTGGACACCCAGCTGGGCTTTGTGGGGGAGATTCGGGAGGTCAACGCGGAGATACTCCAGAACGCCTCGGCCAACGGCTATGTGCCCATTGTGTCCACCGTGGCGGCGGGGTACCACGGGGAGGTGTTCAACATCAACGCCGACGTGGCCGCCGCCCGCATCGCCGCCTCCTTGGGGGCCATGAAGCTGATTTTGATGACGGACGTCCGGGGCCTGCTGCGGGACAAGGAGGACGAAAGCACCCTCATCCCCGTGGTGAACGTCAGCGACGTCAGCCGCTTGAAGAAGGAGGGCATTATCTCCGGCGGGATGATACCCAAAATAGACTGCTGCGTGGACGCGGTGCGCCGGGGCGTGGGCAGGGCCCATATCATCGACGGGCGGACGCCCCACTCCATCTTGGTGGAGCTGTTCACCGACGAGGGCATCGGCACCATGTTCTATTAAGTCCGTGGCCGGGTCCGTGGCCGGACTGGACAAGTCGCGAACAGCGCTTAAGGCGCTGGGGCCTGCTGAGGGCCGCTAGCTTATAAGCCCGCGCTTACGTTAGGTGGAGACAAGGAAAAGTTTTGCCAGCTTTTTCAAAAGCTGCGGGTTGTAGGGCAGCGCCCTACGACCTTGACCTTGCCGCGCAGCGGGAAAGAAAACCAGGGCCAAGCCCGCACGGCGCGCAGCGCATAGGGCGCAGGCGCGGACGGCTGGCAGCGGGCCACGTCCAGAATGCTCAGGGCGGGCAAAGGCTGGGAAGGTTTTCCGCAAGCGGTCGCGGGAGGCCCGGACCCTTGTTTTGACAATGTCCCTGTTTTTTTACGGCTTACGCCTAGGGAAAAGGGGCAAGGCCCTAAGGCCCGGCTTTATTACCTGCAGCTTTTGAAAAAAGTTTGAGCAAAACTTTTACGCCGCTTCGCGGTTTACAATTCTATCATGTTGGGAGTG
>ERZ1643250.3237-NODE-3237-length-11344-cov-6.063956_pt1 | contig 11344 bp, 12 predicted proteins | sample MGYA00579262_ERZ1643250 | MGnify/ENA primary metagenome ERZ1643250 (study PRJEB29033, sample SAMEA4952265) | chicken gut metagenome | biome: Broiler Chicken; feature: Gastrointestinal Tract; material: Caecum | place: Ireland | collected 2018 | study: Broiler...
GTGGCCCAGATACACCACATCCTGCAAAATGCGGCTGACACCGACCGAAGTCCATTCCCTGTGCCGGGAATAGTCGGCAGGATCCAGCCCGGGGTGAATCTGGCATCGGTATACCGCGGGCGGCGGTTCGCCGCGCCCGTTCAGCGCACGCGCGATTTCCGCCGGCCGCTTACCGGCAGCCGCCCAGGTGAAGATCTGCCGCACAACTGCGGCCGCCCGCTCGTCCGGGATCAGATGATTTTTGTCCTTTGGATCTTTCTGATATCCGTATGGGGCAAAATTGCCGACGAACTTCCCTGCCTGCATTTTGGCATGCAGCGCGCTGCGGATCTTGCGGCTGGCGTCGCGCGCGTACATCTCGTTGACGACGTTGCGAAACGGCGCCAGATCGGTATCCGCGCGCGCAGTGTCGATGCCGTCGTTGACCGCGATCAGGCGCACGCCGTGCTCCGGGAACACAAGCTCTAAATACCGCCCGGTCTGGATATAGTCGCGGCCAAGGCGCGACAGGTCTTTGACCAGCACGATATCGAACCGGTGCTGCTCCATATCGCGCAGCATGTCCTGAAAGCGAGGGCGGTCGAAGCTCGTGCCCGACCACCCGTCGTCTGCATATTCCTCGATCACAGAGAAGCCTTGCCGCGCGGCATATTCCCGCAGCAGCGCGCGCTGGTTCTGGATGCTTTCGCTTTCGCCGCGGTTGTCATCATCGCGGCTCAGCCGCAGGTACAGGACCGCCCGGCAGGCGGCCGATTGTTTTGTCATACAGACGCCTCCCTCCTAAATATTGCCGCCTGTGGACGGTCTTAGCTTACACTGTCTTACCCGCGGCTTCCGCCTCGAACTGCGCTGCAATCACATTCTCGAGCAAATCGAGCAGGGTGCTGCTGCGCGGTGATGAGCGCGGGGTTGCTTGGTGATTGCTCATGGTAATACCCTCCTTCTCGCCTCGTTATAGTATATGGGGCATGCATCTAAGTTCACCACGAGACAAAATTTTTTTAGACATACACTAATATCTATTATTATGGTATATATTTAACCTCTGCTTATTTTCGCTTTTTTACACAATTGCAGCATTTACCACAGCGTTTTTGCTTCTTTTCGCCAAAATGATGCTCGATTTCGCGCCATAGACAGCCGTCAGAATCGATGAGATTATGCAAAGCATAAAGGCGCTTGAGCTTGCGGCGAACTGCTTTTTTACCCCCGGCGCGGGAAAGGATGCGCTTGTTGCGCTCGAAGTCGCTTTTTGCATAAATCAGGACACAGCGCGACTTCTTTCCGTCACGTCCAGCGCGGCCGATCTCCTGCACGTAGCCGTCCATCGACAGCGGCAGGCCTGCGTGAATCACCATACGGACGTCGGACTTGTCGATACCCAGGCCAAACGCATTCGTCGCGACCATGATCGGCGTTTTTTCGCTCATAAACGCGGCCTGCGCATGCTTGCGCTTTGCCTGTTTCATTTTCCCGTGATACTTGCCGATCGCGTAGCCGCGGCTTTTGAGCCAGCGGTGCAGCGCCTTGACCATTTTCACGGTCGGACAGTAGACGATGGCCGAATCCTCACCGTTCCAATTCTCCAGCACCCGCTCGACCGCCTGAAAGCGAATAGTTTCGAGCGTTTTACCGTGCTTTCCGGCCTCGATCCGCTTTACCGACAACCGCAAATTAGATCGCCGGATGGGCGTACGAAAGGTTTTCGCATCGCGCATACCCAGACTGTCGCGGATGCGACGACAGTCTGCCTTGGTAGCCGTGGCGGTCAGCGCAAGCAACTGCGGGCGGCGCGGCAACGTGTCCGCAAAGTGGCCGATTTCGGCATAGGCGCGTCGGAAGTCATCCTGCGTCTGCGCTAGAATATGGGCTTCGTCGACGGCTATACGAACGATATCGGCCTGTGCCAGTGCACCAGCGACCTCAGGGCTTTGCAACTGCTCGGGTGCGAGGTACAGCAGCCCGCCATGCGCACAGGCATCCTGCAGCACGGCAGTATGCTGGGCAGGAGTCAAATCACTATTGAGCACAGCTGCGCGGATCCCTTTGGCGGTTAGCGCAGCGACCTGATCCTGCTGTAACGCGCGGAGCGGAGACAGCACCAGCGTCAGATTGCCCTCACCATCCAGTACGGCGGGCAACTGATAGAGTAGCGATTTCCCTCCGCCGGTCGGCAGCAGAACCAGCGCATCCGCGCCGGACAGGATGACCCCGAGCGGGGCCTCCTGCTGCGGTCGCAGGTTGGAAACATTAAGTTTTTGAAGCCCTGCTGATATCACATCGTTACTAATACTGTTCACAGAAAATCCTCCTAAAAAACGCTAAAACCCCAAAACACTCAAACCACAAAACTTTTCCGCATGAAAAGTAACAAACTGTCCAGTCTCTTTTCCAAGCTTGATCGTGCGTCCACGCTGGTCGAGCAGCCCGGATTTTTCTGCGGCATCCAGCAGGGCATCCAACAGTTCTGGCCCGCAGCTGACCCGTGTCAGCAGCCGCAGAAGCGACGCCCGAGTGAATGCCAGAAAATGCATTCCGCTGTCCTTGCCCGTTGCAGGACGGAACCGAAAAGCGACCGCGGTCTGCTCGTCGTCCAGCTGCTGCACGGCGGCAGCCTTGCTGTCAGGACGGTCAATAATTTCCCGCTCGAATTTGTTTGGTGCGCCGATCAGATCGAGTGCTCGCGTGATCAGCGCTGCTCGCTCCTGCTCTGCTCGCTCCTGCTCTGCTTGGGAGTCAGAAAGCAGTTCCAGCGCTTGATCTCGTAATTGGGAAGCACTCGCAAAAGCGGCTCGTAAAAATTCAGTGCCAATAGCCTCCACCCAAGCGGCAAACCCATCCATTCGGTACGCATGGGGAGCGGACATTCGTTCGCGCCAGCGATCATACACGGCTTGCGCGACCTTGCGATTTACAGCCAGTGCCATTGCGCTACGAAGAATATCCTGCTCCACAGCACTCAGCGGCTTTTCGCCTTTCGGCAGCACAACGTCCACAACAAACGGCCTGTTGAGCACCGCTTTGCAGCGAACGATAGGCACCGTAGGCAGCCGGGGCGGGAGAATCCCGCCGCAGCTGCGCAAGCGTTCCCTTTCGTCGATCTCATCGAGCAGCGGCGTCAGCAGAGAGCCGGTCGCTGTTCGGATGAGGATCAGTCGGTCATGGCAGCCGCGCCAAGCGCGCAGGTCATCCTTGTCCCGTACAAAGATCTCGGGCACTGCCATCCCCATGAAGGAAGGCGCCGCAGTAAAGTTTAGCGCACGAAGGACAGAGCAAAAATTTTTGTCCGCTTGCAGATCGTTGCTCGATAGGGTAATATTATAAATACCGAGCGGTCCGTCGCGGAAGATTTTAAAAGAACGCAAGTGCACATCCAATGCTGCGGCTATAACAGGAATCAGCCAGTCTCTTTGGCGAAGGATTTCGATCAGCGCTTCTCTGTCAGGTTCTTCACACCATCGGTCCCGCTGCCATAAGATATCTCGCCTGGCCGGGTGAGGCAATGCTATGTAATATTCTCGCGTGGCTTCTTGGCCGCTCACCTCATCTGCCATGAGACGGAGCAGTTTCACCTCTCCCGCGCTGTAGTCGGTTGACGGTAGCGTATCGAACTGGTCGACAATATCAATCGGGATGGCAAACAGCGAACGCTCGCCACAACGGTCAAACGCAAGCAGTCGATAACGACGGCAGCTCTCGTTGACTGTAATCTGGACAATCCCGACCCATGACGCGATTGCCGATACCGAAGCACCGCTCGAGTGCCAAACTGCCCCATTTTCCAGATGTAGGTTATGCGAGGCTTTCAGGCGACGACGGAGTTTTTTGCTCTCCTTGGGTGGAATGGGCTCGGGTCGCAAGGCGATCACATGATTGGATCGAACGGTAGCCGCTGTATAGACCAGTTCGTCCTTGGATTCCTTGGAGATACCGGGAAGTGCTATTTTGTGCATTTCAACCTCCTGTGCAGTTTCATCCAGCTGGTATGACCATTATATGCCCTTGCACAAGGATATACTAATTGGCTGTCCTTTTGCGTTTTTTGCAACTATTACCGCGCTAATACTGCTATATCGAATTCTAAATCACTGTTTTTAAAATATTTCAGACGAGAATATATGCTGCCGGCATGCGCTGGGTAATGGAGGTAATGCATTTTGGCATTCACGAAAAATGGGCGCGGAGAGTTCTATGAGCTGCTCCCGCGCGGAGTCGACTTAGAGGAAGAAGCTTCCGATACAATTCCCGTACTGGATGAGCAGTTTGTAGAGATAGAAACCAGTCGCTGGGATTTTCTGTATCACTGTGGCTTCGATACCTCACGTCCGATGGTGAATAAGTCCAGACTCTGCTGTAAAGTGGTGTTTATCATTCGTGAGCTTCCGAGCATTGATCGGCCAGATGTCTTATTCGCTTTGTTAAGTGATCGCACGACGTTATTTTCGACTTCTTATGCGAATTATCAGCACAACCATGCATTCGTAAAGAAGCAGTCCAAGGGAATTTCTGCCGCTTCGGAAAAACAAGCTGCGCTTCGTGCGCAAGTTGCATGGAATCGGTATGTAAGTATTTTTTCGAAAGAAAACCGACAGCGTCTCGAGCAAAAACGGGACATGTTTCTGAATGCGGCAGTGTGCATTGACAAGATAAGACGGATCAAACGAAATTCAATCCTTTATTATCGATGGGCAATCCTCAGCACACTGAACCAAGCTGCAGAGGGTTCAGAATCATCGGCGCTGTTTTCTTTAATCAAGGAATGGAACGAAGATGATGAGGCAAAGTCAGCTGGCATAACAATTCAATTGGATGAAAAAGATGCTCTTCAGTTTTGTGTTTTATACTTTGTCGATCACTTCTGTGCTCAATATCGATGGGAGAAACTGGTGAAAGACGAAGCGGGGCATTTTCGTCGGGAGTATACACAAGAGGACTATAGGGCTTTTCAGCTTTTCAAGGAACAAAAATCCATGCTCGCCTCGTTATTCGGAGAAGCGCAGAAGTGGTCAAAGCAACACGAATTTCCCTTTTCTCCCGTAGAATGCCGTAGCGAGCGTCCATTAACAAGCGAGACTGTGGCGAAGGTTTGTGATGCGCTCAAAGTGTATTTGCAGCATTCCCGTACAAGCGTAACGCAGATCGATGAAGAGCAAGTCCGGAAAGTATTGCAGCAGGCATGTGGAAATGCACCCTATGCCGCTTTTCGATTCCTTGTGCTTTGCGTTGCAGGAAACGGCATGATTTTTTCGAGCAGAAAGACAAAGGAGCTCGATTCACAGCAGATTTTGGATTTCCAGAAGCATATTTATCGCCAAAAACCATCGAAGTCAACGCAGCGTATATGTCGGTTACGGCTGTTATTTGAGGTGTGTGAGGCGCTAGAGATGAGCAGCGAGACGGTCAAGGAAAACATGCTGTTGTTTCTGAAGTATCACGGATGCGATGTACGGTCTCAAACAGAGGCGGAAATCTGGAAAGCAGGCTTAACTCGGCATAATCTTCAGGATACTTGTGCTAGCATAGCGTTGCGCTGCTATGAAAACCTCTCTGATTGCCTTTCGATTTTTCCGAAGGAGTTTTACTGTTATCGAAGCTGCAGTCAGCTGCACATGGGTGGATTTCTTGCTTTTGCAAAGCGATTTTCCACGTCCATTGCCGGAAAGTCCAAGTATATTACAGCGTTGCCGGAAGCGTTGCAGCAACTATATTTGGCTCAATGGAATTCCGACAATCCGGATAGAGAAATGATTGCTTTGAAGTGCCAAGAGGTATCTGCGGCATTCGTGGAATCCGTGGCCATGAAGAATTGGATTGCGCAGTGGGATGCAGCTAGCCGCAATGGACTTCATAAAGTCCCATATCCGATTGATTTACAGGAACTGCGCGCGTTGTCGCTGGAATATGCGATCAGAAGCGCATGCGTGGAACAGGCGAAAACAGTGTTGCAGGAGAAATTATCGACCTTGTTGTAGCAAAACGGTTTGTGAGATTACAGGGATGCCTGTCATAGGGATATACTCGCTTGCTTTGTCATCTTACCCAAGCCATGTTATAATGAAGCTATCGATTAGGCAGGAGGTGTACCTATGGACTACATTTTAATGAACAAAGAAGTGCCTTGTGCGATGTTCTCCTGCGAGCAGGACGTGTTTGGCGAGGAGCATGCTGTCCTGCGGGAATGGTACACTGATCTGCGGCCGATCGGTCTGCGCTCGCTCACCGCATGGCTGGAAAAACGCAAGGCGCCCAAACACCGCAAACATATTGAACAGCTTCTGGAGCAATACGGCTGCATCGGGCTGGAGGGCTTCCTTCGCGTGGCGCATGCCCTGTCGCTCAACGATACCTTCTGGGTAAAAGGCGTGCAGGATACCCTTTACTGGGCAGATGTTTCACTGTATCGAAATGCGTTTGATGCACTGATTGCGCAGGCGGCTTTCAGCGGTGTTATCAGTGCAGAACCCCTGTCCTCAACCTCGCCGGAGTTTGGAACGGATGGCTATTATGCGAAATGCTGGGTGCGCGAGGAGGATGGGATCTATCTTTACAAGGGCGGCAGCGATACCTATGAGATCGAACCGCTTTCCGAGTTCCTGGCATGCCAGCTTGCGGAGCAGATCTGTCCTCAAGCGGTGCATTATGATCTGGATTTCTATCATCACAAACTGATTTCCAAATGCCGGTTGTTTACGGACGAGCAGCGCGGGCTCATTAAGATCAGCGACTTTCCGGACCGGCCGACAACGGTTTCCGACTTGTTAGCGTTTTATGCTGATCTTGGCGCAGAGGATGCGTTGCGGCGCATGTTTGTGCTGGATGCGCTTATCTTGAACACGGATCGTCATCTTGGCAACTTCGGCCTGCTGTTTGATAATCAGACAATGGAGCTGCAGGAAGCTGCACCGGTATTCGATCATAACCGCAGCCTGTTGTTCGATCTGGATGAGGATCAGCTTGCAAATCCGGACTGGTACATCAGCAAGTGCCGTCCGCGTATTGGTGTGGACTTCATCAAGACCGCCCGCGGTATGTTGACCGATCGCATCCGTCAGGATTTGAGGAATTTGGATGGCTTCCAATTTGCATCACATCCGGCAATTAAACTGCCTTCAGCCCGGCTGACACGGTTGTCTGCCATTGTGGAGCGGCAGCGGAGGGCAATTTTAACGTAAAAAATATCCGTCAGAAACGAATTCGTTTCTGACGGATATTTTCATTTTACATATATGCCGGCGTTCTGCCGGTCAAACCTCCGATATTTGCAGCGCCTTCTGCATCTCCTGCCGAAGCGCCCGATAGTTCAGATCTGCCGGATCATCTGCATAACGGATCCAGAAATGGTCATGCGCTGCAACTCCGTGCGTTTTGCGGCAGATCAGCTTGGGCTGATAGAGCGACAGGCCGAGCGCTTTCAGCAATTCGCCTGCGTTTTGCCGCGTAGAAGGAAAACAGCGGTCAGCAAAAAAGCGTTTCAGGCGTTCAGCAGTCGGCTGCGCTTTCCCATCCATGCCGTATAGAAGAACAGGCAGCGGCGCCTGATTCAGCACAGCAAACTGTGGCTGCGCCTGCTCATCATAGCTTACGCGGACGACGGGCGTATCCTCCCAGTAAATTTCAAAGTCAACAGGCTTCATGTGAAATACTCCTTTAGCTGTTTCAGTCGGGTATCAATAATTTCCCGGCAATACTGTAATGTGCTTTCGTGCATCGGCATGTCATCGAATATGGTGTCCGGTACGGAATCCGGAAGGCTCATGCCGTCCGGGAGTTTTTCCACCAGATGCAGCTGTTTGGAAAAACTGGTGGAAAACGGCTTTGCCTTGCAGGCGTAGAGATACTGCTCCACCGGCTTGTACTCAGCCTGCATGAAGCCGAGTGCATAGCCGTTATCAAAAAGCGGCGGAAAACGATAGCTGTTATCCTGCATATTTTTGAGTACGCCGAAGTTGTTCAGATGTCGGTCCTCGTTGCAGATCAGGTAGTCGAATACAAGCACGGTGTCCAGATATGGACGTGCATCCAGTCCGGTCATTTTTTTGAACCAGTCGAGCACCAGTGAGTAATTCTCTTTGGCGGAAACGCCCCACTGCACCGGTTCATCCGCGCTTTCCACCATGGTCTCAAAAGAAATATAGCTTTCACCCGGCCGGCAAAAATTCTTCGAAACGGTTCCGAGCACAGTTTTTCCGTCTTCCAACCGGATGCGGCATAAGCGATATTCCAGAACCGGAATGTGAAGCAGTGCACCCAACCGGGAGGCAATCACTTCTGCAATGGAATCTTGAAATTCCCGGCCATGGTCAAAGCGATTGGCCTTGATGAATATCTCGTGCTCAGGCTGATACCACTTCATCGCATCGCCCTTGCTCGCGCTGGACAGCACAAGCGGCATGCCGGGCGTAACCTCTAAAAGAACCTCGTGATCTGGCTGCATAAAGCACGCACCTGCCTTGTCTTGTTTGTTTTTATTATACCGTGTAACATAAATAATTCGCAAGCCGAATTATTTGCCTCATTTTGCTGCAATCTTCCGACTGACGCGCCGGTAAAACGTGTTGGGCTTGAGCCCGGTCCGGCGCATGGCCTCCCGGGCGGAGATCTCCCCGCGCCGCCACTGAGCGACGACAGCATCAAAATTCTCCGGCAGGGGAAGCGGGGAGCGGCCGGTGTATTTGCCCTGCTGCTTGGCGATGGTGATGCCTTCTCTCTGCCGCTGTAAAATGTATTCCCGCTCGAGCTCGGCGACAGCGGCAAACACAGTTAGCATGAACTTTCCGGTCGGCGTCATGGTGTCTATTGCTTCCTTCTTTGAGATGAACGCTACTTCTTTGGCCGCTAGCCGCTCCACCAGATCCAGCAGGTCGCGCGTGTTGCGGGCAAAGCGGCTGATCGACTCGACGATCACGGTGTCGCCCTTGCGGACGTACTCCATCATGCGTTTTAATTCCGTCCGGTCAGTATTCTTGCCGCTGGCTTTGTCGATGAAAACTTCGTCCACGTCCAGCTCACGCAACAGCACTTCCTGCCGGGCGGTGTTTTGTTCTTCCGTGCTGACACGGATATAGCCAATTTTCATAGAGACCTCCTGAGCATAAGAAAAACGCTGCCGGCCGGCAGCGTTTTTCGCATTCTGTATTTAATGGATCCAGTTCTGTTCTATGGATGCTTTAAGCTTATGGAATAACGGCAGATATGCCTCCCGTGTGTTTTTGACAATCTCCAAAGCGGTTTCCTGATTATAAGCATGGGAAGCCAGATTTCGCGCCTGCAATGCGGAAAGCCATGCAGATTCATCGTCGATCATATGCACGCGATAGGCTTCTTTAATGATGCTGCGCGGAGAACCGGTAACTGCTGTGTTGACGCCCTCGTTCTCCATGGTCTCTTTCATTGCTTTCCAGGCCTGCTCAAAGCAGATCTGATACAGCGATACAAGACCGGTCAACACGACGTTATCATAGGGCGGCGTGTATTTACGGATGTCTTCCAGATTGTTCAGCGCTTTGCAGAAGTTTTCAAACTTTTTCATAGAGCATAATACCGTCTTTCCGAATATTATCCAGAAGCGCGGGATCGACCGGACGATCCAGATCGACAACGTCATATTTGAGCAGCGTGTCGGTTTCCTCATCCACAGCCAGCGAAAAAGCGGAGATATTTCCACCGCTCGCCGCAAGGTCAATATCGCTGCGCTCCTTAAAATCTCCGCGCGCACGGGAACCAAACAGGATCACCCGGTTCAGATCATATTGTTTGGCAATGGAGCGGATTTGTTCCAGCACAACCGCGTGGATACCGGTCTTTTTGGGCAGCATAGCATCCCAACCTCGCTTTCCTTGTCCATTATACCAAACAGCAGCACCGGCGTAAAGGCGAATTGTGTGCGGTGATGCAAAGAACTATGTTGAGCTGAAGCTGATTGTAGCAATAGGGTCGGCCGAGGTTCTGACACATGTCAAAACCTCGAAACCGGCCCTATTGCCATACATTTCGGCTATGTCGTATGGGTATACCCCATTGACATACTATTTTTTGCCGCTGTCTTCCGAGGCGCTTTCAACCGCCTCGATAATCAGGTCTATCAGTGCGCCTAACGCCTGAAAAAGCGGGCTTAACGGGATCATAGGCATTCCCCCTTGGTCTGTATTATTTATGGTAATGCTTTGCGCAGGCAGAAGCGCCTTAGTAGGCGTAAAGCAGTTCCCCCGTCATCTCATGCAGCAGAGCAGGATCATAGAGAAGCTCCTCGATCTCGTCCGGGTCACAGCCGTAGTCAAGAAGCGCCTGCACTTCGTCCTCGCTTACGCCCATGCTTTTGGCTGCATCGAACAGGTCACCGTAAATGGATTTCTGCTCATCATCGTTCAGTAGAAATGAGCCGTAGTATGGACGATAGCGCCACCAGTGAGGATATATCATCCGTGGGATGAAGCTGCCTGTGGTTACCCGTCCTGTCCGGTCGATCTTCAAAATCTCACCTTCCTCCGGCAGCTGAATGCTTACAGGTGCGCTGAGATGCAGTTTACTGGCTGCATTACACAGAATTTTTTCCGTGGACGCATACAGCAGGAAGCCATTATAGTAAAAGATGCACAGCGGATTATCTCCTACGACAAACCAGATGGAATCCTCACTGTCCAGCACGGTAAACACAAAAGAGCCCTCGACCTTTTCAGCCATAGTTTGCAGGCTGTCAAAGTCGAGGGCTTTCTGCTTTTCAATGAGCTGCACGGCAACATAGCTGTCCGTCTCAACGCTGGTCTGCGGAAGATTATCTGTCAGCTTCAGCATCTTATCATTCCAGAGCACGCCGTTGTGAGCAAGGGCAAAGGATTCTCCATCGATTTCCCCGACAAATGGATGGTTGTTCTGGTTATGCTTCGCGTGGCCTTGGGTCGTCATACGGGTATGCCCCATCACGACGTTTACACCGCTCGGTACATGCAGCCAAAGTTTATGGGCGGGCAGCGGGCGCTTGTATATTTGCATCCGGCTGCCGAAGTTGTAGGCGATGCCGGTCGCGTCGGTGCCGCGCACTTCGCATTCCCGGGCGAGCGTGTTCAGGATTCTATTTTTTTGCCGTGTAGTAAGTTTCTTGTTGTAGTCAATTAATCCGAATAAACTGCACATCAGCACACCTCCGTTGAGTCATAAGTGTTGACCGGCTCATTCACATAGAGCCGGCGCTCTTTCAGGTATTGGATCAGCTCCAGTTCAGTGATTTGGTCGAGAAAGTCAAACCAGCTCATATCCTGCAATTCCTGATCGGACATGGAAACAGCCACTTCACAGAGGTGGTCTACCAGCTGCAAAGTGGCTGTCAGGGTATTCAGTTTGAGCGTCC
>ERZ1643250.3239-NODE-3239-length-11342-cov-9.467529_pt1 | contig 11342 bp, 10 predicted proteins | sample MGYA00579262_ERZ1643250 | MGnify/ENA primary metagenome ERZ1643250 (study PRJEB29033, sample SAMEA4952265) | chicken gut metagenome | biome: Broiler Chicken; feature: Gastrointestinal Tract; material: Caecum | place: Ireland | collected 2018 | study: Broiler...
GCCTCCTTTTGATGGATAAAAAATAATTATAATTGAAATAGTTTGAATTATAACTGTTAGCGGTATCTATTATAGGAAGGAAGCTGGGAGAAAGAGTGGGAACTGCATTTGCCGATGGAAATCAGTTGAAATAATGTGTGATATTTGATCCGGAAGGTACCTGCCAGAAATTATTTTGGCAGGTACCTTTTTGACTGAAAAGACGGCTGTTTAGATACATGAAACAGATTGTTTAAATAAACGAAAGTTCTTTCTTAATAAAATCTAAGGTTTACGGGTAAGAATATAGTTATAAAATAGCAGAAAATGAAAGGAAGTATGATTATGAAAAATATTCTGACCCCAAAACTTGTGGAGAAATATGAAAAGTATTTAATTCAGGAAGAAAGAAGCCCTGCCACCCGAAAACAGTATCGGAGAGAAATTTTGCGCTTTCTGGAATATGGAGCGGGAAGGACTCTGACAAAAGAACTGATCATTGAGTACAAGAAGGAACTGATGGATAAATATCAGCCGGTCAGCGTGAACACGAAGCTGGCTGCGATCAATGGATTTCTGGCTTTTGCCGGATATGGAGATCTCAAAGTAAAACAGTTAAAGATACAACGAAGGCCCTACTGTTCCAGCGACCGGGAACTGACCAAGGAGGAATATACCCGTCTGCTTTACTGCGCAAAAAATCAGGGACAGGAAAAATTATGGCTGATTCTTCAGACTATCTGCGGCATGGGAATCCGCATTTCCGAGCTCCCCTATATTACCGCAAAAGCTGTCCGGGATGGAGAAGCCTCTGTGAATCTGAAAGGAAAAAACAGGGTGATTCTGATGGGAAAGAAACTGCGCCGAATTCTGAAAAAATATATGGACAATCAGGGAATTAACTCCGGTCCGCTTTTTGTTACCAGAAATGGAAATCCCATGGACCGCAGCAATATCTGGAAAATGATGAAACGGCTGTGTCGAAACGCCGGGGTGAATCCCCATAAAGTGTTTCCGCATAATCTGCGGCATCTTTTTGCCCGGACATTTTATAAAGCCAACAAAGATATCGTGAAGCTGGCGGATGTGCTGGGACACAGCAATATTAACACCACGAGAATCTATATCATATCTACAGGAAAAGAACATCAACGCTTTATGGATGCCATGGGGCTGGTTATATAAATCATATAAAAAGAGAGGTACGAAAGAGGGGAAGAACTGATTGTAGAACAGGCCACATAATTTATATTATGTGGTAAATACGACTGATTTTATATCACATCATCATATATCAATTGTTTTCAATATAGCATAATCCCGTTTTACCGTCAATGAAATTTCTATTACATAAAGGGAATATTGAAAAAAATCTTGTTTTTTTGAAATGCTTTTTTTACAAAGAAAAGTAATAGATATGGAAGAAAAACATTTTCTGATAAAACTGGGCATAACAAAAAAACCCTCTTAAGTCCTGTTTAAAAAGAGGGCTGTATAAGTGTGCGCTCATGAAACAAAAAACAGAAGAAAATGATGACTTCTCCTGTTCTATCAAAAAAATAAGGGGGAATCCTGTTTTTATACAGTGGCTGCCGTGCCACCCTTACCACATAATATAAATTATGAAGTTATCTGCTAAAATATCATAGATAAGAACAGCAGATATCAGGAAAAATACGGCGGTACAGGGGATGGAGATATGGGAAAGATAGCAGAAAAAACCAAAAGAAAAAAATTAAATTTTGTCGAACGGAATGTCATTCAGACAGGACTTCTGATTACCTTTGAAAAAGTACAAGGCGAAGAACCGGAAGGGATCATTTATAATGTACATATTCCATATGGTATCCATTATCAGGGATACGGCGAATTATTTCTGAAAATGGAGCGCATTTATAACCTGTTGGAACGGCCCCAGGCAGAATTCGAAATGCGGAGCTGGAAAAAGACAGACTGGAAGGGGACACCTCTGGAAAATACAGAAGGATGGAATTTTTCTGACAGTTGTTTTGAGGAATTTAAGCGGATGTTTGCCTGCTGTAAAAGATGGGTTTATGCGGAGACCCTGTTTCGCCGCCACGGCAGCTGGCAGGGTGTGATGAAGGCCGTTGGAACCACACTGTACTACAGAAGCGACCTGGAACTGATGCATTTCATTTCAGAGTATCTTCGGGAGACGGGAAAGAAAAAATGAAACATGACTGAGTTATGACCAGAAATGAAAGTAGATGAATACAAAAAAGGATTGATATCAAAATATGTGAGATATCAATCCTTTATTTTTTGAGATTCCAGAAGTTCTCCATAAAGCTGGAGAAAACGTTTAAATAAATCAATCTGGAATTCGTTATCAGAATCCAAAGTTTCCAGTAAAACAGATGGAAACAATTCGCTATATTGATTTGAAGTGATTTTTCCGCGGATGAGGTAATCAAGACTTGTGTGAAACAAGTCTGCCACATCAACTATTTTTTCCATGGATAAACGAGACAACCCACGTTCCACAGAACTACAGTGCTTGATGGAAATATCAAGAGCTTCTGCCAGTTCAGCCTGCGTCATATGATGTTCTTTTCGTAATTTTGCAATTCGAAATCCAATATTTTGAGTCAAATCTTCCATAAAAATATCTTTCCTCTGTCATATTTATATTATACGAGACAACATTAAAAGCAGTCTTCTATATAGTCATAATAAGTCTATCTATACAGAAATATAGACATATTTTGTCTCAAAATACAACAAACAAATAAGTGTTGTAAATGGAAATAACAGGTGTATAATGTATATTATAGAATAATGTAAAATTTGTTTTTTCTTTTTCCTAAAATGACAGAATATGTCTATATGAAAGTGTATATTTGAAGTCAAATACAACGGCAGGAGGACGTTACGGTGAATGAAAAAAGAGAAAAAGCAGAAAAAACAGAACGAGTACTGGCAATTTATACCAAACTGATGCGGGGAGATATCATCAACAAAGCATATGAGGCCAGGGAATACGGTGTAGACGAAAGGAGTATTCAGCGGGACATCAACGCTATCCGTAATTTTCTTGATCTCAATATAGAGCGGACCGGCGTCATGAACTCCGTTATATATGACAGAGCACAAAAAGGCTACCGTATGGAGCAGATTTACAAAATGAAACTGACCAACAGTGAAATTCTTGCAATCTGCAAAATTTTTCTGGACAGCCGTGCATTTACCAAAAAGGAAATGGAAGAAATGCTTCGAAAGCTCATTGAATGCTGTGTTCCGCCGGATAATCAGCGTCTGGTCGCGGATTTGATCAAAAATGAAGAATTCCACTATATTGAGCCACGGCATAAAACAGTCTTTATTGATAAAATGTGGGATCTGGGGCAGGCCATCCAGCAGTGCCGCTACATAGAAATCGAATATCTGCGGACAAAAGACAAAGCGATCGTAAAGCGTAAAGTAAAACCGGTGGCAATCATGTTTTCCGAATACTATTTTTACCTGACAGCTTTCATCGATGATAACAAACTGCGGGAACACTTTGACGTCATCAACGACTCCTTTCCGACCATTTATCGCATCGATCGGATTAAATCCATGAAAATTCTGGACGAGCGTTTCCACATCCCGTACAGCAGCCGCTTCGAGGAAGGCGAATTTCGCAAACGGATCCAGTTCATGTACGGCGGCAAACTGCAAAAGATAAAGTTTCGCTATTCTGGCTCCTCTGTGGAGGCTGTCCTGGACCGTCTTCCAACAGCACAGATTTTGGACGAAACTGACGGCGTGTACACCATATCTGCAGAGGTCTTCGGAAAGGGAATTGACATGTGGCTGAGGAGCCAGGGAGATGCGGTGGAAATAATAAAAGAACAATAAAAAATGCAAAGAGATAAAGGAGAAGAATATGAAAAAAGTTACTATAATGTATATGAGAGGTTTAGATTTTGTACATTTATTAATCAGCATTGATGGAAAAAAATTTAATGAAGATAAGACGGATTTTATTTCTAGCGAGCCCATTCCAGATTGGTTCTCTCCAACAGAGGATGACTTTTTCGAATGGGAGGGACTTGTTACGGAAATTGAAAAATATACAAATATGCAAGTAGCGGATTTGCAATTTGAATTCATAGGACATGAAGAGGATGAAAAAATTTTTTGGGAAAAGTCAAAAGATTATGGTATCTATAAAAAAGAAAAAAATAAATTTGAAATAAGTGAAGAGAAAAAAAGTAAAAATGTTAATGCACGTTATCAAAAGGAATTGGAGCAGGCATGTATAAATTTGGAGAAAAAAAACTTTAATGCTGCTTTTACAGGATTTAAAAATGCTGCTGAAAAATTGCCAATGGCTAAGTTCAAAATGGGAGAAATGTTTTTTTTTGGTAAAGGAAGAGAAAAAAGCTATGTTCAAGCATTTGAGTTGTTTCAAGAATGTGAGCGAGAGACAAAGGAATTTCCAGAATTAAATAGTGCATTAGCACAATGTCATTATTATGGTTTTGGCACAGAAAAAAATGAGAAGAAAGCATATAAATATGCTTTAAGAGGTTTTGGGGGACAAAAACCATATGGAGATATAGCTCATTACATTGCAGGATGTTATTTGCTGTCTGGAAATGAAATAAATAAAAATTTGGATGAGGCCATTAATCATCTAAAAATATGTGTTGATGCAAGAAAGTGTGGGTTTAAAGAATTGGGCATGGCTTATGAAAGAAAAGGAGAATGTGAAGAAGCATTCAATACATATAATATAGGCGTAAAATCGGATAAGAATTGTTATTACTATTTGGCAAAATGTTATGAAGAAGGAAAAGGTACAAAACAAGATTCATATAAAGCATATGAAAATATGAAAAAAGTTCCAGATAGTGACTACCAAGGGAAGTTGGCTTTAGCACAATATTACTTGATTGGTTATGGTACAGAACAGAATATGGATGAGGTTGCAAAGATTTGTCGTTTTCTAACGGAAAATAATTCGGGACAACCAGAGTTACTTTATAAAATAGCAGTAATATACATACATATAAAAGAATATGTTGAAGCCATAAAGTTATTAGAGGAAGCAATTAAATTAGGATTGAAAAATGGGAAAAAAGAGTTGGGATATTGTTATATTAAAATTAAAATGTATGAAAAAGCAGAAGAAAATTTAAAGCAGGCTGCAGATAATTCACCCGAAGATGGAGAAATTTATGATTATTTAGGAAAATGTTTTTTTAATGATAAAATTAAGGATAATAGTAAAGCGATTGAATATTTTGAAAAAGGAGTGTCCTTAGGAAATGCAGATGCAGCTTTTTCACTATACAAATATTATTCTAGTATAAATGATAAAAAAAATAAAACTAAATATTTTGAAATCGCAAAAAAAAATGGACATAGTATGGCTAAAATGATAGAGGGGGTGAACCAATTTGAAAAAGGAAATATAGAGAGGGCAATAAAGTTATTAAAAGAAGCAGCCCAAAAAGGAAATATAAAAGCACAATACTATTTAGGAAAATGTTATCTTAGCGAAAATTACATCCAAAAAGATGTTTATGAAGGAATTCGGTGGCTTACAAAAGCAGCAGAAAGGGAATATGGCAGAGCTTGTTTTGAGCTGGCTTGTTTTTATGGAAAAGAGCAATATGAGGATAAAGAAAAAAGTTATGAATTTGCTTTAAAAGGGGCTGAAATAGGTAATATAAATTGTCAATATAAATTGGCTAAATACTATTTATATTTAGAGGAATATAGAGATGAAGAAAATGGCTTAAAGATATTACGGAAATTATCTAAAGAGTTCTTATCTGCCAAATGTTTATTATTAGATTATTATTTTGAAAAATATAGTTGTTGGATTTACGATATAAGGAAAAATAATGAGGGGAAAAAATTGACTGAAAAAGATATACGCCATATAAAAGAGATGATGAATTTATGTTTCGAGTTGAAAAATAATCCTGATGGATTAACGAAAAACCAGAGAAACAGAATAAAATGTATTTCGAGAAAAATTGCTTCTTCTTCATTAATTTTTTTAGTAAATAAATGAATATTGTTTTGGGAATATGCATAGCAAGTATGGGAGATTGATATGAGAAAAATAGAATTAAAGCAAAAAAATGAACAACAAGATATTTTGAATCCGAGAGATTATTCGGAATTAGATGTTGCGTTACAAAATATATATGAGTATGTATATAAAAATTATTATAGTGAATTGAATTCGTATAGTATAATGAATTCAACTAACTCTATAAAAGAAAATGATATTACAAAAAATTCTCGTTTGTTTAAAGTAACTCAAATCGAGATTGAAAAAGAAATTGATACATGTGACTGCCTATCAACAGTTTTTTCGACGGCAACATCGCTTGGAAATAGTGTAGTTGTTATTTTAGATTCCAGAAGTACTGGATTAATTAATCTTTACATTGGTATAGTGAATGCTTTGGATGAAAATGTGGAGTTATGTGCACAATTGCTAAAGAATGCGTTTACATCTTTTTTCCCGGGCTCAAAACTGGAGGATGTTAATGATAATCAATTTAAAAATTTGATTAAGGAAACTTTTTATAATAATATGAAACGAACAATATCCACAGTGTCAGGTTTGTCTGCAAATTATGAAGAAAAAAACGATATTAAAGGGCATGCAATGGAAAACTTTCTTTCCACAATGAGAAAGAGAGTTTTTACTGCTATATTTATTATAGATCCTATTTCGAGAAAAGATAGTGATGAATTATTAGAAGGATATCAGAATATTTTTTCAACATTATCACCATTCGCACATAGTACATGGAGTTATAACGAATCAAGTGGAGATACAGTATTAGCTAGTATTACAAAAGGTATTTCCACAAATGTTACGGAGAGTTTAGGAAAAACAAAAGGATATGCGTTATCACATACAGATAATACTTTTGAATCAACTACGAAAGGCATTAATGTAACAAGTGGAGCAGCAAGGAATAACTCAAGCCAAATAAGTGATGCGGTGGGAGGAGGAGAGTCAACAACAATATCCATTGGGCAGATTGCAAAAGTCACGATAAATGCAGCTTGCGTAGCAAGTATGATGATGACAGGTGGTGGATCGGCTCCAGTTGCAACGGCGATAATAAAAGGTATAAACAGTCCTATTGGAAAACAAGTGTTTTCTGCATTAGATGTTCAAAAAACAAAATCTAGTAATTGGCAACATTCTGTTACGGAAGGAATCACAAAATCTATTTCAGGATCTATTGGAGGAGCTTTTTCAAAAACGAAAGGAGATGGACAGGCGGATACTTATTCTGAAAATTATGGAATAAATCAGATAGTGAGTGAGACGAAAGGGGTTACGGAGCAAAAATCAGAGGGAATACAGAAAACAAGAACAGAAGGAAAAACTCTTCAGATTGAATATACCAATCGGGAAATCGTTGATTTGATGGATTTAATTGAAAAACATATTAACAAAGTAAATGAATCCCAAGATTGTGGTTTATATAATGTTGGAGCTTATTTTATTTCGCCGTTAGCAGAAAATAGTATTTTAGCTGCTAATGTGTTTAAAAGTGTAAAGCAGGGTAAAGATTCTTCCAGTGAGAATATGACAGTAAATACATGGTTAGAGAGGGAAGAACCTCATTATGTGAATGTCATGAAAGAATATTTAAGTAATTTTGTGCAACCGATTTTTTTCAAACAATTTACCTTGAAGGAAGAGACATACATACAGTTTATGCCGGTGTCGGCCGGAACAATGATGAGTGGAAAAGAAGTTCCTTTGTTTGTGGATTTACCGAAAAGTTCAGTAAATGGAATTACTGTTAATGAACATGTAGAGTTCGGGCATAATATTCCTGAAAGTAAGAACAATGTTTTTCTTGGAAATATGTTGGAATATGGAACACCGACACAGAAAGTGGGATTGGATATTGATAAGCTGACTATGCATACATTGATCACAGGAAGTACAGGAAGTGGAAAATCTAATACGATATATAAGTTGTTAACTAAGTTAGAAAAAGAAAGAGAAAACTTTCATTTTCTTGTTATAGAACCGGCCAAAGGAGAGTATAAAGAGGTATTAGGAAATAGAGATGATGTAACCGTATATGGAACAAACATCAATTTATCCGATATAAATATGCTTGCCATTAATCCATTTAGTTTTCCGTCTAAAACAATTCATGTACTGGAACATATGGAAAGATTAATAGAAATATTTAACGCGTGTTGGCCAATGTATGCAGCAATGCCTGCAGTTTTGAAGGAAGCAATAGAAAGGGCGTATATTTTTGCCGGATGGGATTTAGAATATTCAATCAATAAGTATGACAATGAGTTGTTCCCGGATTTTAATGATGTTTTAAGAGAAATAAAGACAGTGATAGATAGAAGTGAGTATTCAGCAGATAACAAAGGTGATTACACAGGAGCTTTGGTAACTAGAATAAGAGCTTTAACTAATGGCATAAATGGACAGATTTTTAAATCAGATTCTTTGTATGACTCAGCTATATTTGATCAAAATGTAATAATAGATTTAAGTAGAGTTGGGTCAATGGAGACTAAATCGTTAATTATGGGTTTATTAATTTTAAAACTGCAGGAATATCGGATGGATGCAGGTGAAAGAAATGCGAAACTAAGGCATATCACAGTTTTAGAAGAAGCCCATAATTTACTCCGAAAAACGTCGGTGGAACAGATATCTGAAGGAGCAAATTTGCGCGGAAAATCTGTAGAAATGATTGCAAATGCGATTGCAGAAATGAGAACTTATGGAGAAGGTTTTATTATTGCGGATCAGGCGCCTGGATTATTGGATTTGTCAGTAATACGCAATACTAATACGAAAATTATATTAAAATTACCGGATTACTCTGACAGAGAGCTGGTGGGAAAAGCGTCTGGACTTTCTGAAAGTCAAATTGATGAAATATCAAAATTGGAAACGGGAGTTGCTGTAATTTCACAAAGTGGATGGATTGAACCTGTCCTTTGTAAAGTGGAAAAATTTGAAGAAAAATTTGAAAATACAATTAAATCTGAAGGAGTTAAAACGAGCAAGCATAATATTGATCTGGAAGAGTTTCTTTTAAAGCTCGTTAAAAGAGAAAAATATCATATAGATAAAATTGATTCTTCAGAACTGCGGGAATGTATTCTTCGTTCAAAATTAAGTACAAATATTAAATGTAGATTTTTTGAATATATTCAGTCAGACAATGAAAATAGAATAAAAAAATTCGGAAGTTTAATATTTGATTTTTCCAATGCAGATAAAGCAATAGAAAAAGCACGTAAATATGATAATATAAAAACATGGACAAATTGTGTAAAAGATTCATTGGATTTGAATATGAAAGAATGCAGTAATCAACAAATAAATTTAATATTGGCATTAATTATAAATGAGCAGGTGGACAGGGATAGCGAATATATTGATATTCTTTGCAGATTTACAGAAATATATAAAAGAGAAAGGAGGGTTTTGTAATGAATGAAATTGGTGTTAAGCCAGAAATATCTGAAGTAAAACAATTTCAATCGGAAATAAATGAGTTTAAGCAGATAAAACCAGAAGAAGGAATGTCATTTCAAGAGGCAAAAATGTTCTGGAATGATTATTTTACGAAGGAAACAATTTTGGATGATAAATTATTTGCGCCGGATAAAAGCGAAATAGGCTCAGAAAAAATAGAAGGAACACAGAAAAATGAAGTCATTGAATTAACGAAGTATTATGATGATAATAGAGAGTTATATCGTATAGGAAATGAACTTTTGCCAGATACTCAATATGAAATTAATGGATATACATATAAGACTGATGAGTTGGGACGAATTATTTCAGCAGGAGGAATCTTGCATTTAAAAGAACATTCAGGCAGGCTTCCGATAAAAGATTCGCTTGAAGATATTGCAAAAGGTGATCAGAAAGAGGGTGATCAAAGAGGGCATTTAATAGCAGATCAATTTGGGGGCTTTAATGGACTTGAAAATATGATAGCACAGGATGCTGGCGTTAATATGAAAGAATATAAAAATCTAGAAAATGAATTACATAAAGAAGTGAAAGAGGGAAAGAAAGTAGAGGCGTGGATAGAACCAGAATATGAAGGAACTTCCGGCCGGCCAGATAAAATTCTTGTAATGTATATAATTGATGGGAAAGAAAATATAAGGATTTTTTCTAATCAACGGGAGGGTTAATTATGAATGATAAAATTTTTCAAAATATCTTTAATTTGGTACAAGAAAAGCTTCCGATAGACTGGGAAAAACTAATATTATATATTAGTTACACTCAGGGAAGTTATGGCATGAAGTATTACGTTTTTGATAAAGAAGGTAGATATATTGATTGTTTTAGCCAAAAGGATATTAGTAAAAAACAGTTAATTACACTTTTTGTAGAAATTGATAAGATTTTGGCACCGGAAAGAAATGCTTTAGACGAGGAAGACAGATGGTCGGTGATGTCGATGATAGTTTATTCCGATGGAAAAATGAAAGTAGAATTTGACTATACCGATATTAGTGAAAATACTATTGCTTATGAGGAAGAGTGGCAAAAGAAGTATTTATAATAACCTTAAATGTTGCACTTGTTTAGTATAAATTACTATATGTTTTCTGCTATAATAGATATATACATCTTGTGTTGCAAGATACATAGAATAAACAATGAAATATATTTTAAAAATTGAAATTATTATAAAAATATAGTGCAATATATCTGTCTTTCCAAGACAATACCCGGGAAACCGGAGAAAGGAGCAGAGAATGGATAATATGAAAGAATTCGTCAGCTTTTGCAGAAAACTTTTACGAGTCATTGAAAAAATTGAGAAACATCTGGAAAACGGCGAAAATGATAAAGCCCTTACCCTAGTCAGGGAGTTAAAGGAAGATACACAAAAAAATATCGAAGCATAAGAATACAAAAACCGGGAGCGTTAACAAAATTGCTCCCGGTATTATTTATGGGCTTTAGCCTGTTGAGCATGAAGCGAGTTTCTCATAAAGGAGAAATGAGCCATGCGAAACAAAAAATGATATGATACCTCTAAAGTAGACAGATTAAATATAAAAATCTGTTATTTTGGAGGTATTTTACATGTCAAGAAAAACGAAGTTCACGCCGGAGGAAAAAGAACAGGTTGTTATTGATTATCTTAAAGGAAATAAATCCAGGGCACAGATATGTGAAGAATTATGCATATCTTCAAGGACTATTCAAGATTGGGCTTTGATTTATAGGAAATGATTATTCCGGGGCTCTTTGAGCCACCTGTCCGGACTTTGAGAGCCACCATTCCGGAGAATGAGAGCCACATATTCCGGTAATTCAGAGCCACTTTAGGCTCTATTACATAGATTTCCTT
>ERZ1643250.3241-NODE-3241-length-11340-cov-3.432078_pt1 | contig 11340 bp, 6 predicted proteins | sample MGYA00579262_ERZ1643250 | MGnify/ENA primary metagenome ERZ1643250 (study PRJEB29033, sample SAMEA4952265) | chicken gut metagenome | biome: Broiler Chicken; feature: Gastrointestinal Tract; material: Caecum | place: Ireland | collected 2018 | study: Broiler...
CCCTGACGCCAACCCTGCTCGTTCATAAAGGTGCATACGCCCTTGCGGTTGGTCTCCTGGTCGTTGCCGCAAAAGTGTTTAATGGAAGCGATGAGCCCCTTTGCCTGCATCGCCTCGCACTGGATCCCGGCGCACAGATAGCTCATGTTGGCACATTCGGAATAGTACTCGAAGTTTCTGCCGCCGAAAGGAGTGCGGTGGATGTTTCCGCCCGGCGACCACTGCGCGGAAAGGCTGTTGAACAGCGCCTCTTCGCCCATCAGGTTGCCGCGGTCGGCGAGGATCTCGGGGCTGAAGGCGGCCGCCGCCACGCTTTCGCCCACATACTGGATGCCGCCGGCGCCGTCAGGCCCATCCGTTTCGCCGATGCCGGGGAAGCCGATGGAGGCGATGGCGGAAATGCCGCTCATGTCCTTGGTCATCGCCGCCAGCTGCGCCACCGTCAGCTGGTCGAGGAAGGCGTTCCACTTTTCATCGTCGTCGTAGGCGACGCCCCTCATCTCGATGAATTTGATGGTGACGGGTGCCCCTACCGTAAAGGCGCTCTTGCCGGGCGCGCCAGCGGGCTTTTCGTACATTTCATACGTGCCGTCGCCCAAGGTGTCTTTGTTGAGGATATCTGCCATCTCCTGCGTGGCGTTGACGCCCGTGTACGACTTGGGGAAGGTGTTCCAGTCCTGCCGCGTGAGGTAGGTGACGGCGCCTTCCTGCCAGTAATTGAGGTCGGCTTCCTCCATCTTATTATCGACGCGGTTGCCGTTCGATTCGGCATAAGTAGAGTCATCAAACTCTTCCAGCTGCCACAACTTGGCTGCGGAAGCATTGCCTTCGGCTGCGACGCCGTCGTGGTCGTACAGTTCGATGCTGAGGTTTTCATCTTCCGCCTTCAGGGCGAGGATGTTGTTGAGCGCCTCATGCGCGCCGTTGCCGGTGCCGAAGTAGTAGCTGCCGTCGTCGAGGATGTAGCCGCCCTCGCCGCTGTGCGCGGTGGTATCGTAGCTGGCCAGGAGGTATTTATCGACGGAAACGGTGACATCTTCATACTCGCCGGGGGCGATATCGCCCGTCTTATCAAAGCCTACCAGCGTGACGGCAGATTTTTCCACCAGGTGCTCGCGGTCGTAGTCGGTGTACGGCGTCTGTACATAGATCTGTACAGGCGTTTTGCCCTCCACTTCGCCCGTGTTGGTCACGCGGACGGTGACGGCAAACTCTTCGCCCGCGGCGCCGTCTGCCTTGAGCTCTGTGATCTCGTAACTGAAGGTGGTATACGAAAGGCCGAACCCGAACGGAAAGGCGACCTCTTCGGCATAGTTCCAGCCGTCTGTGCTGTCGAACACGCCCGCCTTGGAATCGGCGTTATATCTGCCCAGCACGCTGTCTTCGTACCTGGTCTCATAATACTTGTAGCCGACGTAGATGCCCTCCGCCTGCACGAGGTATTTATTGGTGACGTCGGTCAGCCCCACGTCTTTCAGCCCCATCTCCGCCGCGTTGGCATAGGTATAGTCGCCGAAGTTCTGTGCCGCCGCCGAAGAGAGCGAATCGGAAGCGTATGTGTCGATCAGCCCGCCCGAAGGATTGGCCGCGCCCGTCAGGATATTTGCCACGCCCTCCATGCCGTACTGGCCGGGGGTGCCGATCCACAGGGCGGCGTTGACGCCGTACTGCTCGTTATCCAGCCAGCCCAGCTCCAGCGGGTTGCCGCTGTTGACTAGCAGGATGACGGTATCGAAGTGCTCGTTCGCCACCTGCAGGGCGTACTGTTCGTCGGGATGCAGCGCCAGCTGGCTGATGCCGTCGATATCTTTGGTCAGAAGGTCGTTGCCTTCGCCCGAATAGCGGGAGAGGACGACGATGGCGGCGTCATTGTAGCTGTCAAACGACGAGATGATATCATTCGTAAAGAAGTCCGGGTCCTCTTCGCCGATGTCGCCGGTCACCTTGTCGCGGTATTTGTCGCTGGCGGCATAGGCGTCGTATACGGTGTTGTTGACGGAGAGCCCCGCCCCTTCCAGCGCCGCCTTCAGGGTGACGCCGTCTGAAGGGTCAAAGCTCGGACCGCCCGAAGTGTTGCGGTATACGGGGTCTGCCGAGGCCCTGCCCAAGAGGGTCACGTTTTTGATGCTGTCTGCAAAGGGCAGCGCGCCGTCGTTTTTGAGGAGCACCGCGCCCTCTTCCATTGTCTGCACGCCGTGCGCACGAAGATCTGCGCGCAGTTTTTCTCTGCCTGCATCCGTCAGGCTGCCGTCCGCCTCGGCGTAATCGCTTTTATACACGATCTCGCCGTCGCCGCCGCTCACCGTATCGTGCGTGATACCAAGCACGCGGTCTACCTGCCCTGCCCACTGCATCAAAAGCAGCGTGCATCCGATGCAAAGCGTAAACAGCAGCCACAGGACGGGCGTCAGGCCTCTCCAAAGTCCTGTCTTTTTCACTCGATCTTCCCTCCTCTGCTTTGATTATGCATTTGTCTTGGCGACTTCAATGATATTTGCGATCTTGCCGGTCTGCGTATTATAGGTGACGCCGGTGTTATTGATGGTGAGTGTGAAGTTGTAGGTGCCGTCATCATTTTGCATAAACCACCTCCCTTCGAAATTGCCGCTGCAGCTGACAACTTCCGCATCGATCAAGTTCACGGTAGTATCGCCGAGATCGGGATCGGAAGACACCTCCTCGTACGTGCCTTTGACGGTCAGTTTAGAATAATAGAAAGGATCATACGGCGCGCCGGTGACGGGCGTGTTATCCATATTCGCCATGCACTCATAAGAGAGCGAGAGAACATAGGTGCCGTCGTCATACAGGTCGAGGTTCTGCACCTGCGAACCGACCAAATTCTTCTGGTACTCGTCAAACCAAATGTAGGCGCCCGTATACCAGTACGAACCTTCCAGCGTGGCAGAGCCGCCCGAGCAGCCGACCATAGCGCCTGTGCACCCGATGAGTGCCAACCCGATGGCGAGCCCCGCCAACCACTTTTTTGCCTTTGTCATAAGAAAACCTCCAATAAATGATATTTGTTCGCGGCGAACATTTTGCCGCAAGAATTGAACAAGTAATAGTATAAAGGCACAAAAGAGTAATTTCAACTGGCAGATTTTTCGCAAACGGCTGTAAATAATACACATTTGTCGATTTAGTTTGATTTTTTGACAATTCTGAACATTTTGCCTTATATTTTTTTGAAAAATTTTGCAAAATGCCCCTTGACAGACGGGCAAAGCGGGGGTACAATAGATACACAACACTACGGAACACGACAGCCATGGAAGAAAAAGAGAATTTATCCCCCACCCGGCAGCGGACGCTGGCTGCCATCCATACGGCGTTTTACGAATTGCTGCGGAAAATGCCCTTTGAAAAGATCACCATCCGCAACATCTGCGACGAGGCAAAGGTATCCAAGTTCACCTTTTACAACTACTACTGCGACAAGTACGAGCTCGCCGAGGCGCTGGAAGAAGAATTTATCGGCGGGCTGTGCACCGCCATCGAAGGCCCCGAACTTTCGGAAGCGGGGAACAGCCTTCGCAGCAAAAATGTATGGAACTACATCACCGATCATGCCGAAGAATACCGCGCCCTCACCACGCTGACCTTAAACGGCGTCAACTTCAACCAATACCTGCTGGAACGGCTGCAAAAGCTGACGCAAAAGCAGATCGCCGACGGCGTTCAGCGCAGCGGCAAGCCCTGCACCCGCGAAGCGGCGCTGTTCTTTTCGCACATGATTGCGGCAAATCAGATCGCCGAGCTTGAGATCATCGTCGGTGGCCTGATCGGTCAAGAAACGCTTGCCCAGTACCAGCGTGAAGCCGCCATCCAAAATGCGCAGCTGCTGGATAAGATCAGAAATATCCGCCCTCTACCCCCTCCCGAAATAATTAAAAATTGAAATACAAACAGGCGGCTCCCGCATGGGGAGCCGCCCTCTCTTTGTTTGCAATATATGCCGCTTTGCCGCGCCTTTTGCTCCTCCTCAAATTCAGCCGACTGCCCGCACGGCGTCGGTAAAGGCGGTGACGCTGCCAAGCGCCAGCATCTGATACCCCGCCCTGCCGACGGAGGTATCGGTGCGGAAATAGTAAAAGCCGACGGCGTCGGTGCGGTTGCCGTACTTGCCCACGCCAACGACGGGGTACAAGACCTCGGCACTGCCCGCCGAGACGACCACATATCCCCCCGCGGGCAGCAGCGACGGCCCCGCCGACACGCTGAACCCGCCCGCATCCAGCACCGCAAGCAGATCTTCCGCGTCCGCCAAGGCGTCGGCAGAGGTATCAATGTAGCGCAGCGTGATCACCCCGCCCTCGCCCGCGTGGACGGTCACGTTGTGCTCGTAATGCGGGGCGGGCTTTTCCGCCTTTTTCAGATATGTGCTGCTGATGTCGTTGCCGAGGGCGTCCTGCGTGGCTTTTGTGGCGCTGGAAGCGGTCGTCGCCGTCTGGGCGGTCTGGGCGGACGTCGCCGTCTGCGCCGTCTGCGCCGAGACCGCCGTCTGCGCCGTCTGTGCAGACACGGCCGTTTGGGCAGAGGTCGCCGTCTCCGCCTGGGCCGCCTTGGCGACGGTGGTGGTGCCGTCTTCGATGTCGTCGATGAGCGCCATCAGCGCCTGGTCGGCCGCTTCGCGCAGCTGCGCCTCGCCTTCGACGGCGCTCTCCGCCTCTGCCACCGCCGACTGCACGCCCGTCATCGCCGTCTCCAACCCCGAAACAGCCGTTTCCACTTCCGATAAAGAAGAGGTGAAGCCGCTCACCTCCGTCTCTAACCCCGAAACGGCGGTTTCCACTTCCGATAAAGAAGAGGTGAAGCCGCTCACTTCCGTCTCCAACCCCGACACGGCGGTTTCCACTTCCGATAAAGAAGAGGTGAAGCCGCTCACTTCCGTCTCCAACCCCGACACAGCCGTTTCCACCTCCGCCACGGCGGAAGCGAGCGAACTATCCCCGCCCCCGCCGCCAAAGGCGAGCGGGATCTCCTGCCAGTTCGTGCCGTCTAAGGCGCCGTCCGTATAGGGCGGCGCGTCGTTTTCCGCCGTCTTGGAGCGCAGCAGTTTCACGCCCCCGTCTTCATCGAAATAGAACACAGTATCGCCGGCGCCGTACGTTTGGCCTTCGCTCCAGCCGCGCAGCGCCCGCGCCGCGCAGTCGCCGTTCTGCATCCCCGCCTTGACCTGCGCCAGCGCCGATAAGAGCGAAGAATACACCTCTGCCGAAGGCGCCGCGGGCAGCACTTCCGCCACGCCCCGCTCCACCGTAAAGCGCGCCGCAAAGGTGGCGAGCGTGTCCTCCCCGCTCAGGCGGTAAAACTGCACCGTCACCGTACCGTACTGCGCCGCCGCGCAGCGGGGCAGGTCGAGCTGCCAGCCGTTCATGCCCGACCCTTCCCCGTCGTACACGCCGGCGATGCCGCCCATGAACTGCATCGGATAGCGCTCGGTCGAGGTGCCGTCGGGCAGGGTGAAGGCCGCCAAAAGCGAGGCGCTCGCCGCGAACGGCGCCACCAGCAGCAGCTTGTTCCCCTCCGCCGAACCCTGATAGATGCGCTGCGGCACGCAGTGCGCCATGTTGCCGCCGGCATCAAAAAAATAGATCATCGCATTCCCCTCCACAAAAAAAAGTGCGGGCATCGCCCGCCTTGATCCTATTATACATGCTCTTTTCCGCCGATGCAATTCCGCCTGCCAGCTTTTTGCCCGCCCGAACGCTCCCGACGCCGGTTTTTATTTTATTTTGAAAAGAAGGAGATCGCCGCGCATGAGGGCGCAGGCGGGAACAATATACGAGGAAGTGACGCAGAAGCAAAGACAAAACGTAAAGGAGACAAGCCCCGAAAGGCTTGCCTCCTCGTCCTTCTTTTTAGCACGTCTGACGGAACGGTCAGATCTTTTCGATTTTTTTATAGCGCTCGGGGTGCTTGTTCTCATCCCGCTGGCGCAGCACGATCCACAGCACGCCGCCCGCAATGACAGCGCCGATGACGATATCGCCGATCAGCAGCCAAACCGCCCAAGGAGACATGCCGTAGGTGATGATGGCGCCCGCGCACATGCCCTGCATGGCGGAAGAATTGACCACCGTGTAAGAGAGATTCTTCACCTTTTCACGGAAGACGTTGAGCGCCGTGGGGCTGGTCTTATCGACTACGTCGATGAGGCCGGGGATGCCCATGCACAGGTAGATATCACCGCCCGTGCGGAAAATGAGGTCGCGCAGGTTATTGACGGGCCAGAACCAGTAGTCGGTGGTGATGGTGCCGAGGAAGCCCCATTCGCCGCGCAGCAGATCTTGCTGCAGCGCCCAGTTGGCATGGCCGGGGATGGCGCCTAGGTTCATCTGTGCAGACATAATGCCCGTGCAAGCGCGGATAGTCCTCGTTGCATGATTGCCATCGGCGTCGGCGATGTAGTCGATCTCGGCCATCGCCTCTTTGACGGGGATCTCGAACGCCTTAAAGTACAGCTCGCGCATGGTCTGCTCGTCCGCCCAAGTGCTGCCCAGCTTATCGCGGTTGGTCTCCTGGTCGTTGCCGGCAAAGTGCTTGATGTAGGTGGTCATGCCGACGGATGCGGCGCCCTCGAGCCACGCCTTCGCCAGTTTGCCGGTCAAAAGCGGGTCTTCTGAGAAATATTCGAACACGCGGCCGCCGAAGGGAGAGCGGTGCAGGTTGAGGGCAGGCGCATACAGACCGTTGATCTCGTGCGCCAGCCCCTCGCGACCGATCGCCTCGCCGACTTCTTCGATGAGGTCGACGTTCCACGTCGCCGAAAGCAGGGGCATCATACCAAAAGTTGCGCTCTGCTCCATATCGTACCCGTCGGTGATGGCGGGAACTTTGATGCCGTTGACGCCGTCTTGGATACTAGTCAGCGGCAGGCCGATCTCTTCGATGGCAGGAGAATTATAAGCGCAGCCGCACAAAGCCGTGATGATGGCGTCGCCGTTGCCTTCCCAATCGATCTGATCGAGGAGAAGATCCCAGTTTTCGTCGTAATAATCTTTGCCGCGCATGTCGATGAGCGACAGGCCGTTGTCCGCACCGGAGACGGGCGCCTCTTCGGCGTACACCTTGCTGCCGGGTACATTGCCGTATTCAGGATCGGTGAGGGGATCGAAGTTGTTTTCAATGTTCCCTTCAAACAGGGCGAGCGTTTCGGCATCCGCCGATTTGACGCGCGAAGTCACATGAGGGAAGGTGCCTTCCCAATCGCTGCGCGAAAAGATGCCCGTGCGCAACATGTAATCTGTACTGTCTTGGAAGAGATTCGAGACCGCCTTGTATTCCGCATCTGCGCCTGCCGCAGGGAAGGGCAGCGGGTTTCCGTCTTCATCCAGAGCGGACTGCGCGTCGCGGTCGCTCTCTCGCAGGTCTTCGCCTTCAAAATATTTGGTGGAAGAGATGGTCACGGTGCGGCTGTCGATCACGTCGTGCGAATTCTTTTTCAGTTCCACGGCGTACTCGCCCGCCTCGAGGATATAACAGCCGCGCGTGCCGTCTTTATTCTGATGAGCGTAGCTGTACGAGGCCATGTCTTCTTTGGCAAAGGTCAAGGTGACGCTCGCCGAACCGCCTGCGGGAATCTCTTCTGTCTTGGCGAACGCCGCTAAGACGGTCGCCGATTTTTCGATGCCGTTTTCCGCATCGTACTTTGTGTACGGAGAAGTATAATAGACCTGTACGACCTCTTTGCCGGCAGCGTCGCCCGTGTTTTTCACCTCTACCGTAAGAGTGATATCGTCACCGAAATCGGAAAAATCGGTGATCTCCTGCTCAAAGGTCGTATACGAGAGACCGTAGCCGAAGGGATAGGCGACGGCGCCCGGCGTCAGCACGGCACCCGCGCCGTCCAATTCTCCGTAGACAAACGCTTCATCCACGGCGTCCGCCGTCTCGTAATAGCGGTAGCCCATGTAGATGCCTTCCTGATACTCGACGAAGGTGCGGTAATTGGTGCCGTCGGGCGCGGTGGGCACGTTGCCAAACGAACTGACAGTGACCGTAGCGTTGTCGTAATGATAAGAGCCGAAGTTCTGATAGGTGGGATCTTTGGTGAAATCGGTGGCAAAGATATCGACGGTGCGTCCGGAAGGGTTGACGTCGCCGCAGAGGATATCGTCGACGACGGAGAATCCGCGCTCGCCCACCTGGCTGATCCAAAGGATGGCGTCCACTTCCAGCTCGCCGCTCATCACGGGCGCGAGCTCCATGGGCGCGGCGCTCTCGCTGACCAGCACGACCTTGTCGCAGATGCGCTTGGCAGCGGCGATGGTCGCCTTTTCGTTGGCCGTCAATGCCAGCGAATGCGGCGTGCCGTCGGCATAGCCGTCGTACTTTTTATCCGTACCCTCCTGCCCGGGCCTGCCGATGAACACGAGGCCGACGCTGCCGTCCGCCTTCACGTCGTCGTACAGAGAACCTGGGTATTCATACATGATGTTGTCGCCGCCGAGCACGGAACCCGCGCCCGCCGCCGCCAGCGTGCCGGGCGCCTCCAAAACGCCCTCGGGCGTGCCCGCCTGTTCCATCTTTTCCACGGCGGCATTGTTGATCGTAAACGTTTCGCCCAGCGCCTCGGCGGGGGTGATCTCGTTGCCGACCATCCACTTCGCCGAACCGCCGCTCGCCATCTGGCTATAGATGGGGCTAACATAGCGGTAGCCGAAAGGCGTCACCGTACTGTCTTTGGCAAGCGGCAGGACACCGTTGTTCTTCAGGAGGATCACGCCCTCCTCCACGACCTTATTGGCGACCTCGAAGGAATGCTCTTTGGCCTCTTCTTTCGTTTCGCCGTCCGCCCCGTAATAGTCGAGGTCCCAGTTTTCCGTCCCTTCGGGGACAATGACGTGCCGCTCGCCCCTGCCCACGAACTGATCGAGAGTAGAGCCCAGCACGTTCGCCACCACTGTCACCACGATCGCCAGCACCAGCAAAACGCTGAGGATGGGGATCATAATGGCACGGAAGCGCTTGTTGCTCATTTTTTCCATTTCCTGTGCTCCTTATACTTTTTTATCGCAGGCGCTCTTCCTCCTGACGACGGGAGCATGATAACACAAAGGCGGGAGAAAAACCATATTTTTCTCCCGCTCTGTCATTTATTTTTCCCCGACTGCAGCCGGCAGCGGGATGGCGATATCTAAGTTGAATATATCCCTTTCGACGTGTGCCGACAGCCCTCCCCCGTACTTTTCGACGATCATCTGCATGCTGCGCACGCCGAATCCGTGATAATTTATGTCTTTCTTCGTCGTCTTGGGCAGCCCGTTTACGAACACGGGCGGCACGGGGCAGTAATTTTCGGCATGGATACACACCATGCCCGCAGGCGCGTCTACGCGCAGGCGGATAAAGCGCTTCTCCCTGTCTTCCTCTTTATTGACCGCCTCGATGGCGTTGGATATCGCATTTTCGAACAGCGAATAGACGTCGAACTGTCCCATGAACTGCAATTTGCTGCCGTCGGCGATGACCGTGAGGACGATGCCGTTGCGCTCGCAGTACAGGCTCTTTTCGGCGAGAATGACGTCGAGAACGTCGCACCCTGTCTTGACGGCGCCGTCGTAGATGTTGACGGCGTGCTCGATCTCGGCGAGCGCAGCTTTATCCACCTCGCCCGACCCGGAGCGCAGGGCGCGCAGTTGTTTGCGCAGATCGTGGCATTTGACGTTGATGACCTCGATCGTCTCCTTCGAAATTTCGTATTGGTCTTGCTCAGTTCGTACAGCTTTTTATCCTGATCCCACAGCTGCTGCACGGCGGCGAGCTCCGTTTCGGCGATGCGCTTTCCGAGCATGGAAAACTGGATGCCCACCGCCAGCCCGCAGGAGAGCACGTTGTATATAAAAATCACCGTGCGCAGCGTCAGCGACAGCGCGTCGCTGCCATACGTGACGACAGCGTTCAAGACGACGTCGATGAGCACGATCGCCCCCGAGAGGGCGAGCAGCGGCAGGTTGCCGATCTGCAGATCGTCTTGCAGGCGGATACGGCGGTCGACGAATGCCCACGCAAACCAATACAGCACCCCGTAGGCACCGATCCAAACCCCGATGGAAATGGGGTTGAAAGACGTGTATCCGTCCGGCGCGTACATGTTGCCGAAGCCCTGAAACCCTGCCGCCGAAGAGACGTAATTATACGTTTCAAAAGCGATGTGCTGGGTAGTGTACGCGAGAATGCCGCAGAAGAGCACGTTGACCCACGGCTCGTTATAGCAGAATTTCAGCGCCGCAAGGGTACAGCCAAACAATGCCAAAAACATGAACGACGAGTAAAGCGCATTATACGAAAAGCTGCCCAGCGGAAACAAGAAAGCGACCGCCTCACAGCCCGCTACACAGGCGACGACACGCCAGGCAAAGCGCGAACGCTTTTTCAGGGTATATGTCGCAAGCCCTTCGGCGACGAGGAGTTCGAACATGAACAGCAGCTTATACCAAAACAGCGGGGCATCAAACGGGAACATCAGCGCTCGCTCCCGAAATACTGCGCCACTTCCGCGATGAACTCTTTGCGCCGCGGTCGACTGATCTTGAGGCGGGCTTCCCCCACGAGCACCTCGTCTCCCTCGATGCCGCGGATATGCGCCAGCCCGACAAGATAACACACATTGCAACGCGAAAACGAACGCGGCGGCAGCATCTTTTCGATGTCGCGCATATTTCCCCACGCTTCAAAATCGCCCTGCTCCGTATAAAAATACAGGCGATGGCGGCGCACTTCGATATAGCGGATATTTTTCGTCGCCACACGGTACATCCCCTGCGAAGTCTTGACGGAAATATCGACGCCCGTCCGCGCATTCAAAACGCGCTGCACCTTATCCATCAGCGCAAAAAAGGTGGCGCGCACCGGCGGCTTGACGATAAAGTCGAGCGCGTTCACCGCATATCCCTTTACGGCATACTGCCGCATGTTGGTCACAAATACCAACAAGACCAGTTCGTCCTTTTCGCGCAGCTTGGCGGCGGCTTTCAAGCCGTCGATATCCGGCATATCGATATCCATAAAGACGAGGTCGAGGTCCGCCCGGTAGGCGTCGAAAAAGTAAAGCGCGCTCTCATAGCGGCAGATCGCGCAGTCGCGCTTCTTTTCGCGGAAATAAGCCTTGACCAGCTCTTCTAATTCCTGCGCGGCCGAAGGTTCATCTTCCACGATCGCGATTTGCACCATCTTTCGTTCCTCCTCCGATATAGCGGCACCCGGACGGGCGGCGATCTCCCATCGCCCCTATTGCACCCATTATACCACATCTTTTCCGCGTTTGCAAGATTTGTGAAAAAAATTGCCGCCCCTTTCGGAGGCGGCGGGCACCCTACTTATTCGCTCCGTTCA
>ERZ1643250.3243-NODE-3243-length-11337-cov-8.297465_pt1 | contig 11337 bp, 11 predicted proteins | sample MGYA00579262_ERZ1643250 | MGnify/ENA primary metagenome ERZ1643250 (study PRJEB29033, sample SAMEA4952265) | chicken gut metagenome | biome: Broiler Chicken; feature: Gastrointestinal Tract; material: Caecum | place: Ireland | collected 2018 | study: Broiler...
GCGGCATTGAAAAGTCCTGTAAGATCATGATCCCGGCGCTGTATGTGCTGTTCATCATCCTTGCAGTGATGATGATCTTCACCCCCGGCACTGCGGAAGGCTACCGCTACATCTTCACGCTTAACCCCGAGGGCTTCCTGAACCCGGAGGTTTGGGTTTATGCATTCGGCCAGTGCTTCTTCTCGCTGTCCGTTGCAGGCTCCGGCTCGGTCGTTTACGGTTCCTACCTTGGCGACGACGTCAAGATCCGCCAGTCCGCAGTCATCTGTGCGATCATGGATACCTCTGCAGCTCTGCTGGCAATGCTGATCATCATCCCGGCTATGTCCACCGTTGGCGCCGATCTGGGCAACGGCGGCCCCGGCTTGCTGTTCATCTCGGTCATCCCGGTGTTCAACAGCATGGGCGCGATTGCCCGCCTGATCATGATCTTCTTCTATGTGGCGATCGTATTCGCAGGCGTTTCTTCGGTTATCAACCTGTTTGAGACCCCGGTTAACTTCCTGCAGGAGCAGCTGCACATGAAGCGTGTTCCGGCAACAGCCCTGATCCATGTGTTCGGCCTGATCGTTGCGCTGCTGATCCAGCCGTGGACCTCGCAGTGGATGGATATGATTTCGATTTACATCCTGCCGCTCGGTGCAGTGACTGCCGGCATCATGTTCTTCTGGGTCATGAAGAAGGATACAGCGCTGGCAGCTGCGCAGCTGGGCTCTGACAAGCCGATTATGAAGTGGTTCCTGCCCTTCGGCAAGTATGTCTTTGTCCCGCTTTGCATTGCCTGCTTCGTGCTTGGCATTGCCTGGGGCGGCATCGGCTGATCACTACATAAAGATTATTAAGGAATATTGCCCCTTCCCAACGGGAAATGCCCGCTGCCTGTTGCAGGCGGCGGGCATTCCTGCTATACAGCAAGTGATAGATCGTGTTTGGAAATGAGGAGAAAACTATGAACTCTGACGTGCGAGATAAAATCTCTACCGCGGCGACCGCGATCGAGATTACACTCGGTGCGATCATCCTGATCGCATGTATCGTTGCCAGCCTGGGCATGGTGTTTACCACGGATACGCAGCAGCTGTTCGTTTCCCCGGATTATTTGCAGGAGCGTCTGAGTGATGCCTGCCTGATTATCATCGGTATCGAGTTGATCAAGATGATCACCAGCTATACGATCGATTCGGTGGTGGACGTCATGCTGCTTGCCATCGCCCGCCAGATGGTGGTCGAGCATACTTCGCCAGTGGAAAACCTGATCATGGTTGTGGCGGTCGGGATCCTGTTTGTGATCCGCAAGTACCTGTATGTTTCGTTTCTTGACAGCCGCCGCCGGCGGCGCGAGGCACGGGTTGCAGCCGCGATCCGGGAAGAAGTGTTCGGCAGTATGAAAAGAAAAGAGAAAGAAAAGATCGACGAAGAATGAGAAAAGCAGAGGGCTGTCCGTAAAGGCAGCCCTCTGCTTTACTGTGCGGATACGGTGAAGCGTACGCCGGTTTTTGTGTTTTCCGCGCGGCAGGCGAGGCCGTGCAGGGCGAGGATCCTGCGCGTGATCGCAAGGCCCAGCCCGTGCCCGCCGGCGCGGGAACGCGCCTTGTCCCCGCGGTAGAACATCTCGAACAGACGGGAGAGTTCCTCCTCCGGGATGGGTTCGCAGTCGTTTTCCACGGTCAGCAGCGCGTTCTGCGCCTGCTTCAACGTGACCGAGATGCGCCCGCCGTCGGGCGAATACTTGGCGGCGTTTTCGAGCAGGCAGCCGAACGCCCGGCGAAGCAGGGTCCCGTCCCCGCGGATGCGCACGCCGTCCGCGATGTCGCTTGTCAGGCGGCGGTTTTCAAACAGCGGTGCGTATTCCTCGAGCAGCGACCGGGTGAGCGCGGTCAAGTCGACCGTTTTGCGGTTTTGCAGCTCGTCCGTGCGGTCGAGGCGGGTGTAGTCCAGCATTTCGCGCACGAGTTCGTTCATGCGGCCGGTCTCCTGCTCGATCGCGGCGAGGTAGCGCGCGTTTTCCTCGGGGGAGATGTCCTGTGCGATGGCCTCGGCGTAGCCGCCGATCAGCGCGAGCGGGGTCTTGAGGTCGTGGCTCGCCGCGGCGACGAACTGCTGCCGTTTGTCCTCGAGGTCGCGCTCGCTGTCCCAGCGCGCATGCAGGTCGCCCGCCATGTCTCTGAGCGCGCGGTTGAGCTGGCCGATCTCGTCCCCGCGGGCGGTGTCGGGGTGGAACTGGTCAAACTCCAGGTGCGCGACGTGCTGCGCCTGGCGGGTGGTGGCGTACAGCGGGTAGACCGCCGCGCGGCGCACGCCTTTGTAGAACAGATAGAGGAGAAGCAGGCACAGCCCCAGGACAAGATAGGGGAAATTGTAAAAGAAATTCCCCATTTCTTCTGTCCAGTCTATAACGTAGGCAGATAGGACGGTTCCCAGACCATAGGAAATGCTGCCAATAGAGAAGAAAAAGTTTCCAGTATCAAGTCTTTTCAGTTCTTCACCAGAATAGTTTTCCTGATCGAAATTGGCCTCCATCGCATCCAGATAGCGGATTGCCTCAAAATAGTGCTCCATATCCTCTTCGCTGTCGAACAGGCTGCGAAAGTAGAATTTTTTTGTGACCTGCTCTTCGACTGGCAACTCGGCACTCCATGATTGGCCGTCAGTGCAGGAGACGATGCGGTTAGGTACGAAATAGTCAGTCTGGTTTTGGATATACATACCGTAGGCTGTCATATAGGGGCTGTTGCCTTGCCAGTCCGGCGGCACATGCTGCATATGTTCTTGTATAGCGCGGAGATCTGCTTCGGAAAAACCGCTTAAGTCAACACGGTAATAGGTAAGGTTATCGTGTAGGCCATTTGCATCCTCGAAGATAAAGGGCGAGCGGATCGTGACCACTTTGGAAGTGTTTTTGTTTGGAACCGTTGGAAAATATCGCAGCAGATAAGGCTGGTCGTTTGACGAATACATCGCAAGATCGGATTTCAGCTTCCAATATGCGTCTGTATCTGCTTCAGGCATATGCTCTGGATCATATCCCAAACCTCTAAGCAGGTTTTCCAACCGTACACTGATGCTTCCCGCTACGCTATAACCATCCTGACGTATCTCATAAGAGGCCTTCGTCCATGCGAACCACGTCCACAGCGCGCACACGAGTACCAGCATAAGCGCCATCAGCGCGGTCAGCCTTGTCGCAATACTCTGTCGCAGCCAAAATGCCTTTAGCTTTTTCATCACGATCCCCCCAATCGGTACCCCTTGCCGTAGACCGCTTTGATGTGCTGCGCCGCCGTGCCGAGCGCTTTCCGCAGCCCCGCCACATGGCGGTCGACCATGCGCTCGTCGCCGTCGAACTCCACGCCCCACACGCGCTCGATCAGCAGGTCGCGCGATACCGTGCGCCCCTGCTCGCGCAGCAGCAGCTCCAAAATCTGCGCCTCCTTGGGGCGCAGGGCGACCGGCGCGCCGTCCACCGTGACCGCGCCCGTCGCGGTGTCCATCAGGATGCTGCCGTAGCCCAGCTCGCTTGCGCCCAGCCGCAGGCCGCGCGCCCGGCGCATGAGCGCCTGCGCCTTGGCCACCAGCACGGGGAAGGAGAACGGCTTCACTACATAGTCGTCCGCGCCCGCGCGGAAGCCCGCGAGCGTGTCGCCCTCCTGCCCGAGCGCGGTGACGAAGATCACCGGAACATCGCTCTCGCGCCGCACCGCTGCGCAGACCTCAAGGCCGTTGAGGTGCGGCATCATCACGTCCAGCACCAGCAGGTCGAAGGTGCGCTCCTGCGCGAGGGCAAGCGCCTGCCCGCCGTCGTACGCCGGGGTCACCTGCACGCCCGCGGCGCGGAAAAAGTCCTGCATGAGCGCCGACAGCGCCTTGTCGTCCTCTGCGAGTAGAATGTGTCCCGCCATGGCGATCCCTCCTTTTATTGCTTCCAGTATAGCACAGGATTGTCCGAAAAGTATCCACGCAAAAGAGAAAACCCGCCGGTCGGCGGGTTTTCTGTATGCGGTATCGCGTGTGTTACTTGGCAGGCGGGATATCGCCCACACCGTTCAGGATATAGTGCGGCCGATAGGCGTAGTTCTCCACATCCTTGGCGCTGGTGCAGCCGGACAGAACCAGAACAGCGTCCAGACCGGTTTCGATGCCCGCGACAATATCGGTATCCATGCGGTCACCGACCATGGCAGCCTCGTGCGAGTGCACGCCCAGCAGGCGCAGGCCGGTGCGCATCATCAGCGGGTTGGGCTTGCCGACATAATAGGCGGTCTTGCCGGTCGCCAGCTCGATCGGCGCGACCAGCGCGCGGCAGGCCGGGATAATACCCTGCTCAGACGGGCCGGTCAGGTCGGAGTTGGTTGCGATCAGGCGCGCGCCTTTGTTGACCAGATCGACTGCCTTGAGGATGGTCTGATAGTTGTAGGTGTTGGTCTCGCCGGCAATGACGTAGTCCGGATCCACGTCGTTCATCACAATGCCCGCGTCATACAGTGCGCCGACCAGGCCGGGCGCGCCGATCACATAGGCGGAGGCGCCGGGCTTCTGGCTGGCGATAAATTTCGCAGTCGCCAGCGCGGAGGTATAGAAATGTTCCACGCCAATCTCCAGCCCCATGCGCGCCAGCTTTTGCTGCAGCTCGAGCGGCGAACGCTCGGAAGAGTTGGTCAGGAACAAAAAGCTCTTTTTTTCCTTTTGCAGCCATTCGACAAACTCGGGCACGCCTTTGAGCAGCCGGTTGCCGTGATAGATGACACCGTCCATATCGCATATAAAGCCCTTTTTCGAGCGTAAAAGTTCGAGTGTATCAGTCGTTTTATCCATAAAGCAAAGCTCCTTTCATTTCCGTTCATCCCGATTCCTATTATGCGTATAAAACAGGATGCCGTCAAGGGGGAAAAACGGGGGAGATGTAAAAAAGGTGTTAAAAAGGAGCGCGGAGATTGTTTTCGGAGCAGTGCGGGCAGAGGAAGCAGGATTTCTGACGATATGCGCGAAAAGCCCGGCCCGGGAGTTGCATTTTGTTGAAAAACACCGTATACTGTCTTTCAGACCGGGATTCCGTCCGCCGGGGGAGCGGACGGACCGCAGATCGGTTGTTAAAAACAGGGAAAGCAGAGGTGAAGACCGTGAAAAGTGACAGTGCAGCATTAGCGGCGGGGCGAGGGCACCATACAGACGCAGGGGCAGCAAAATGGCAGCGGTGGAGGCCGCTGCTCCATTTGCTGCTGCCGGTGCTGCCGTTCTGGCTGCTTGATCTGACGCTGCGCATCGCCACGGACAGCGGCGCGTATTATCCGCTTTATGCCGCAGCGCCTAATCTGTTTTCGCTGGGCTTCGGGGCATTGTTCGCTGCGTTTGCGCTACTGCCGCCGCGCCGCTGGGGGCGCGCGCTGTACGGCGTGCTCTACGCGGTGTGGGCGGTTTACGCGGTGGTGCAGTACGGCGTGTGGCGCATTTTCGACCGTTTCCTGTTCCTGGCCGACTTTCTGTTTGCGGGCGAGGGGCTGGACTTTGTGAGCTACGCCCGCCAGCTGATCGATTGGCGGTTCGTACTGGTGGTGGCGCTGCTCGTGCTCTGGGGCGTGCTGGGCGTGCGGTCGCTGCCCGAAAAGACGGCGCGCCGCCGCGTCTGCCCGGCGCTTGGGCTGTTTTTCGCGCTGACCCAGCTGGTCGCGCCGCGCCTGTATGCACCTGTGCCCGAAACGCTGGACTGGGACGCATGGGAGTCGAGCGGGTATGAGTACGAGCGGTTTTCCTCCTCGTCCTACGACCTCGCGCTGACCGGGCCGTATCAATTTGTATTGCGCGACGCGTGGCTGTCGGTCGCGCCCGACGCAGACGCCGCGCAGGCGGTCGCGGAGATCGACGCGTTCTTCGATGAGCGCCCGGCGCATCAGGACAATGAGATGACCGGCCTGCTCGCGGGAAAGAACCTGATCCTGGTGCAGCTCGAGAGCGTGGATGATTTTGTGCTGAACGAGGAAAACACTCCCACACTTGCCCGCCTGCAAAGCGAGGGCATTCACTTTTCCGAGTTCTACACCCCGCAGTATTCCAACGGATACACTTTCAACACTGAGTTTGCCGCCCAGACCGGCATTTATCCCTATGCCAACGGCAACGTCGCCTATTCGCTCAGCCGCAGCGCCTTCCCGGACGCGATAGGCAGTCTGTTCGAGGCTGCGGGCTACACTGCAAACTCCTTCCACAAGAGCGAGGCTAAGTTCTACAACCGCGGCGCGATGCATCAGGCGTTCGGCTATGAGCAGTATTACTCTGCGCTGGATTTTGCGGAAAGCGAGCTGCAGGCGGGCGTGGACGAATTTCTGGTGGGCTGCGACGAGCTGTATGAACGCATGATCAATGAGCAGCCTTTTTTGAGCTTCCTCATCACCTACAGCGGCCACCTCGGCTATGACGAGATCGACGCGCTGACCACCTACGCGCTTGAGCAGCACCCGGAATATCTGGACGACAGCCGTCCCTACGAGATTAACGGGCTGTTCGCCAAGGCGCGCCTGACCGACGACATGTTCTCGGCGTTGCTCGAGCGGCTGGAGGAGGACGGGCTGCTGGGCGACACGGTGATCTGCGTTTACGACGACCACTACGCCTACGGCCTGACCGACCGCGCGGTGCTCGAAGAATATTCCGAAGCCGCGGGCGGCCGCCTGCTCGAGCGCACGCCCTGCTTTATCTGGTATGAGGGCTGCACACCCATGACCGTAGACAAAACCCTGCAAACCGTCGACTTGCTTCCGACGCTCGCCAACCTGTTCGGCCTGCCCGCGCCGCGTACCATGGGGCAGGATGCGTTCGACCCAGCATATGAGGGCTATGCCATCTTCCCGGACGGGACATGGCTGAACGATCAGGCCTATGTGCAAAACGGCGCGGTAGTCTGGAACGACGGCATGACGGACGCGGCGGTCGCGGAAATGACCGCCTATGCCCGCCGGTTCCAGGAGATCAATGACAAGATTTTGGACACGGATTATTACAGTACACTCGAATAACAAAGAAGGACGTTTCCAACCGGAAACGTCCTTTTGCTTGCCTCATATGATATTTTGAAAGGTGGGAGCCCATAGGCTGCACAGAATCAGCAGAAGCCAAATCCCGGCCAAGGCCAATTTGACAATCGGCTTTCCCGTGCCTTTGACCAGATCGGCGATACCGTATGCAAGGCAGAACACAAAAAGAAAAGGCCAGACAAACCAAAGATAGAAAGAAAAAACCCCAATATAATACAAAGTTTGGATCAGCATGGCATAACCTCCTTTTCAATCCGTGGATGGCATGATGCGTTTTCGTCCTCTATGCGTTCAATTTTGAAAATGTTGAGCGTATCCACGTCCGGGCAGCAGAAGCGCGCTGTGCCGGGCGCTTCGCCGGGGATCTCGCCGCCGTAGCGCAGGATATCAATATAGGGGAAGGCGACGTGCATCGCCATCGGGCACAGGTTGCCGCGCTCGGTGTCAAAGTCAAAGCTGTCGCCCGGCTGGTGGCCGCGGTGGCAGCCCCTCGGGCCGCGCCGCTCGACGAGCGTAATGCGGATTTTGGGACGCGCCATCGCTCACACCTCTCCGAAAAAGCGTTTTATTTCGATCTCAGCAGTTTCGGGCGCATCCGAGCCGTGGATGACGTTGAACGTAGTCGAGCTGGCGAAGTCGCCGCGGATGGTGCCGGGCATCGCATCCTCGTTTTTGGTCGGGCCCATGAGCGTGCGCATGCCCTGGATGACGTTTTCGCCCTCCACGACCATGGCAAGCACCGGGCCGCTCGTCATATACTCGACCGTGGGCGGGAAGAACGGCTTGTCGACGATATGCGCGTAGTGCTCGCGCAGGATGGCCTCGTCCAGCTGCATGGTCTTCATGTGTGTGATGCGGTAGCCCTTGCGCTCGATGCGCGCGATGATCTCGCCCGCAATGCCGCGCTGCAATGCGTCCGGCTTGAGCATAATATAGGTGCGTTCCATGTAAAATCGCCTGCTTTCCTTGTAAATTCTGTTATCAGTATACCATATTTTTCAGGGAAACAAAACAGTTTCCGCCTCAGAGTGAAACGTACGTCGGTTCGTGGCGCAGGGCGGGCAGGATCTTGCCCGTCAGATCGGCGGTCGCGATGCGCAGGGACGAGGTGTTGCGGCAGGGGTGGCAGCCGAACCAGTCAGGCCCCAGCACGTCGCGGTCGATCACCAGCCGCACGTGCTTTTCCGTGTCGTTTAACAGGCCGAGCACGGACACTGATCCGGGCGTGACACCCAGATATTGCTGCATGTGCTCCGCATCCGCGAAGGACAGGCGCGAGCAGCCGAGCTGTGCAGACAGATCCTTGGTGCGGAAGGGCTTGGCGCCCGGCATGATGAGCAGGGTAAACTGGGTTTTCTGCCGGTTGCACAGGAACAGGTTTTTGCAGATCTCAATGCCGAGCAGCTGTTCCACCTCGCCGCAGGCCTCGATGGAGGGTGTTTCGCTGTGGTCAACGCGCTGGTAGGGCACGCCGAGGCCGTCAAGGAAGTCATAGCACGCGGTTTCGACCGCGTCGCGGCCGGAACAGTCGGCCGGGCGGCCGTCGTACACGGTAGGGTCAAGGGTGAAATTGTCCATGGATCAAAACTCCTATATGTAATATAATTTATAAAAATAACAAATTGAAATCATGCTGTGTGCGGGTCTACGCCGCGGGACAGCAGCCGCAGCACCGGAACGGTCAGCGCGATCGCAAGGAAGAAGGAACACACGTCGCTCGCCGCCTGACAGACCTGTACGCCGGTCAGGCCGAAGAAAATAGGCAGGATGAGCGCGAGCGGGATGAAGAACAGCCCCTGCCGGGCTGCCGCAACAATGCTTGCGCGCACGGTCATGGCGATGTTCTGCAGCAGCATGTTGCACATGGTCGACCACGCGATGAGCGGGAAGGAGATGCACTGCCAGCGCATGGTCGCCGCGCCGATGCGGATGACCTCAGGGTCGTCCGCGCGGAAAATGGCGATGACCTGCGGTGCGAAGATCCAGCCCACGACCGCGAGCAGCAGGAGCGCAACGGTCGACACCTTGACGCAGAACCAGAACCCACGGCTGACGCGGTCATACTTGCGCGCGCCGAAATTGAAGCCGCACACAGGCTGGAAACCCTGTCCGAAGCCGATCATCGCGGAGCCCGCGAACTGCGACACGCGGGTGACGATGCTCATTGCGGCAATGGCCGCGTCGCCATAGGGGCGGGCAGCGGTGTTCAGGCAGGTGACCGCAATGGACGCCAGTCCCTGCCGGCACAGGCTGGGCAGGCCGCCACCTGCGAGCGCCGCATACCGCGCGCGGCTGGGTGAAAACAGGCGCAGGCGGATCTGGATGCCGCCCGATATCCGCACGCCGAGCAGCAGCAGGCAGAAGCTGATGAACTGGCTCAAAATAGTGGCGAGTGCCGCGCCCGAAATACCCATTTGGAAGACGAAAATAAACAGCGGGTCAAGCGCGATATTGAGCAGGCCGCCCGAAACCAGCCCGACCATCGCATAGGTCGCGTTGCCCTGCAGCCGCAGCTGGTTGTTGAGCACCAGCGCGGCGGTCATCCACGGCGCGCCGATCAGGATCAGGCACATGTAGTCGAGCGCATAGGGAAAGATGGTGTCGGTTGCGCCGAGCAGGTGGCACAGCGGGTTCCGGAACACCAGCCCGAACGCCAGAATGACCGCGCCCGCGCCGAGCGCGGAGAAAAAGCCGGTCGCGGCCATGCGGGCGGCCTCCTCGCGGTGCTGCGCGCCGAGCTGGCGCGAGATGTAGTTGCCAGAGCCCTGTCCGAAGAAAAAGCCGACTGCCTGGATCGCTGCCATCAGCGGGAACACCACGCCGACCGCGCCGGTCGCGCTCGTGCCGAGCCAGCCGACAAAGAACGTATCCGCCATGTTGTAAATCGAGGTGATGAGCATGCTGATGATGGTCGGCACGGCCATTTTGCAGATCAGCGGCTCGACCGGGGCTTCGGTAAGCTGCTTATATTTGCGGGCCTGTGCGTCATTTTCCATAGATTACCGCCCCTTTACATCCTTTTAATTATTATTTAGAATAGGCCGCGGGCGGCGGTTTGTCAAGCGGGCAGGCAGCAAAAAGGCCGCCGCGCGGGGCGGCAGCCTTTTATGTTGCACAGAGAACGGAAAACACAAGCAGCGCACAGAGCAGGACGGCGGCGGAGAACAACAGAAGGCTTTTGCTCATGGGATGGTCACATGCTCGAGCTGGCGGTAGATGACCGAACCGGAGGCGTCCAGCAGGGCGATCTCCACGCGGTAGGTTTCGCCGGAGACCATTTCTTCAAAATCTGTTGTCGCATGAATCATGCCATCCAAAGGTACGGAAAAGTAATAGCCCGAACCCTCTGTCAGAGCAAGAGGAACAAAGTCCGTCATGGAACGCACAACAATGCGATATGCAACAGGTTCAGGACGGGTAATGGAGTACCCGAATACAAGCTGATTTGCAGAAGCCTTTTGCAAGCTGATTTGAATACCATTGACTTTAGCGTTTTGGTAATTCACTTCAGAGATACCGAAGATGGTGGGAATTTGCGAATAGTAGTACCGGCTGGTCTCATTCAGCACGTTGGACGGAGCCAAAAGACCTGTGTAGGAGATGCTGCCTGCAACCGCATGAAATACGTCTGCGCGGCAAAGGAGAGGGTCTGAGGTAACATTTCTTGATTGATCATCTTCACGGGTAAAACAGATCTCTATCTGCGGGACTTCATCCGGTTCTGTGTAAACCAGACGCAGCAGTATCATTTCGGATTCGCCGCTGTCAGGTGTGCATGGAACGGTGTAATTATGCGAGGCTGCGGGGACGGCAAACCAGTTGGAGGTTTGCCGGTCATAGGTTGATACGATAAAGATATCGGGGTTTTCACTGTAATCAAGTTCCCCCCAACCCGGACCGCCAGCCCCAGTCAGACGATATGTGCCGTTCACGCCAGATAACGTGATATAATTCGTGCGGCTGTATTGTCCTTTCCGATCCCGCACATCAGCCACGGTGAGTGTTACATCAATCTTTTTGTCCGCGCCAACGACTTTCCCAAGCCAGCTCGGCCAGTTTTTGCTGTTTCCAATATTTACCTCAAAGTGAAGTGTGCTGTGTGGGAAGAGGTCATCTTGGGAATAGGATAGAAGTTTCCCCTCGCTTGCATCCAGTGCCACCGCCCCCACGCCCAGCCCGGACACGAGCAGGCACGCGGTCAGCGCCAGCGCGGTTAACCTTGCGAACAACTTCATGGGTTTCTGTCTTGCAATCATGATAAATCTCCTCTCTATCTCGCGCCCTCCGGCGCTCATGGATGTGGTGAGCGGCG
>ERZ1643250.3252-NODE-3252-length-11303-cov-8.896693_pt1 | contig 11303 bp, 9 predicted proteins | sample MGYA00579262_ERZ1643250 | MGnify/ENA primary metagenome ERZ1643250 (study PRJEB29033, sample SAMEA4952265) | chicken gut metagenome | biome: Broiler Chicken; feature: Gastrointestinal Tract; material: Caecum | place: Ireland | collected 2018 | study: Broiler...
CGGAGCTGTCCAATTTCCCAACAAAAGCCTTAGCAATCCGGACAGCGGCGGGGGGAGCACGGAGCTGTCCCTTTTCCCAGCAAAAGCCGGAAATCCGGACAGGATACGCCCTGACACCTCAATGATTAGAAAAAATTGCAATTTTTCTTAAAAAATTATCTTTTTTTAGGCAATCATACGTTCTCCCTGTAAAAAAAAGGAAAGAAAACCTTAGAAAATATCCCCAAAATAATGTTGCAATACCTTTCTGTATGAGATAAAATAAATGACAAGTGGAGCAAAGTGGTAAAAAGTGACGTTTTCTGGGGAGGGTATCCCCGAAAGAGATACAAAAAGAAGAATGGAGGAGACGTCTGTTTTCCGTAAAAGAAGGTGAGCAATGTGTTTCAGGGAGAATTTCAACATGGGCTGGACGCCAAGGGACGCCTGATTTTACCGGCGAAGATTCGGGAAGAACTCGGAACACAATTTGTACTTACCAAAGGGATGGACGGATGTCTTTTTATTTTTCCGCCGGATTCCTGGGAGACCTTTGCCGGGAAGCTGAATGCGCTTCCGACTTCTTCCAGACAGGCGCGGAAGCTGAAACGTTACTTTATCGGAAGCTCTGTAGAATGCGAAACAGATAAACAGGGAAGATTTCTCATACCACCGGTGTTAAGAAGCTTTGCGGAGATAGACAAAGATGTCACGGTTCTTGGCGTATCGGACCGCATTGAGCTGTGGAGTACAGAAAAATATGACGCGTATCAGAACGAGGAAGATGAGTCTATCGAGGACATTGCGGGAGAACTGGATTTTTAGACAGAGATATCAGGACAGAGTTTCCGGGCTTGGATACCCGGAGAAAAAATATGCTGCCTGATAAGGAGGATGCCATGGAGTTTAAACATAAGTCCATTATGCTGGCGGAGACAATTGAATCATTACACATTAAGCCGGACGGGATTTATGTGGACGGCACTCTGGGAGGAGGAGGACATTCCCTGGAGATTGCGAAAAGGCTGACAGACGGAGGGCGTCTCATCGGCATAGACCAGGACGGAGATGCCATTGAGGCTGCCGGGCAGCGTCTGGCGCCTTATTCAGACCGGGTGACCATCGTCCGGAGCAATTACGCTCAGATGAAGCAGGTACTTCAGGAGTTATCCATTGACAAAGTGGACGGTATTTTGCTGGATCTGGGAGTTTCTTCCTACCAGCTGGATAATGGTGAACGGGGATTTACCTACAGAGAAGACGTGCCTCTTGACATGCGTATGGACAAGCGTCAGGAGCGGACGGCGAGAGATATCGTGAACACGTACAGTGAGACGGAGCTTTATCATATCATCAGGGATTATGGTGAGGATAAATTTGCAAAAAACATTGCAAAGCACATTGTGCTGGCGAGAAAAGAAGCGCCGGTGGAGACCACCGGACAGCTGACAGAGATCATCAAGGCAGCCATTCCGAGAAAGGTGAGAGCGGTGGGAGGACACCCGGCCAAAAAGACGTTCCAGGCTATTCGCATTGAGCTGAATCATGAGCTTGATGTGCTGAAGGGGCATCTGGAAGAAATGGTCGATCTTCTCGGAGATGAGGGAAGACTTTGCGTGATCACCTTCCATTCTCTGGAAGACAGAATTGTGAAAAATATTTTCAGAACCTGCGAGAATCCGTGCATCTGCCCGCCGGGCTTTCCTGTCTGCACCTGCGGACGGGTATCCAAGGGCAGAGTGATCACGAGAAAACCGATCGTACCGGGAGAGGAAGAACTCAGAGAGAACAGCCGGGCCAAAAGTGCAAAGTTACGTGTATTTGAAAGAATCGTTTCATAAGAGATGAGACAATACAGTGTGTTGGAGGAATTGGATATGGCGTTGCATAGTACATCAGAGCGTTACAATTACATTTACGGGAGCAATGTGACAAAGCTTGACGGGGAGGGCCGTTACGGAGACGGAACCTACGGAGCACAGCCGAAGAAAAAGAAAAATAACCGCGCCAGAAGAGCGGCGGAGACGAGAGTTCAGAAGGAACGGCCGGTGAATCCGGAAAAGGAGGCGGCGATCCAGCGGAACAAAGAAAGACTTCAGGTTTTTGACTGGAAGTACACGGTGATCACAGCGGTGGCAGTGATAATCTGCGCGGCAGCTGCCCTTGTATATCTGGGAGGAAGGGTGCATCTGAATAATCTTTCCTCGGAGATTTCCAGTCTGAAATCCGAGAAAGAGGAATTGCTCAGTGAACAGAACGCTTTGCAGACGGAAATTGATAAAAATATCAATCTGGATGAAATACGTACTTTTGCAGAAGAAGAATTACATATGGTATATCCGGGTCCCGAGCAGGTAATTTATTATAATAGCAGTACAAGCGATTATTTCAGACAGTATGAAAGTGTTGATACATCGAATTAAAAAGTGGGTGGTAATGTGACGAAAAAGAAAAAAAAGGTAAGTCGTCTGACCACAGCAATGAGGGGCAAACTGAGTGTAGTATTTTTAGTAATTGTTTGCCTCTTTTTATTGCTGGCAATACGTCTTGCCTATTGGACAATACGAAATGGAGATGAGTTTGAGACCATTGTGCTGGGACAGCAGAACCATACCAGCTCTACCATCGCCTATGAGAGAGGAAGAATCTACGACCGCAACGGAAATATTCTCGCTTCCAATGAGAAGATTTATACTCTGGTGCTGGAACCGAAAAATATCATTGATGTGGGAACCGCCGGTCAGGATGAAGAAGAGGACGGGCAGAAGAAGGAGAATAAAGTTCTGGAGACGACCATCCAGGTGCTGAATGAATATTTTGGTTTTTCCGAAGATGATCTCCGGCAGACCATTGAGGAAAATGCAAATTCTTACTATGTGGTATATAAAAGAAATTTAAACTATGACGAAGTATCTGCCTTCCGGGAATTCCTGGCCAAGGCGGACGAGTCCTGGGATGCGAATACCCCGGCCGATGAGAAGGCGGAGATTGAGAGGGCCAGGCTGGTGGAAGGCGTTATGTTTGAGGAGAATTACAAGCGGGTCTATCCATATAAAGATCTGGCCTGCCGGATTCTCGGATTCACTTCTTCCGGCAACAGCGGCAACTGGGGCATCGAACAATATTATAATGATACCTTAAATGGAACCAACGGACGTTCCTACTATTATTTTAATCAGGAACTGACACAGGAACAGACGGTAAAGCCGGCTGAAAACGGGAATTCCGTGGTCAGTACCATTGACATGCAGATCCAGCAGGTCATCGAGGAGAAACTGGCGGAATTTGATAAAGATGTGGGCAGTAAAATGACCAGTATTCTGGTCATGGATCCAAGAAACGGGGAAGTGCTCGGCATGGCTTCTTCCAATCCCTATGACTTAAATGATCCTATGAATGAGGAGGAGCTTTTACAGCTGTATTCTCAGGAAGAAATCGACAAGATGAAAGAGTACACAGAAGAAAAGGAGTCGGAGGAGAGCAGCGAGGACGAAGCGGACGAGGCTTCCACGGAAGAAAATGAAGAAGACACCACAGCGGAAGACGGCAGTGAGGCATCCACAGAGGAGGAAGAAGAAGATAAAATGACCATTTATGATGGCTTTTATCAGCTCTGGCGTAATCCGATCATCAGCGATGCCAATGAACCGGGATCCACGTACAAGCCGTTTACAGTGGCAGCTGGTCTGGAGACCGGCGTGCTGACGGGCAATGAGTCTTACTATTGTACCGGTTCTCTGAATGTGGGCAGCTGGAATATCGGATGTTCTCATGTTCACGGCAATATCAGTCTGGAAGACGCTGTGGCGGAATCCTGTAATGTGGCAATGATGAATATCGCCTTTAATGAAGGCAATGATATTTTTTATCAATATCAGAATCTGTTTGGCTTCGGACGAAGCACAGGTATAGACCTGCCGGGAGAGGCACAGACCGCATCTCTGATACCGGCGGAGAAAAACAGGGATACAGTGACCCTCGCCACCAATGCCTTTGGTCAGAACTTCAACTGTTCCATGATGCAGATGGCGGCAGGATTTTCTTCCCTGATCAACGGTGGTAATTATTACAGACCGAGAGTGGTGAAGGAGATTCAGAACGATCAGGGAGATGTGGTAGAAGAGAAGGAACCGGAAGTTTTAAGGGAGACTGTTTCCGAGGAAACCTCAGAGACCATGCGCGGTTATCTGAAAAAGACGGTGGAATCCGGAACGGGAACCAAGGCGCAGATACCGGGATACTCCATTGGAGGTAAAACCGGTACCGCAGAGAAGATTCCGAGAAATAAAGAAGATTATTACATTTCTTTTGTGGGATTTGTGCCGGCAGAAGATCCGGAACTGCTCATCTATGTCACCATCGATGAACCGAACGTGGACCATCAGGCCAATGCGGCTCTGGCAGTGAATCTGGAGCGGGAGTGCATGGAAGAAATCGTAAAGATTCTGGGGATCGAGCCAACAGAAGAGCTGACTGAGGAAGAAAAACAGCAGCTGGAAGAGAAAAAGGCGCAGGAAGAGGCTGAAAAAGAGGCGGCGAAAGAAGAGCAGGAGGCGGAAAAAGACACCGCGGATGCTAGCACTGACAGCACGGAGACGGATACTGCAGACGATGACTCTGAGGGTACCGGAGCAGATGACGCATCCACCCAGGCAGGGCAGGATGATGAGACGAATGATGAAGAAGATGCCTCCACGGAGGATGACGGAAGCAGTGAGACAGACAGTGCTTCCTCACAAGATGAGGAATAGATAGAAGAATATATGCACAAATACTGCGTAAACTGAATATAAAAGAACAGTTGAAATTGTGATGGCATGATTGAGATTTATGTATTTCAGAAGCGGAAATACCGTTTCCTTTTCGGATGCCTGACCTTGCTTTTCTGTGTGCTGGCCTGCAGACTGTTTTACCTGATGGTGATTTCTTCGGAAGAACTCAGTGAGAGGGCTAGAGATGTGGAGCAGAGAGAGCGTTCCATCAAGGCGGCCCGGGGCATCATTTATGACAGAAACGGGGTGGTGCTGGCAGATAATCAGCCGGTATGCACCATCTCGGTCATTTACAGTCAGGTGACAGAACCGGAGAAAGTGATAAAGCTTCTCTCGGAGAAGCTGTCCATGGATGAAGAAGAGATCCGCCGGAAGGTGGAGAAGGTTTCCTCCAGAGAAAAGATCAAGAGCAATGTGCCAAAGGAGACGGCCGATGAGATCCGGGAAGCGAATTTAAGCGGCGTCAAGGTGGATGAAGATTACAGGAGATATTATCCTTACGGCAATCTGGCTTCCAAGGTGCTGGGATTTACCGGTTCCGATAATCAGGGAATCCTTGGTCTGGAATCCCGGTATGACAGCGTCTTAAAGGGAACTGACGGAACGATCCTTACCCTGACAGATTTCCAGGGGATTGAGATTGAGTCGGCGGCGGAGGAGCGGGTGGAACCCGTTCAGGGCGACAGCCTTTATCTGTCTCTGGACTATACCATGCAGTCGTTTGCCCAGCAGGCGGCCGAAAAGGTGCTCAAAGAGAAGCAGGCAAAAAGTGTTTCGGTGATTCTGATGAATCCCCAGAACGGGGAGATTTATGCCATGGTAAATGTGCCGGAATATGATCTAAATGAACCTTACGAGCTTCTCTCCGTATATGAAAGCGGGGAGGGCAGTGAAAATGATAAACTGAACAACATGTGGAGAAATCCGCTGATCAGCGATTCTTATGAGCCGGGATCCACTTTTAAGATTGTGACGGCCACCGCCGCTCTGGAAGAAGGGAAGGTATCTTTAAATGACACCTTTCACTGTCCCGGATATAAGATCGTGGAAGACAGGAAGATCCGCTGCCACAAAACCCAGGGACATGGAACCGAGACTTTTAAGGAAGGAGTCATGAACTCCTGTAATCCGGTATTTATGGAGATCGGGGCCAGAGTGGGAGCCAGAACTATGCTGGAATATTATAAGAAACTGGGACTGTATGAGAAAACCGGTGTGGATCTGCCGGGAGAGGCGGGTTCCATCATGCACAAGCTGGAAAATATCGGGGCGGTGGAACTTGCCACCATGTCTTTTGGGCAATCCATTCAGATTACGCCGCTGCAGCTTCTGCGGGCGGTCAGTGCCGTGGTGAACGGAGGCACTCTGGTGACTCCCCATTTTGCCATCCGCACGGAAGATTCTGTTACCGGGGAGATCACAGAATTGGCTTACGAGACAAAGACGGGGCGGGTGACGGAGCAGACGTCTGAGACCATGCGTTCCCTGCTGGAAGCGGTGGTCTCAGAAGGAACAGGGAAGAACGCCCAGGTGGAAGGCTATCAGGTGGGAGGAAAGACAGCCACCAGTGAAAAGCTTCCCCGGGGAACCGGAAAGTACATTTCTTCTTTCCTCGGTTTCGCTCCGGCGGACCATCCGGAGATTATGGGGCTGGTTCTGATCGATGAACCGGTGGGCGTCTATTACGGCGGAACCATCGCTGCTCCGGTGATGGCGGAAATCTTCCAAAATATCCTGCCCTATCTTGATAATATCTGAAAAGAGGATTATACTGTGGTAGAATGTCTTAAATTTACTACGTGTGCTGTCACGTTCTGTTTTGCGGCGGATGTGCCGGCGCACAGAGATAAAATGGAGGTTAAACTATGAATCAATCAATTGCAATACCAGCCCTGGCGGCATTTTTTGTCACTTTAATACTGGGACCGGGAATGATCAAGTTTTTACATAGATTGAAATTTGGTCAGTTCATCCGGGAAGAGGGACCGGAGTCCCATCTGAAGAAGTCAGGCACGCCTACCATGGGAGGAATCCTCTTTCTCATTGGAATCCTGGTGGGCTCGGTGTTTTATATTGCCGACTATCCGAAGATCGTTCCGGTTCTCTTTGTGACTCTGGGATTTGGTCTCATCGGTTTCTTAGACGACTACATTAAGGTAGTCATGAAGCGGAATCTGGGACTGACGCCGGCGCAGAAAATGCTGGGACAGATTTTTATCACGGCGGTATTTGCATTTTATATGGTAAATTATTCCGGCCTTGGAACAGAAGTTATGATTCCTTTCACCGGAGGGAAAATGGTGGACCTGGGAATTCTTTATGTGCCGATTCTGTTTTTTGTGGTACTGGGAACCGTCAACGGAGCAAACTTCACCGATGGTCTCGACGGGCTGGCCTCCAGTGTGACCACATTGATCGCCGTGTTTTTCACTGTCATCGCGGTGGCGGCCAAAACAGATGTGCATCCGGTGGCCTGCGCTGTCATCGGTGCTCTGCTGGCATTCCTTTGTTTTAATACCTATCCGGCAAAAGTGTTCATGGGAGATACGGGTTCCCTGGCACTGGGAGGATTTGTGGTGTCAATGGCTTATATGCTGCAGGTGCCGTTCTTCCTTCCGATCGTGGCCTTCATCTATTTTGTGGAGGTGCTGTCGGTGATCATACAGGTTACCTATTATAAAAAGACCAAAAAACGTATTTTCAAAATGGCGCCGATCCATCATCATTTTGAGCTGTCCGGCTGGCCGGAGACAAAGGTGGTATCTATCTTTTCCATCGTGACGGCGGTGCTCTGCCTGATTGGAATGCTTGCTTATTAGCAGATTGGAGAATGAGTTATGTTAGAAGGAAAGAATATACTGATTGCCGGGGCCGGAGTCAGCGGCGTGGGAGCGGCGAAGCTTCTGGGCCGGGCCGGTTTTGACGCGGCAATCTATGACGGAAATGAACAACTGGATACGGAGGCAGTGGTGTCACAGATGCCGGAAAATATGCATCTTACATTTGAGCTGGGAGAATACAAAGATAGCCTGGCAGATCAGTACGATATGCTGATCCTGAGCCCGGGAATCTCTGTGAACAGTTCCATTGCCCGCTCCTTTTATGATAGAGGAAAGATTGTCTGGGGAGAGATTGAGCTGGCCAGCCATTTCGCCAAAGGCAAAATCGCGGCTATCACAGGAACCAACGGGAAGACTACCACGACAGCGCTGGTGGGAAGCATCTTAAAATCCTGGTATGATTCGGTATTCGTTGTGGGAAATATCGGTATTCCGTTTACTTCGGTGGCGCTGGATACCCGCCCGGATTCGGTGATCGCCGCGGAGATCAGCAGCTTTCAGCTGGAGACCACGGTGGACTTTCATCCGGCGGTCAGCGCGGTGCTCAATCTGACGCCGGATCACCTGGACCGGCACGGAACTATGGAAGTCTACGGGGAGACGAAGCTCTCCATCTCAAAAAAACAGACCAAAGACGATGTGATCGTATTAAATTATGACGATCCGGCCACCAGAGCCATGGCGGAGAGAACGCCGGCTGCTCCGGTGATGTTCAGCCGGAAAGAAGATTTAAAAGAGGGTATTGTGTTAAAAGGAGATACTTTTGTGATCCGGACCGGCAGGGAAGAGATCCCGGTCTGTTCCACAAAGGAGATCCGTCTTCTCGGCAGCCATAATCATGAGAATATTCTGGCGGCCATCGGCATTAGTTATTATATGGGCGTTCCGGTGGAGAATATCCGGGAGGCAGTCATGGAGTTCCGCGCGGTGGAACACCGTATCGAGTATGTGGATACCGTGGACGGCGTCGACTATTATAATGATTCCAAGGGTACCAACCCGGATGCGGCCATCAAAGGCATTCAGGCCATGGTGAAACCGACCATCCTTCTGGGAGGCGGCTATGATAAAAAGGCGGAGTACGATGAGTGGATTGAATCTTTCGATGGAAAGGTAAAATATCTGATCCTCATGGGCGCCACCGCCCGGGCAATCGGAAAGACCGCTGTGGCTCACGGATTTCAGAATGTCATCTATGCCGATACATTTGAGGAAGCCATGGAGATTGCGAGGGAGAAGGCAGTTCCGGGAGACGCGGTGCTGTTGTCTCCGGCCTGCGCCAGCTGGGGAATGTTTAAGAATTATGAGGTCAGAGGACAGGTATTTAAAGAGATTGTCCGCAGATTCAAGGGGTGAGTAAAATGGCTGGTAAAATGTCCGGAAAAGCAAATATGCAGAGACGTACGACAGCCAGGCCGGGCGGCACGGGAAAACGGACCACAGCCGGGAAAACCGGCGTCAGAAGCCGGACGGCGGTGCGCCGTCCCCACGCCATGGATTATTCCATTGTATTTCTGGTGATTTTTCTGGTGGGCTTCGGCCTTGTGATGGTATACAGCACAAGCTCTTACCGGGGAAGCCTGTACATGAATGACGCTGCATACTGGTTGAAACGTCAGGCAGTCTTTGCGGTGATCGGAGTTGTTGCCATGTTTTTGGTCGCCCGGATTGACTATCATTTCTGGAGAAGCCGGAAATGGATGCTCCCGGTCTATTACTGGGGAACCATCCTGTTGCTTATTTTCACTCTGGTATTTGCGGCGGTGTCCCACGGGTCCAAACGTTGGCTCAATATCGGCCCCCTGAGCTTTCAGCCATCAGAGGCGGCAAAGGTTTCACTGATTGTGATTTTTGCCATATACATAAGCCGCCACGCCAAACAGCTGAGGACCTGGAAAGGGATTCTCAAAAGCTTTGTCCTGGCGGTGCCGATCATCGTCGTGGTCGGTATTGAGAATCTGAGTACCTGTATTATCCTGCTGGCCATCACAGTCATCATGATTTTTGTGGCCAGTGACAAATGGAAACCGTTCATTGCCATTGGATTGGCCGGGGTGGCGGGAATCGCCATTTTGCTGCTCACCCAGGGATACCGGGTGGAGCGGATCAAAATATGGCTGAATCCGGAGCAGTATGAGACCGGTCTTCAGACCATGCAGGGCCTGTATGCCATCGGTTCCGGCGGCTTGTTTGGAAAGGGGCTCGGGCAGAGCATGCAGAAGATGGGTTTTCTGCCGGAGACGCACAACGATATGATTTTTTCCATTATCTGCGAGGAACTGGGACTTTTCGGCGCGGTGGGCATCCTGATCATTTATTTTGTCCTTTTATGGAGATTTATGGTAGTGGCTCTCAACGCCGCTGATCTGTACGGTTCCATGATCGTGGTGGGTACCATCGCTCATCTGGGAATCCAGGTGTTCATTAATATCGGCGTGGTGACCAACACCATACCGAACACGGGAATTCCGCTGCCCTTTATCAGTTACGGAGGCACATCGCTGTGTTTCCTGCTGATCGAGATGGGGCTGGTGTTGTCGGTTTCCAGGTACATGCGGATAAAGGAATAGCGGTTTTGTTTCAATGGGGGAGAAATGAAGAGCAGACAGTTGACGCTTATCAAAAATACGAAGAACAATAAACTGCATAAAATAATTTTCTGGCTGTGCTTTCTGTGTATTCTGGGTCTGGGCGCCGCCTGTGTGATCGTGGGATTCTCTGTTAAAAACATTGAGGTGAGCGGCAATCAGACTTACACGTCCGGGGAGATCATCCGTGAAGTAAAGAAAAAAGATTATGTGGGAAATACCCTGGTCATGATGGCACAGAACCGGATTTTCGGACAGAAATACCTGCCTTTCATCGAAGACATCTCCATGGGTTTCGGCGATACGCATACGCTGAAGATTCATGTGAAAGAGAAGCTTCGGTCAGGCGTTTTCGAGTATATGAATGAAAATGTATATTTTGATTCCGAGGGCATCGCGCAGGAAAGCCGGGATTATCTGTTTGCCGGCGTTCCGGTGGTGACGGGCGTGAAATTTAATAAAATGGTTCTCGGCGAAAAGATTCCGGTGGACGGAGATTATTTCCACATCATTCTTTCTATCACGGAAAAAATCAGTACCTATGGACTGAACATTTCCGAGATACATTTTGAGAGTGAGGATGATATCACGCTTTTGTCCGGTAAATTTGAAATTTATCTGGGAACTTCTGCCTATCTGGACGGAAAGATGTCCAGAATTTCGGAGATTCTCAGCGCGGTGTCCAAAGAGCATGAAAAAGGAACCATCGATATGCATCTGTTTACAGACGAAAAAAACATCATTACTTTTCGTGAATAAACAAAAATAGTTTTGAAAAAAAGAGTTTTTCGTTAAAAAATAATGCAAAAATGATTCATACTTCAGAAAAAACAGGAATATACATATAATTTGGAAAAACAGTGAAAATAGGAACGTGACAAAAATAAAAATTTTTGTTGATTATTTCTATGAAAAAACGTATTATATAACCATAAACTAAAATCAGGTGGATTATATTCATTTATATAGAATAAGGAGGAGTAGACCTTGCTGGAAATTATGTCAAACGAAGAATTAGCTCACGCTAAAATCCTGGTAATCGGAGTCGGCGGAGCCGGAAACAATGCCGTGAACCGTATGGTTGACGAATCAATTGAGGGAGTGGAATTAATCGGTATCAATAC
>ERZ1643250.3254-NODE-3254-length-11298-cov-3.593703_pt1 | contig 11298 bp, 8 predicted proteins | sample MGYA00579262_ERZ1643250 | MGnify/ENA primary metagenome ERZ1643250 (study PRJEB29033, sample SAMEA4952265) | chicken gut metagenome | biome: Broiler Chicken; feature: Gastrointestinal Tract; material: Caecum | place: Ireland | collected 2018 | study: Broiler...
TCGGGGCGGGCGTTTTGCGCGCGGAGGGATGAAGCCGTCAGTACTTTTGCTGCGAAAGGCGGCGGTAGGCGGCGGGGGAGAGGCCTGCAAAGGCGCGGAATTTTTTGCTGAAATACAGCGGGTCGGCAAAGCCGAGGCGGTCGGCGACCTCGCCCACGGGCAGCAGGGTCGAACGCAGCAGGCGGCAGGCCTCTTCCATGCGGGCGCGGTTGTGGTATTCTCCCATCGGGATGCCCTTCTCCTCTTTGAACAGGGCGGCGAGGCGGCTGTAACTCATCAAAAAGTTGGCGGCGGTGCGCTCTTTGTTGAACGGCTCGCGGGCGTGTTCCGTCAGATAGGCGCACACGGCGTCGATGGGGCGCGGCTCCTCCGGCTGTCCTTCGCCGATGCGCAGCAGCAGCTCGTAAAACAGTGCCCCCGCGCGCAGCCGGTGCAGCGGAGAACTTCCGCGCAGCAGCGCGCACAGCCGTTCCATCTGCTCTATCGCGCCCGCGGGGAAAGCGCACTGTTTGGGCAGCATCAGCGCCGGCGTCATATCCTCTGCGGGCGAAGCTGCCCGCAGAAAGGCGTCGGCAGGCGTACCGTGCGGCGCATCGTGCGGCATATCGTGCGGCGGTCCGGGCAGGCGGAAGTGGGCGTAAAACCAGCGCGTGCCCCGCGGCGTTTCGCGCCTGCCGTAGTGGCGCAGGCCGCTGCGCAAAAACAGCAGCCCGCCTGCGGGGATCTCGTAGTCGCGGCCGTCTTCCGTCACATACATGGCGCCGTCCGTCACGCAGATGAGCACGTTGAAGTCCGCCGTCCTGTCCATGTGGAAAAAGTTTTCGGAGGCGGTGAGGATGTCGCAGTCGAGAAGATCCGGCAGGTGCAGCCCGTCCAGCAAGATGTTTGCAGTAGTATTTTCCATAAAATTTCGAAAAATATCCATTGATTTCCCAAGATAAAAGTATTATAATGCATATAAAGAAATTTGTCAACCCCGCGGGCGGACAAGCCGCGGGATAAGAAAGGAGCGAGAGGATGAAAGTACAGTCGCAGATCCCCGTCAAGGCGTATACGGCGGCGGGATTCATGCAAAAGTATCAGAAGCGGGTGCGGGAAACCGTCATCCCGTACCAATACAGCGTGCTGTGGGACAGGGCGCCGGATACCGAAAAGAGCCACGTCGCCGCCAACTTTATCAACGCCGCCAAGGCGCTGCGCGGCGAAGACGTAGGCGACGGTTTTTACGGCATGGTGTTCCAGGACAGCGACGCGGCGAAATGGCTGGAAGCGGCGGCATACGCCCTCATGGCCGAGCGTGACGAAAAGCTGGAGGCGGAGGCGGACGAGCTGATCGCTCTCGTCGCCGCCGCGCAGGATAAAGACGGGTACCTCGATACCTACTTCACCATCAAAGATAAAGACAAGCGCTGGACCAACCTGCTGGAAGCGCACGAGTTGTACTGCGCCGGGCACATGATCGAGGCGGCGTGCGCCTATTTTGAAGCCACGGGCAAGCGCAAACTGCTGGATGCGGCGATCAAAAACGCCGAATGCATTTACCGCCGCTTCGTCACGGAGGGCGCGCCCGGCTGCCCCGGCCATCCCGAGGTCGAGCTCGCCCTGCTCAAGCTGTACCGCCTGACGGGCGACGAAAGGTTTTTGCGCCTTTCCGAGCGCTTTATCGACGAGCGCGGCGTCGATCCCGCCTTCTACGAAAAGGAGGCGAAAAAGCGCAGCTGGTCGGTTTGGAACAGCGACCCGTGGGACAACGACTACCGCCAAAGCTCCAAACCCGTCCGGCAGCAGTCGGAGGCGGTGGGCCACGCCGTGCGCGCCGTCTACCTGTATACGGCGATGGCAGACCTCGCCTCGGAGACGGGCGACAAGGCCCTGTTCGACGCCTGCCGCCGCCTGTGGGAAGACATCGTGCAGAAAAAGATGTATATCACCGGCGGCATCGGCTCCACCGTGCAGGGGGAAGCGTTCACCGTCGCCTACGATCTGCCGCCCGACACCGCCTATTCGGAGACCTGCGCCGCCATCGGCCTCCTGTTTTTCGGCAGCAGGATGCTGGAAAACGAGGTCAGGGGCGAGTATGCCGACGTGATGGAGCTCGCCTTCTACAACACCGTGCTCGCGGGCATGCAGCTGGACGGCAAGCGCTTCTTCTACGTCAACCCGCTGGAGACGGACCCCGGCATTTCGGGCGTGGCATGTACCCATCGGCACGACCTGCCCGTGCGACCCAAGTGGTACGCCTGCGCCTGCTGCCCGCCCAACGCGGCGCGGCTGATCGGCTCTATCGGGCAGTACGCCTACGGCGAAAATGAAGATACCGCCTTCTGCCACCTGTTCGCGGCGGGGAAGGTGCAATTCGGCAACGGCATGCAGCTGGAATGCCGCACGCAGTACCCTTACGGCATGGAAGTGGAATATTCCGTGCAGGGGCAGGGCAGGCTGGCTGTGCGCATCCCCGGCTGGAGTGAACGGTATTCGCTGCGTGTGAACGGGCAGGACTTTGTGAAGCCCCCCCAGAGCGGGTATGTGTATATCGATGTCTGCGGGCAGGCGCAGGTGCGGCTGGTACTGGACGGCACCCCCGCCTTCGTGCGGGCGAGCAGCCGTGTGCCCCGCCTGGCGGGGATGACGGCGCTGATGCGCGGGCCGCTGGTGTATTGTTTTGAAGGGAAAGACAACGGCTGCGTGCGCGCACTGCGCATAGACCGCAGCGTGCCGCCCGAAGCGGGCGCGTTCGACGCCTCTCTCCTCGGCGGCATCGTGCCCATCCGCGTGCAGGCGGTGCGGATGCAGGACTGCGGCTCTCTGTACGCGCGCGGGGAAGAAACATGCGAGCCCTGCACTGCCACGGCCGTCCCGTACTATACCTGGGCCAACCGCGGCGAAAACGAGATGCGCGTGTGGATGAACGTGTACAGATGAGACGGCCCCGCGCGCCCCTTTTCCTGTCATCCTGAGGCGCAAAATCTTTCCCTTCCTGTCATCCTGAGCGAGGGAGCGCAGCGACCGAGTCGAAGGATCTTGTATAGAACGGAGAGCAGGAAAGAACACGGCAAAAGGAATGGTAAATGTAGAATTTCGGAAGGTAAAAATATTTTTATTGCATCCTTAATTTTACATTTTACACTTTACATTTTACATTTTCAGAGCCCCGTTCGACTTCGCGGCTCGCGTCCCGCTCGCCGCTCCGCTCAGGGTGACAGGTGGCGCCGCCTGCGGCGGCCTTGCGGCGGGCCTTCAAAATCGGTTGACAAATGCGGCGGCGCATGCTATACTGTTTTCCGATATATATACAAACCGTTGATGCGGAGATAACGGCGATCATGCCTTTACAGAGAGCCCGCGCTGCTGAGAGCCGGGTAAGAGACAAGTCGTCAAATGGACCGCGGAGGGTGCAGTCAAATGCGCGGCGGGTGCAGCAAATGCGCCGCCCGGCGCAGAGTATTCTGCAACGTGCCGGCATACGTCAGTTGCCGCAGGGGTTTCCCCGCAGAGCGCACGGCATCGCCGTGAACACAAGGTGGCACCGCGGATAATTTCGTATTATTCGTCCTTGGCAGAGCTTTCCGCCTGCCGAGGGCTTTTTTTGTGCCCTTGCGGGCAAGGCGCGGAGGCGCGGGTAAAAAGCGGAGAAAAGCAAAAGGAGAGAGCGAATGACGAATCCGAACGGGCGCTTCGGCATCCACGGCGGGCAGTATGTGCCCGAGGGGCTGATGAACGCCGTCAACGAACTGGAACGGGCGTACGATTTTTACAAGCAGGACGCCGCCTTCAACGCGGAGCTTTCCGCGCTTCTGAACGACTACGCGGGCAGGCCTTCGCGCCTGTACTATGCCGCCAAGATGACGCAGGACCGCGGCGGGGCGAAGATCTAGTTGAAACGGGAGGACCTCAACCACACGGGCGCGCACAAGATCAACAACGTGCTGGGGCAGGCGCTGTTGGCCAAGCGCATGGGCAAGACCCGCCTCATCGCCGAAACGGGCGCGGGGCAGCACGGCGTGGCCACTGCCACGGCCGCGGCGCTGATGGGCATGGAGTGCGTCGTGTTCATGGGAGAAGAAGACACCAAGCGCCAGGCGCTCAACGTCTACCGCATGCGCCTTTTGGGCGCGGAGGTGGTCGCCGTCAAGTCGGGCACAGCTACCCTCAAAGACGCCGTCTCTGCGGCGATGCGCGAATGGGCATCCCGCCTGTCGGATACCCATTACTGCCTCGGTTCGGTGATGGGCCCGCATCCCTTCCCCACCATCGTGCGCGATTTTCAGGCGGTCATCTCCAAAGAGATCAAGCAGCAGATGCTGCAAAAGGAAGGCCGCCTGCCCGATGCCGTCGTCGCCTGCGTGGGCGGCGGTTCCAACGCCATCGGCAGCTTCTATCATTTTATCAAAGACAAGGGCGTGCGCCTCATCGGCTGCGAGGCGGCGGGCCGCGGGGTAGACACCTTTGAAACGGCCGCCACCATCGCCACGGGCAAGCTCGGCGTTTTCCACGGCATGAAGTCGTACTTCTGCCAGGACGACCAGGGGCAGATCGCGCCCGTGTACTCCATTTCTGCCGGGCTCGACTACCCCGGCGTCGGCCCCGAGCACGCCTGGCTGCACGATACGGGCAGGGCGGAATACGTCCCCGTCACCGACGGCGAGGCGGTAGACGCCTTCGAATACCTGGCGCGCACCGAGGGCATCATTCCCGCCATCGAATCGGCGCACGCCGTCGCCTACGCCAAAAAGCTCGCCCCGCAGCTGGGGAAGGACAAAATTATCGTCATCACCGTTTCGGGCAGAGGAGATAAAGACTGCGCCGCCATCGCGCGGTACAGGGGGGAGGAGATCTATGAATGATTTGGCAGCCGCCTTTGCGGGCGGCAAGGCGTTCATCGCCTTCATCATCTGCGGCGACCCCGATTTAGAGACGACCGCCGCCTGCGTCCGCGCCGCGGCGGAAAACGGGGCGGACATCATCGAGCTGGGCATTCCCTTTTCCGACCCCACATCGGAAGGGCCGGAAGTGCAGAGCGCCAACGTACGCGCCCTGCGCGGCGGCGTCAGGGTGGATCAAATTTTCGCCCTGTTGAAGGACCTGCGGGCGGAAGTTGCGGCGCCCTTCGTGCTGCGCGCCTATGCCAACGTCGTCTTTTCTTACGGCATCGAGCGCTTTGCCGCCGCCTGCGCCGAGGCGGGCGTTTCGGGGCTTGTGCTCACCGACGTTCCCTTTGAAGAGAAGGAAGAGTTCGCCGCGCCCTGCCGCGCCTGCGGCGTCAGCCTCATTTCCGTGGTCACGCCCGCGTCACGCGGCCGCATCGGCAGGATCGCGCGCGAGGCGGAAGGGTTTTTGTACGCCGCCGCGGGCAGGGGAGAAGAGGGCGGCCTTTCGTCCGTCATCGAAGAGGCGAAACAGGTCTGCCCCGTGCCCTGCGCCGTGTGGGCAGACATCGCCGCGCCCGCGGGGGCGAAGGCGCTGTGCGGGGCGGAAGACGGCATCGCCGCCGATACGCAGATAGTGCGCATCGCCGCCAAATACGGCAAACAGGCGCCCGCGCACATCGGCAATTTTGTAAAAGAGATCAAAGCAGCCCTGCGCTGAGGCGGGGCGCTCCGCCGCGGCAATTTTGCCGCGGCGTTTTTGCGCTTTGCCGTGCGGTGTTTTTGCACTTGGCGCGGCGGGCGGAGATTTTGCACTTGGCGCGGCGGGCCCTGTTTACGGCATATCTTTCGTTTAATAGGGGTGCAATCTTGCGAAATTGAAAGGCGGGTGCGTTTGCGGCATATCTTTCGTTATGGATAGGTGTATTCTTGCGAAATACAAAAGCCCTGCCGCCTTTTTCCGCCGCCGTGACCATTCAGGCAAGAAAACGGTAATAGTAGGCAATACCCGTTTCTTTTCCGCGGCATATGCGCTACAATTATACTGTAATAGTATGTGCCCGGCGCGGGGAAGGGCGCGGCCGTGTCGCAAGTTTGCGCGCCCGTAAAAGTTTGCACACAGGAGGAGAGAATGATGAGAGTGGCGATCGTAGAAGACGAGGCGGAGTCGGCAGCGGTATTGCAGGCGCACTTTGCCCGCTACGGCAAAGAGCGCGGCTGCACCTTCGCCGCCGACGTCTATACCAATGCCGAAAGTTTTATCACCGGCTATCGGCCGGATTACGACCTCGTATTGTTCGATATTGAGATGCCGGGCATGAACGGCATGAAGGGGGCGCAGAAGCTGCGCGAGGTGGACCCTTACGTCCCCATCGTGTTCGTCACCAACATGGCGCGCTACGCCGTCAAGGGGTATTCGGTGGGCGCGATAGACTTCATCATCAAGCCCGTCGGCTATTTCGACTTTTCCACCATGGTCGATAAGGTGCGCCGCCTGCGCGCCGCGCAGGAAGAGCGCATGATCTCGGTCACTTCTGCGGGCGTCATCCGCCGCATCCCCGTCTCGCACATCCTATATGTAGAGATCTACCGCCACAAGCTCACCTTCCACACGGTGGAGGGCGACATCGAGGCGTGGGGGAGCCTATCCGAGGTGGAGGCGCAGCTGCCCGCCGAAAGTTTCTGCCGCTGCAACAACAGCTTCCTCGTCAACTTCAAGTATGTGGACGGCGTGGAAAAGGAAGAGCTCACCATCGGCAAGGTGCGCCTGCCCGTATCGCACCTGCGCCGCAAAGACTTTCTGGCCGCCATCGCCCGCTATCTGGGCTTGCAGAAATAGCCGCAAGGAGAAGACATGTTCGCATTCGATTCTTCCCTCTGGTACAAGCTGGTGTTCGTCACCGAGCTGATGATCGCCGAGGGCTTTGCCACCTATACGCTGCCCAAAAGGCGGGGCTTTGCCCTGCGCGCCGTGCTCAGCGCCCTGGGCGTGTATGCCGTCGCCTTTTTGTTCCCCGTCTTTTTCGTCGGCCCCGCCGTCAACACGGTCACGCTGTGCGCCATGTTTCTGGCGCTGTTCGCCGCCACGGTGGCGGCGCTGAAGGTGTGCTATGACGAGCGCCTCCTCATCCTCTTTTTCTGCGGCATCGTCGCCTATACCACCCAGCACATCTCCTACGCCACCTGCACCTTTATCGTCAACACGTCGGGGCTGGGTTCCTTCCACGTCTACGGCGAAAGCCCCATGGAGATGAACAACCCGCTCTCCTATATGATCTATTTCGGCGTGTACGGGCTGATCTACTGGTTCGTGTGGGCGTTCGTCGAGCACAAGATGCGCGAGCAGGAAAAGCTCGCCATCGAGCCTTTGCTGCTCTTTTCCTTTTCCGCCATCTTGTTCGTGGATATCGTGCTCAACGCTGTCGTCGTCTATTATGTGGGCGATACCATCGGCAAAGTGGGCGAAACGGTGCTGTTCATGTACCGCCTGATGACCACCATGTTCGTGTATGTGGTGCTGTTTTCCGTGCTCGGCATGCGCCTTGCCGAGCATGAGCTGGAGGCGGTGGAAAGTTTGTGGGAGCAGGACAGGCGCAACTTCGAGTTCAGCCGCGAAAACATCGACCTCATCAACATGAAGGTGCACGACCTGAAGCACCAGATCCGCAAATTGAAGGAGGGGGGCGGCCTAATAGACGGGGCGTACCTTTCCGAGCTTGAAAATTCGGTCACCATCTACGACCATTCCTTAAAGACGGGCTGCGAGGCGCTCGATCTGCTGTTTGCCGAAAACAGCGTCTACCTCGCGGGACACAAGATCCGCCTTTCGGTGATCGCGGACGGGGAAGCGCTGTCGTTCATGAGCAATGCCGACATCTATTCCCTCTTCGGCAACGCCCTGCACAACGCCATCGAGGCGCTTGCCGGTATCGAAGAGGAAAAGCGCGTCATCCGCATGGCGGTGCGGCGGCAGGGGAAGATGGTCTCCGTCCATGCCGAAAACTACTGCGAGGGGGTGCAGTTCGGGCAAGACGGGCTTCCCAAGACGCAAAAGGGGGAGCGCGGCCACGGCTACGGCATGCGCTCCATGCGCATGGTGGCGGAAAAGTACGGCGGTTTTTTGACGGCGGAAGTGCGCGGGAACCTGTTTATCCTGGATATCGTCATCCCGGTTTCGCCCAAAGAGGAAAGAAAAACGGAATGAGAGGAAATGCCTATTGATTTTCCGCCCCGCCTGTGGTATGCTGAAAGCGGCTGAAGGGAATTCCGGATACCCCTTTGAGTACAAAGTTGAGGAGTGGAAAACATGACGAAAAGTAAGCTCAGGATGAGCAACAAGCGATTCCTCGCCATCATGCTGCCGATCATGGCATTTTTGCTGGTATTGGCCATCGTGGCGACGGTCGTGGCAGATTTCTTCTCTATGTCGCTGGATACCTATATCGGGCGCGGCAACCGCGTGGTGAGCAATCCGACGAACACGGAAGAATGGGATCTGGAGTATTATGAACAGCGGTACACCTCCGCGCAGGGCGAAAACGGCAAAGACGGCTCGCTCGACCATGCGGAAAAGGTCTCGAAGGCCATCACCGACGAGGGCACCGTACTGCTGAAAAACAGCGGCGCGCTGCCTCTGGCTGCGGGATCGACGGTCACCCCTTTCGGGGCGCGCTATCGTTCTCCCATCTACGGCGGCACCGGCTCGGGCAAGGTGAGCACCTCCGACGAGCGCGTCTGGACGCCGCAGGAAGGCTTGGAAAAGCACTTCACCATCAACAAGACGGTAGAAGACGTCATCAACAACAGCAAGCCGTTCGCGATGTCCGCCACCGGCTATGTGGAGGCGGAGCCTTCCAACGACGGCAGCACCTTCTCCGGCGCGGAGACGGATATCTATGAATACGATCCGCAGGTGTACGAGGGGACGGAAGCCTCCTGCGAAGGCACCGTCGGCATCGTCTACATCGGCCGTATCGGCGGCGAGGGCGCCAACATCCTCGCTACTCCCTATTACGACGGCACGCCGCACAACCTGGCGCTCACGGAATATGAGAAGGAGACAGTCAAATTTGCCAAAGAGAACTGCGACAAAGTAGTCGCGGTCATCAACAGCTCCAACATCATGGAGCTCGGCCCCATCATGTCGGGCGAATATGAATGCGACGCCATCGTCTGGATCGGCGGCCCCGGTACCACGGGCTACGAATCGCTGGGCGACGTGCTGGTCGGCGACGTCAACCCCTCGGGCAGGACGGTCGATATCTGGGATGCAGACCTTCTGAACAACAACCCCACCATGCAGAACTACGGCATCCGCACCTATGCCAACGCTTCCGACACCGTGCTGTGGCCGGGCATGACGGGTATCCATTTCTACGAATTTGAAGAGGGCGTCTACTACGGCTACCGCTATTATGAGACGGCAGACGTGATGGACGACAGCTTTGTGTACGGTTCGCTGGGTTCGGACGGCAGCGTCACCGAGGCGGGCCAGGTGCTCTATCCCTTCGGCTACGGCCTTTCGTACACCACCTTTGAGCAGGAGATCGTCTCCTTCAACGATGCGGGCGACGACATCGAGGTGGAAGTTGCAGTCAAGAACACGGGAGATGTAGACGGCAAAGAGGTCGTACAGTTGTACATGACCGCGCCGTACACGCAGATGGATATCGATTACGAGATCGAAAAGCCCGCCAAAGTGCTCGTCGCCTTCGATAAGGTAGAAGTCGCCGCGGGCGCCACCGAAAACGTCACCCTGACCTTCGCCAAAGAGGATATGGCGTCCTATTGCTACACCCGCGACAATGGTGACGGCACCACCGGCTGCTATGTGCTGGAAGAAGGCGATTACGTCATCACCCTCGGCAAAAACAGCCACGAGGAGTGGGGCAGCGAGACTACGACCATCAATGAGACCATCTGGTACGATAATTCCAATCCCCGCCGGAGCGAGATCGTGGCGCAGAGCCAGTGGGACGACGAGGGCAACGCGCTCGGGTTCCCTGCTCGTGCGGCGGAAGATCCTGAGGCAAAGTATATGCACACCGAGGCGACCATCTTCACACGCAGCGACTGGAGCGGCACCTTCCCCACCGCACCCGAGGAAGGCAAGACCATCTCGCAGGAGCGCCTGGACAAGATCGTTGCCTACGACGTGGAGACCGATCCCCTGACGGGCAACGTCTCTTCCAGCGTCTGGTATCAAGAAGAAGCCCCCGTATCGGGGCAGGACAACGGCCTGACCCTCGCCGATATGCGCGGTGAAGATTACTATTCGGACGAATGGGATCTCTTCCTCGATCAAATTGATTATGAAAGCGAAGAACTTACGTCAATGCTGCTCAAGGCGGCGTACAGCACGGGCGCGCTCACCGATCTCGGCAAGCCCGCCACCAGCGACAGCGACGGCCCGCAGGGCTTCGGCAAGACGGGCGTAGACGGCGGCGTTGCATCGTTTGCATATGTTACAGAAACCGTCGTCGGTTCTACTTGGAACATTGACCTCGCCTATGCTTACGGCGAATCCATCGCCCAGGAAGCGCTGGTCCTCGGCATCAACGGCTGGTACGGCCCCGGCCTCAACCTGCACCGCTCCGCATTCTGCGGCAGAAACTTCGAGTATTACAGCGAAGACCCGCTGCTGACTGGTATGCTGGGCGCTGCCTGCATCTCCGGCGCGGAAGAGAACGGCTTGGTCGTCTATACAAAACATTTCGCTATCAATGTGCATGAAGGGACGTCCGTTGCGTTGTGCGCTTGGATGACGGAGCAGGCATATCGCGAAACCGATCTGCGCGCATTTGAACTTGCCGTTAAAAATGCGAAAAAGACGATCCGTTATATCAGTGATACGGAAGGAACAATTTCCACAAAGACGATCCGCGGAGCCACCGGAATGATGGGTGCCGTTACAATGATCGGAACGGAGTGGCAAGGTGCCGGTTACCATCTGATGACGAATATTTTGCGCGGCGAATGGGGCTTCCAGGGCGTTGTTGTTACAGATATGACGTTGCAGGCCTTTGCAGGCGTCAATGATAAGGTGCTGCGTTCGGGTACGGATATGAAGATGTACTTTATGGCGGGCGAATTCGGGGATCCCTCTTCCGCCACCGCCCTGTGGCGCTTCCGCGACGCCGTCAAGCACGTCTGCTACGCGTATGCCAATTCCAACGCGGTGCAGGGCGCGGCTCCGGGCGCCATCGTCACCTACACCATGTCGCCTTGGCGCATCGGCCTCATCGTAGCCGATTGCATCATCGGCGTGCTGGTCGTCGCCGGCGCCGTGTGGTGCGTGGTGCGTACTGTAGATGCCAAAAAGCATCCGGAAAAGTATAAGAGCAAAGAACAGATCTGATTTTTATGGCAGATCGGCAGCCGCCCCGCAAGGGGCGGCTGTTTTCGCGCCTTCTTTCTTATAGGGAAGGGGCGG
>ERZ1643250.3258-NODE-3258-length-11287-cov-7.015402_pt1 | contig 11287 bp, 12 predicted proteins | sample MGYA00579262_ERZ1643250 | MGnify/ENA primary metagenome ERZ1643250 (study PRJEB29033, sample SAMEA4952265) | chicken gut metagenome | biome: Broiler Chicken; feature: Gastrointestinal Tract; material: Caecum | place: Ireland | collected 2018 | study: Broiler...
TATTCTTCAGCCCGCTTATGACCCGCCGAAAAGTGAGATTGAAGAAGGAAGATATATAGGAGTAGAGATTGAAAATTCTTATTTACAGAAGCAGGAAGATGGAAGTTATTGCCTTGTTTTGATTGATGAAGCGGGAAATGAACAAGTAGTTGCTATTGACAATAGTATAGCTGAACAGATGCTTGAAAGAGGTATTCCCGTCAAAGAATAAATAAATTGGAGGTTCCTGAATCCACTATGAAAAAGCTGAAATCTTTGATTCTTCTGGCTTTGGCCGCAATGATGCTGACCGGTGCTGTGGCTGTACAGGCTGCGGAAATTCCGGAGCAGACGACCGTTCCCGCCGGTGAAATTGTCAGTGCTAGTGATGCTGAAATTGAGCCTCGTTTGGATGTGATTGTAACAAAATATAGAATTGAGGTTGCTACGGGAAGACTGCAATATCGCCGCTGGAATGAGACCAAGGGCTGTTGGGTTGATCCTGAGTGGATATATGTAAACTAAATTAAAAATCACCGCATACTATTACCGCAGAACCGCCTTTTTCTTCGGAAAAGGGCGGTTTTTCTTTGTCCGGATATGCTGAGAATGAATCGTACAGGAAAGGGCACACTGTTTGAAGCGGAAATGAAGAAACAGGGTGCAAATATTGATTTTTGCTGAGTTATATTATAAATATACTTAGAATGTTAGTTGACAAATTTGAAAGTTTTGCTTATAATAATAGCAAAGGAGGTGTTTGTATGGCACTGATTAGCAGGGAATCGCTGCTGAAAGTTCTGACTTCCTACAACCCCTGGTGGAGAACAGGCGCAGTGAACCCGAAACTGTCCAAAACCTATAAACGCTTTGCTTTTTACGAAGCCATGAAATGGCTGGATCAGACAGATATCCGCCGCACGGTCGTTTTGACAGGTACCAGACGGGTGGGAAAAACCACGATTCAGTACCAGATGATTGAAACACTTTTAAAACACGGAGTGCCGCCGCAGAAAATTGTTTTTATTTCCATGGATCACCCCATGCTGAAATTGAGCCCCATGAACGAAGTGCTGGATTGTTATCACGAAAACATTTACCCTGACCAGGATTGCTATTATTTTTTTGATGAAGTCCAGTATGCACAGGACTGGGACAAGTGGTTGAAAATCTACTATGATACCCAGCCGGATACCAAAATGGTGGCCACTGGTTCGGCCAGCCCGGTTTTGATTCGTGGAAATCAGGAAAGCGGAGCGGGCCGGTGGTTGGCCATTCAGGTGCCCACCCTGTCTTTTTATGAATACTGCGAGCTGCTGGAGATTGACCGTCCCATATTGCCGGAGGACTTGAAAATTACGCCGCTTCTGTACCGAACGCAGCAGGAGCGTATGCAGATTATGATGCAGCTTTCCAAAGTGCAGAATCACTTTATTCGCTATTTGCAGGTAGGAGGCTTTCCGGAACTTGCGCTGGCAGATAACGACATTCTTGCCCAACAGGTGATGCGTGAGGATGTGGTGGATAAGGTGTTAAAACGGGATTTGCCCTCTTTGTATCGGATTCGGAATTCTACTGAGCTGGAACGGATTTTTCTGTATTTATGCAATGTCTCTTCCGAGGTGGTTTCCATTGAAGCGATTGCCAAGGAGTTGAGCGGTGTTTCCCGACCCACTGTGGAAAATTATATTCGCTATCTGGAAAGCGCCAATTTGATTTATCAAAGCTGGCCCATCAATATGGCGGGGAAAAAGGTGCTGAAAGCCAGTCCCAAAATCTATATCGCAGATGCGGCGATCAGAAATGCGGTATTGATGGATGACTCTCTGTTAAGCGACCCTGTGGAAATGGGGAAAATCGTGGAAACGGCGGTTTACAAGCATGTGGCAGCCTTTTATTATCAGCAGGCGGCTTCTGTTGGGTATTATCGCGGAGGAAAGCGAGGGAAGGAAATCGATATTGTGGTGGAGTATTCCAATGCCCGCAATATTCTGATTGAAGTGAAATATCGTGAGGGCGCCCCGATTCCTGATGATGACGCCATTGTGGAAATGAGCGAAGAAGCGGCGGCGTCTATTATTGTGACAAAGAATGCAGATGATTTTGGCGTTCATAATACGGCCAAAGGAAAAGATATGCTCCGTATACCCGCTTTTGCATTTTTGTATTTGCTCGGTCACGCTGAAAAACATGGATATCATGGAATGGAATAAAGTGTTTGGTGTTCTTGCGAAAAAGTGTGATTGTCACCAAAACTACCAGCGGTTTCCCCGTGTGGTTTTGTATTCCACAACAAAGTGACAGGCAAATACATCCCGCCGCTTGCATTTGTCGAAAAAATCACATACAATAGAAGTACCAATTTCGGAGGTAGATCGAATGAACATTGCCTTCCTGTCAACTGTATATGAACTTTGCAGGGAAACAGAGGGAAAGTGTATCATCTACTAGCATTATCTGGTGTCGGGCTGCGTCATTTTTTGCCGCAGCCCTTTTGGTTTTTCCAAACAGGACAGCGGCTTTTTGCCGGTGAAAGAAAGGAATGGTCATAGTTATGAAAAAGGTTGCAGTGATTATGGGCAGCGACAGCGATTTCCCCGTAGTGTCCGCTGCAGTGAAGCGCTTGAAGAGCTGGGACATCCCCGTGGAAGTGCACGTCATGTCCGCCCACCGCACCCCTGAAAAAGCAGCTGCATTTTCCGCAGGCGCAAAAGAGAACGGTTTCGGCGTGATTATCGCAGCAGCAGGCAAGGCCGCTCATCTGGCCGGTGTGCTGGCTGCACACACCACCCTGCCCGTCATCGGTATTCCCGTCAAGTCCTCCACGCTGGACGGTCTGGACGCCCTGCTGGCTACGGTACAGATGCCCAGCGGAATCCCCGTGGCTACCGTTGCCATTGACGGCGCCGACAATGCCGCCATTCTGGCTGCTCAGATGCTGGCGCTTTCCGACGACGCTCTGGCCGAAAAGCTGGCACAGATGAAGGTGCAGATGGAAGAGGGCGTGGCTAAGAAGGATGCCGCCATGCAGGAGAAGGTTGCCGAGCTGTAAAAAATCCATTTCACAGACTGAGAAAGGAAATCGATTATGAAGAGTTTCAGCGAAAGCTATAAGGCTGCCGGCGTAGACGTAACCGCCGGTTATAAATCTGTCGAACTGATGAAGAAGCATGTGGCCCGCACCACCATTCCCGGCGTTGTTTCCGGAATCGGCGGTTTCGGCGGCCTGTTCCAGCCGGAGCTCACCGGCATGAAGGAGCCGGTTCTGGTTTCCGGCACCGACGGCGTGGGCACTAAGCTGCGCATTGCATTCCTCATGGACAAGCATGATACCGTGGGTATCGACTGCGTGGCTATGTGCGTCAACGACGTGGTCTGCGGCGGCGCAAAGCCCCTGTTCTTCCTGGACTATCTGGCTGTGGGCAAGAACGTGCCCGAGAAGGTAGCCGACATCGTTTCCGGCGTTGCCGAGGGCTGCGTACAGGCTGGCTGCGCACTGGTTGGCGGTGAAACCGCTGAAATGCCCGGTTTCTATCCCGAGGACGAGTACGATCTGGCCGGTTTCTCCGTGGGTATCGTGGACAAGCAGAAGATCATCGACGGTTCCGCAATGACTCCCGGCGACGTGCTCATCGGCCTGCCCTCTTCCGGTGTTCACAGCAACGGTTTCTCCCTGGTCCGCAAGATTTTCGACGTGAATAAGGAAAACCTGTCTGCCTATGTGCCCGAGCTGGGTGCAACCCTGGGCGAGACCCTGCTGACCCCCACTAAGATTTATGTGAAGCCCGTGCTGGCTGCCATGGCACAGGCCAACGTGAAGGCCGTTTCCCACATCACCGGCGGCGGTTTCTATGAGAATATTCCGCGTATGCTGAAGGACGGCTGCTCTGCAAAGATCGATCTGGCAAAGGTTCCCCACCTGCCCATTTTCGACCTGCTGCAGAAGACCGGCAACATCCCCACCCGCGATATGTACAACACCTTCAACATGGGCATGGGTATGTGCATGGCCGTTGCCAGGGAAGACGCCGACAAGGCCGTTGCTGCCCTGCGTGAAGCCGGGGAAGAGGCTGTCATCGTGGGCGAGATCGTCGCGGGCGACAAGGAGGTCCTCCTGTGATGAATATTGTCGTGCTGGTTTCCGGCGGCGGCACCAATTTGCAGGCGCTCATTGACGCGGAAAAAAGAGGGGAGATCCCCGGCGGAAAAATTTCCTGCGTCATTGCCTCCAAACCCGGTGTCTATGCATTGGAGCGGGCAGCAAATGCAGGCATTCCCTCCCGTGTGGTGGAGCGGAAAGCCTATCCCGACCGGCAGAGCTATTCCAAAGCCATTCTGGACGCTCTGAATGAGGAAAAGGCCGATCTGGTGATTCTGGCGGGCTTTATGGTCATTCTGGACGAACAGGTGCCGAAAGCCTATCCCAACCGGATTCTGAATGTCCACCCGGCGCTGATTCCCTCTTTCTGCGGCCCGGGATTTTACGGCATGAAGGTGCACGAGGCGGTGCTGGCTTCCGGCGTGAAGCTCACCGGCGCCACCGTGCATTTTGTCAGCGAGGTGTGCGACGGCGGCCCCATCATTTTGCAGGGCGCCGTGCCGGTCCTCAACGACGATACCCCCGAAGTCCTGCAAAAGCGGGTTATGGAGCAGGTGGAGTGGAAGCTGCTTCCCAAAGCAGCCGCCCTGTTCTGTGCGGGGAAAATCAAAGTGGAAAACGGAATTGCAAAAGTAACAGACTGATTGACAGAACCCCTGTGAAATATTGACAGCCTGCCTTGGGTCTGGTATACTGAGAACGAAATTTCCGCGTAACTGACGGTTTTGCAGAGTTTACTGCATTGGAGCGCGGAAACAAATTTGCCGACCGTCTGGGCAGCCTTGTATTAAGGTTGCCCATTTTTTTGTTTACAAAAGCGCCTACCGCAATCAAAGGAGGATTTTTTTCATGATGAATCTGGAAAAGGACTTGCAGCAGAACACCTATCCCGGCCGCGGCATTGTCATTGGCCGCAGCAAAGACGGCAAAAACGCCATGATCGGCTATTTTATCATGGGCCGCAGCGAGAACAGCCGTAACCGCATTTTCGCACAGGAGCCCGACGGCATCCGCACTGAAGCCTTTGACCCCGCCAAGCTGGTTGACCCCAGCCTGATTATCTATCATCCCGTGCGCGTCGTGGGTGACACCACTGTTGTGACCAACGGTGACCAGACCGATACCGTGGCGGACTTCCTGAAAGAAGGCAAGACCTTTGAAGAAGCCCTTCGTACTCGCACCTTTGAGCCCGACGGCCCCAACTGGACGCCCCGCATTTCCGGTATGGTGGAGAAAAACGGCGACTACCGTCTGTCCATCCTGAAGAGCGCCGACGGAGACGAGAATTCCACCCGCCGCTATTTCTTCGAGTACACCGCTCCCCGTGCAGGTGAAGGCCACTTTATCCACACCTATGAGCACGACGGCAACCCCATCCCGTCCTTTAAGGGCGAGCCCAAGTCTGTGGAGCTGCCTTATGCCTGCATCAACTGCTTCACCGAGGCTCTGTGGAACAGCCTGAATGAGGACAATAAGGTTTCCCTCTACACCTGCTTCATCAATCTCGAAACCGGCGAGCGCACCGAGCGCATCGTCAACAAAAACCAGTAATCCGGACACAAGGAGGAAATTGAAATGGCAAATGAGCTGATGCTGAAATACGGATGCAACCCCAATCAGAAGCCTTCCAAGATTTTTATGCAGGACGGCAGCGAACTGCCCATTACCGTTCTGAATGGCAAACCCGGCTATATCAACTTTCTGGATGCTTTCAACAGCTGGCAGCTGGTGAAAGAGCTGAAAGAAGCTACCGGCCTGCCCGCCGCTGCTTCCTTCAAGCATGTAAGCCCCGCCGGTGCTGCTGTGGGTCTGCCTCTTTCCGATACTTTGAAGAAGATCTATTTTGTGGATGATCTGGAGCTGTCTCCGCTGGCCTGCGCCTATGCCCGCGCCCGTGGTGCTGACCGTATGTCCTCTTACGGCGACTGGGCCGCTCTCTCCGATGTCTGCGACAAGGAGACCGCCCTCATGCTCAAGCGCGAAGTTTCCGACGGTGTTATCGCTCCCGGCTACACCGACGAAGCGCTGGAAATTCTCAAGAGCAAGCGCCGCGGCACTTATAACATCGTACAGATCGACCCTGAGTACCGTCCCGCTCCGGTAGAGCACAAGGACGTGTTCGGTGTGACCTTCGAGCAGGGTCGCAACGAGCTGAAAATCGATAACGAGCTGCTGAACAACATGGTTACCGACAACAAGAACCTGCCGGAAGAGGCCAAGCGCGACCTGCTGATCTCCCTGATCGCCCTGAAGTACACCCAGTCCAACTCTGTGTGCTATGTAAAGGACGGACAGGCTATCGGTATCGGCGCCGGTCAGCAGTCCCGTATTCACTGTACCCGTCTGGCTGGCAACAAGGCCGACATTTGGTTCCTGCGTCAGCATCCGAAAGTGCTTTCTCTGCCCTTCAAGGCTGATATCCGCCGTCCTGACCGTGACAACACCATCGACGTGTATATCTCCGACGATTACATGGACGTGCTGGCAGACGGCACTTGGGAGCAGTTCTTCACCGAGAAGCCGGAAGTCCTCACCCGCGAGGAAAAGGCCGAGTGGCTCAAGACCCTCTCCGGCGTGGCACTGGGTTCCGACGCATTCTTCCCCTTTGGCGACAACATTGAGCGCGCCCACCGCAGCGGCGTGGAATATATCGCACAGCCCGGCGGCTCCATCCGCGACGACAACGTCATTGAGACCTGCAACAAGTACAACATGGCGATGGCCTTTACCGGTATCCGCCTGTTCCACCACTAATTCCGAGGAGGAAGCAGCATGAAAGTTCTGGTAGTAGGCGGCGGCGGCCGTGAGCACGCCATTATCCGCAAGCTGAAAGAAAGCCCCAAAGTGGAAGCCATTTACTGCGCTCCCGGCAATGGCGGTATTGCCGCTGATGCGGAGTGCTTCCCCGTAAACGCCATGGACATTGAGGGCATGAAGGCTCTGGCCAAGGAAAAGGCCGTTGATCTGGTTTTCGTGGCTCCCGATGACCCGCTGGCTGCCGGTATGGTGGACGCCATGGAAGAAGCCGGATTCAAGGCTTTCGGTCCCCGCGCCAATGCAGCCATTATTGAGAGCAGCAAGGTCTTTTCCAAGGACCTGATGAAGAAATATAACATTCCCACCGCCGGTTATGAGGTGTTCGACGACCCCGACAAGGTGCTGGAGTACGTGGAAGCACAGGGCAAATACCCGGTTGTGATTAAAGCTGACGGTCTGGCACTGGGTAAGGGCGTCATTATCGCTGAAAACTTCGACATGGCCAAGGAAGCTGTCCACTCTATTATGGAGGATAAGGTGTTCGGTGCTTCCGGCAACCATGTGGTGGTGGAGGAGTTCCTCACCGGCCCCGAGGTTTCTGTGCTGGCCTTTACCGACGGCAAAACCTTGAAGCCTATGGTTTCCTCTAAAGACCATAAGCGTGCTTTGGATGGAGATAAGGGCAAGAACACCGGCGGCATGGGAACCATCAGCCCCAACCCCTATTACGACGACGCCATGGCGGAACGCTGCATGAAGGAAATCTTCCTGCCCACCATGAACGCCATGAACGCCGAAGGCCGTCCCTTTAAGGGCTGCCTGTATTTCGGCCTGATGCTCACCCCCAATGGCCCCAAGGTTATCGAGTACAACGCTCGTTTCGGCGACCCGGAGACCCAGGTAGTACTTCCCCGTCTCAAGAGCGACTTTGCCGATGTGGTAATGGCAGTCGTCGAGGAGCGTCTGGCAGATCAGCCGGTGGAGTGGACTGACGAAGCCGCCGCTTGTGTGGTCATGGCTTCCGGCGGATATCCGGCCTCCTATCCCAAGGGACTGGAAATCACCGGTCTGGACGAAAACGGCCAGATTCCCGGCGTAACCGTGTACCATGCCGGTACTGCTTTGAAAGACGGCAAGCTGGTGACCAGCGGCGGACGTGTGCTGGGCGTTACCGCCCTTGGAAAAACCCTTGACGAAGCGCTGGAAAAGGCTTATGCCGGAGTGGAGAAAATCCATTTTGACGGTGCTCATTATCGCCGCGATATTGGAAGAACAAAATAACAAACAGTATAAAGCGCCCTATGTATCACGATTGGTACAGAGGGCGCTTTTGTGTATTTCTGTTTTTTCAGAAAGGCCGGTATCGTTCCGGGTTGCGGATGAAAACAGGGATGACCTCCAGCGGAGCATCCACGTCGTACCATGCGCCGCCTTCCAGACGCTCGCCGGTGTGCAGATTTTCCCAGGTTTCTCCGGCGGGCAGATAGACCCGGCGAACCCGCTGGCCCTCTTCCAGCACCGGCGCAACCAGCAGGTGCTCACCGAAGAGATACTCGTCCTCCACTTCCCAGGACTGGGGATCGTCGGGGAACTCATAGAACAGGGTGCGCATGACCGGAGTACCGTTTTTGTGGGCCTGCCACATGGCTTCCCGGACAACAGGACGGAGCTTTTCCCGCAGCTCCATATAGCGGACCAGAATGGAGTAAACTTCTTCGCCGTAGCTCCAAACCTCGTTGGCGGCGCCGCTGGGAAGAATGGATTCTCCCGGCAGAACGCCCTCGGGCATGGTCTCCGGGAGTCCGGTATGGGGGTCACGGTCACCATGGAGCCGGAATACCGGGCAGAAAGCGCCCCACTGGAACCAGCGGATCAGGCATTCCCGGAAGTGCTCGTCATGGATGTTGCCGCCGTAAAATCCGCCGATGTCGGTAGTCCACCAGGGAATACCGGCAAGGCCCATATTCAGACCGATGCACAGCTGATCCCGCATGGAACGGAAGCTGGACTCAATGTCTCCGGACCACACCAGCGCGCCGTATTTCTGACTTCCGGCCCAGGCGCAGCGCAGCAGATTGACCACCTGTTCCTGACCGGCTTCTGTCATGCCGTCAAAGAAGGTTTTGGCATGCATCACGGGATAAATGTTGCCAACCTGTAGATTGGTTCCTTTATAATACCGATAGTTATCGAAATCATAGACTGTATACTCCGGTTCGGCCTCGTCCAGCCAGAAAATCCGCACACCTGCGTCGTAGTAATTCCGCTTGGCGGTTTCCCACAGGAACTGTCTGGCGCCGGGATTGGTGGCGTCATAGAACAGGGTTTCGGACATAAAGCTCATGGAGGTATGCAGTCCCCGTTCCGTCTGGATCAAATAACCCTTCCGATCCATTTCCGCGAAATTTTCGCTCTGCTTGTCCACTGTAGGCCAGATGGAAACCATCAGCTCAATTCCCATGGATTTCAGCTCGTCGATCATGGCTTTGGGGTCGGGCCAAAAGCGCTCGTCAAAGCGCCAGTCGCCCTGCTTCGGCCAGTGGAAGAAGTCCACCACGATCACGTCGATGGGCAGGTTGCGGCGCTTGTATTCCCGCGCCACTTCCAGCAGCTCGTCCTGGGTCATGTACCGGAGCTTGCACTGCCAGAAACCAAGGCCATATTCCGGCATAATGGGCACAGTACCGGTGACAGCCGCATAGGATTCTTCAATCTGCGCAGGGGTGTCTCCGGCGGTAATCCAGTAGTCCAGTGCTTTGGTGGAAAGGGCCTTCCACTCGGTGATATTTTTACCGAAAGTCACCTGGCCGATGGCCGGATTATTCCACAGCAGTCCATAGCCGAGACTGGACAGACAGAAGGGGACGCTGGCCTGAGAGTTGCGCTGTGCCAGTTCCAGCGTGCAGTTTTTCACGTTCAGATAAGGCTGCTGATACTGGCCCATACCATAGAGCTTTTCATTGGGGTCGGACTCAAAACGGGCAGTGAGGGACCAGTCGCCGCCAATGGTGGGGATAAACTCCCGAGGTTCTTTTCTCAAAGCGCCCCGGCCTTCGGTGCGGTATTCTTCCAGTAAAAGCTGTCCCTTCTGGTTGAAAAAGGAAATCTGTCCGTTTTTCGCAACGGTGGCGGTAATGCGTCCGTTAGTAATGCGGGCGGTGTTGTCTTCACCGATGGAAACAGTTCCCACCGCGTGAACCGGTTCTGTCAGTGCCCAGAATTCCTCCGGCAGCTGAGGCAGAAGGGTGGCGCGGACACGCAGGGCATTTTCACCCCAGGCTTCAATACAGACCAGTTCGTGGCCGTTTTTTCGAAACAGGCGGCCATTTTCTTCATAAAACATGGTTTCCATTGTGTAAGCTCCTTCCGGATGATGGTCACAGAGGAAACACCTGTCCGAAACGCATGGCGGGGAGATTAAAGAGGAATCCGGGCTTTCCCTGTGCTTCCAATACCGTGTGACACAGCAGTTCATAGAGCTTGCTCCGGTAATAGATGTTGTAATCGGACTGGACATAAGCGGGCAGGGAGTAGGAAATGCGAATCAGCCCCTTTTTCCGAAGGCTTTCCAGCACAGCAGAGCGGGCCTTGACGATTTCCATGGAATCTTCCGGGTCGGTAATCACCACATGGTTCAGCGCGGTGGAGCGCAGCTCCGGTTCTTCGGAATTGCGCAGTTCAAACCGTACCAGCGGAAAGCGCCGGGCACTGCACACCGCTTCCATCATTTCTTTTTCCTCTTTGTTCAACAGTATGCGTTTCATGGTTTCCTCCTGTTTTGTTCAAATTCATATTATCACGAAGCAAATTCCAATACAATCCGGTATTTTGGCAAAAAATTCAGGAATTTTGATGGGTTGTCGGGAATTCCGCAATCAGCTTTTCCAGAATGACCCGGTCGGCGGGACAGAAAGGATATTGAGGAATTTCCGCAGTGGTAATCCAGCGCAGATCGTTGTGTTCCAGTTTTTGGGGCTCTCCCTCAGGAATGGAGGTGTGATAGAGGGTTAGATGAACGGTGATATCGGGATATTCATGGGTGGTTTCCATAAAAACATCCCCTACGGAAACGGTGATGCCCAATTCTTCCTGACACTCCCGAATCAGTGCTTCGGGGCCGGTTTCGCCGGGCTCCACTTTGCCGCCGGCAAATTCCCACAGCAGGCTCAGGGTTTTGGTGGTGGGGCGCTGGCAAATGAGAAAGCGGTTTTCCCGCCAGATCAGGGCAGCGACAACTTCGGTCATGGTACTCTCTCCTTTGGATAATTCCGAATGATTCTGTTATGATTGTACTGGACTGCACAGGGAAAGTCAAATCAGAAGAACGGGAGGAACTCATTTTCAGAAATGAACGCAGAAAAACAGCCGCCTGATTCGACTCAGGCGACTGTTTTTAAATTAGTGCCTTTAGGCAGTTGAGCAGAGCGAAACAGACAACCACCCGCTATGCGG
>ERZ1643250.3259-NODE-3259-length-11286-cov-7.131066_pt1 | contig 11286 bp, 8 predicted proteins | sample MGYA00579262_ERZ1643250 | MGnify/ENA primary metagenome ERZ1643250 (study PRJEB29033, sample SAMEA4952265) | chicken gut metagenome | biome: Broiler Chicken; feature: Gastrointestinal Tract; material: Caecum | place: Ireland | collected 2018 | study: Broiler...
ACTCCTCCGACCTGAGCCACCGGGCCAGATCGGTCTATATGTACCTGAAAGACCGGGCCGACCGGGACAGCAAATGTTGGCCGGCCATCAAGACCATCGCAAAGGAGCTGGGACTGTCCAGTTCCACCGTCAAGCGGGCGCTGGACGATCTGTGTCAGGCCGGACTGCTGACCAAGGAGAGCCGGTGGCGGGAGAATGGCGGACGAACCTCCAATCTCTATCGGCTCTCCTGACAAAAACAGACCCTCCCCCGCCAGGGGGAGAGTCTGCCTATTTAGTGAATTAGGGGATAGCTCATGGTGAGCCAACCAGAAGTGCCCACTCTAAGATTTTTCTAAGTCAGAGAAAAGAACAAAAGCGGTTGAAAACGGAAACTGTTCTGTCATACACTGTAAGTGTGCCTACTTCCTGATGTTTTGTGTATATTCCCAATGAATTTTATTCTTTTGATCAAAACTCTTTGTCCGCACCTCACCTATCAACTGTATTATCGATTTTCATTCAACTGCACACATGAGTATAGTGATATTGTCTCTCCCCCCATGATTTATTGCTTGATTTACAAGCATTTCTGCTATGCTTTTAACTTCGTTTCCTGCGTCTATTATATCCTTAATCTCTTTTTCGGACACCATATCAGTTAGACCGTCACTGCACAGCAAAAACAAATCTCCCACCTGAATCGATATCTCAGTTCTGTATGGTTCAATAAGCATTTCCTCTGGTTCAATACCTAGATGTTGCGTCAGTCTTGGCTTACGCTTAGTCTTGCTGAGACTTGTATATAAAAATTGATCTGTGTGGTCTACTGATATCTGAAGCAATTGCCCGTTTCGATAGAGAAATGCGCGACTATCTCCAATATTCACCAAATAAGCCGTTGCATTTTTAAGCTCTAAAAGCACGGCAGTCGTACCCATTATTCCAACATTGTGGCGACGAGCAGCTTGACATATTCGTTGATTTGCATTGATACAGACACTAACCAAGTTATCTTGGCAATCTGCATCTGTTAGCAGTTGTTCATACATCGTCCGGGCCGCCAGATATGCCGCCTCCTCTCCATAGGATTCGCCACCCATGCCGTCGAAAACCCCAAAATAAACTGGATGTTCCAATGTGCTTTGGTAGTCTATGATTCCCGGCAACCCAGTATTGTCTTTAGGCAGAAATCTCTGTCCAAAATAAAAGTTGTCCTCGTTGTTCCCTCTTACTTTTCCTATGTTACATCCGCATGCAGCAGTCACGTAATACATTGGGTTCGCTCCTTTTTTACTCCTTGGGAATCATAACCAGCCGTTTTCCTGCAACTGCTCTATTAGGCTTTCTGCCTGCCGGTAATAGGTTGTATCATCAGAGCTGTTTATCATACTCCCCGCAATTTCAAATTCAGCCCGAGCTGTTTGATAATTCCGCGATCCTTGTGCCTTTTCATTTTCAATGGTAATCAAAAGCACTGTGCGAAGTGCATGAGGAATATAATCATTCGGGAAAGCGGTTTCGTACTCTTCCAATGCTTCCTCTGCGGCGGTATAGTCACCCTGCTCATAATAGATAGAATATAAGTTTGTGTAGAGATAATCCTTGACAACTCCCTGCTCCAATACAAGGTTAAAGCACTCTGCGGCTCTCGTCAAATAATCGCTTGGCACATTGGGATCCGTATGATACGCCTCGAAATAGGCAAGAGCCAACATCTCCCAAAGATTACTGTCGTAACGCAACCCGAATTCTGTAATCCCATTCGCCAATAGTTCCGCCTCTTTTGTCGCGGGCGTTGAGATTGGAGAATTACCTGTTCTAGCCAAGCCGGAGCAATCACGATATACCTCTGCCAGAGAGCGCAATGCTCGTTTCTGCAGGACTGGGTCTTCTGTTGTATCTAAAACAGACTGGAACCCGCTCTCAGCTGCTAGGTAGTCTTCCTGCGCATAGGAAACCTCCGCCTGAACATAGTCCAATACATCCCCTGCAGCGCCGGCATTTACCATTCGCTGAAGAACCTCATCGGCCGCATCAATATCTCCTAAGCGTCCCAAAGACACCGCGTAGTCTCGCATCGCCGACACAGTGATATCACCACCTGCTGTACTCAGGCGAAAGAAGGACGCAGCTGCAGCGTAGTCTTCCTTTTCAAAATATGCAGCGCCTAAAATCTCACTGAGCTGGCTTTGAACAGAGGTATCATAGTCCTTTCCTAAAGCCAGTTCATCTTCTATATAGGTGATACACTCATCATATTCACGGGCACAGTACAACGCATAGGCATAAGAGGAATACGCCGCCGGCTCTTCTGGAAATAGTTCCTGTGCCTTCAAAAACATCGCCTTCGCACTCTCTGGGTCTGTCTCGCACAAAGCATTCCCGTCTGTCAGCAGTGTTTGATAAGTCTCCGCACGCTCAGTAGCAACCTGTTGCTGGTGTTGGAGATAAAACACGAAACCTCCTGCCACGATAGCTGCGCAACAGATCCCGCCAATGATCCAGGCTTTTGCCGGAATTTTCTTCGCCGCTCTTGGATGGCCTGTTTCCGCTGAAGCGCTTGTCCGTACCGGACGGTCAAAAACACCCTCTGTGCGGTCTGTCCCCTTTGATCGGGTTCCCGGCTGGTGAAATACACTTTCCGTCTTTGAGACATCCATAGAAATGCCCGATATTTGCTCTCTATCCGCAACACCTTGGAAAATACCTTCTGTCTTGTCTGTAACCTCCGGAATCGATTCATCTAAGGCCCGCGACTGAGAGATGTACTGATTTTCTGCGAGAGCCAGTTCATCGCCATCTGGATAGATCAGTGCCGCATCTGCTTCATCATAGAGTATATCCTCAAGCTCCTGGCGCATCTGCGCCGGGCTGGAATAGCGTTCTTTCGGATTAAAGGCACAGGCCTTCAGCACGATCTCCCCAAGGCGACCATCTCCATAAATGGGTGGTGGGATTTTCTCTCCGCCCATTCGCTTGGCCAGTGCCAGCTCTCGACTGTGAAAGGTGATCGGTTCAGGCGCCGGCGGCAAGAAAGGAACCCGGTTCCTATTCAGCATCCGATAAAGGACAATTCCCAGTGAGTACAGATCCACACTGAACCCATACTCCCCACCCCGATAAACCTCCGGAGCCATGTAGTTATAAGTACCTTTTTTGGAAAGCCCAGACATGGTCTTCTCAATCGTACGGGCAATTCCGAAATCACCTAACTTAAAGTCCCCGTTGTCAGAAACAAAAATATTCTCCGGCTTGATATCCCGGTGAATGATGTTGTACTTCTGGCACAGTTCCAACGCTTTGCACATATCGATCCCCAGGCGGATGATGTCACGCCGGGCAAACGGGTGCTGATAGGCATACTCCAGCAGTGGGTGGAGTAATTCCATCCGAATCAAAATATCCCAGCCGATACCATCCTGATGACGGATCACCGTGTGATCCTCATATCCCACCACATTGGCCGTTCCTTTCAGGCGGGCCATGATAGCAAATTCCCGAACAATATCTTCTACAACACTATAAAAGTACTGCTCTGCCTGTGTCTGAGACATGCCCTCTTCCAATGCTGCACGAACTTCTTCCTCGCTCTGGGGAACGGTAATAACCTTTAAAGCAGCATGGTAGACCTGCCCGAAATCCTCTCGCTGAATCTCGTAGACGGTACCAAAGCTGCCCTTACCGATTTGTCTGGTAATGGCCCAACTACCGAATACAATAGATCCAATATGAAATGTTTGCTCCATGTTAATCCCTTCGTCTAGTATTTCTTACTACCGGCTATAGCAAGATAAACTTATTAGTCGATTATTGATAAAATCCATCTGCATGTTGACTTCATTTAAATAAACATTTACATACACCGTATCCATTCCATCCCTGGATCCACTTTCTTCCGATACCTGGATCCAACCAAACCCATTGTCAATTGTTTGGTCAGCTCCTATCAGGATGCTCATTCCGGAAGCGGAAAGAATTTTTGCCCCGTTTGAAGAGACTCCTATTTTTTCTAGCACACTTTGCAGTGTGTCACCAGTAGAAATTCCGCGAATACCCGTATCAACATAGATGAACTCTTGATCATAATAATCTGTGTAGTCCAGTCTATTTAATGTTGAGGAATCTGCATATTGCTCACAGTTAATTGTTCCACGGTTTTTCTGAAAGACTGTATAGCGCCTAACTGCAATACTGCCTGTTTCATCCGCAATTTCTTCAATATATCCATCATCTGGCTTGGGAAGTAAGGTTTGTGCTTCTTCAAAAGTCAGCGTATAAAATGGATAACCCCCAATCACTAATTCTTCTTGCGTAATCATGTCTTCAGTGAAATATGATGAATAATCAATTAAAAAATTCTGTAGTTGCTCCAGCCGTTCCAAAATCTGATCGTCTTGCGTCTGTTCGTAACCTTGTTCCAAAGCAACAATAGCAGAATCGATATCACCGATGGCAATATACGCCTCTGCAGTTTTTAGATAGGCATCCGGTTGTTTGGGATCAATCTCGATGGCAGCGGTGAACGCAATGATAGCCTCCTCGTAGTTGCCGTCAGATAAGTACCGCACACCCAAGTCATACTGCTCCTGCCACTGTGCTTCTGTGCTTTGGGTACATGCGGTGAGTAGCAAGACCAAGGCCCCTAGAATTACAATCATTTTATAATGAATTCGTTCCATCCTTACCCTCTTCTCAAAACGTCTCGCAGATCCCGAGTGAATCCACATCAATGCTCTAATCATTAGCTCAACGAGTTAAACTGAACAAAAGACAGTATGCCTCCTGAAAATTGTAGGAACAGCCATCCGCCAGCTTGATTATCATATATATCTACTTCGGTTATATTGCTCTCCTGATAATGCTGTGGTACATCAACGAAAGATAGTGTCGCTTTATCCTCAGCATCGATAGTAATATATGGCATACCAAAGTTTTCAATAAACTCAAGCCCCTGCTCTCTGAATCCGAGATTTTCGAGAACATTTTCATATAAGTCACCTAACTGGATGCCTCGAAAGTCTATTTCAGGAGGGTATGTATTCGTGTCAAATGTAGCGCGTCTAATCTTGCTTGTCATTGAAGATGACCAAGCAGAAACTCCCAAATCCGTAAAGCCATTGTCTGATACTTGGGTTCTGGGATGATACTGAATTCCATTCTCCTCTCCCTGCTCATACTCCCGAGTAGGGTCATAGTACCATTCCTCTTCTGGTGCGCTAGGATACATGACTTCAAAATCTCCGATTGTACTTTCTGAAATCGCTTTAGAATTAACCTTGAAATCATGGACATCTGCTACATCCTCATCATCTAAGAACAAACTCGTATTCGTAGAAAGAAACTCCAACATAAATTCCTTGAGAGAATCATTTTTGTTTTCTGCCAAACCCGTATTAAGGATAACAAAAGCTTGTTCTAAATCTCCGCTCACACTATATGTTTCTGATAACTGAATGTAGGCCTCTGTCCGCTTTGGATCGATCTCAATGGCCGCTGTAAAAGCAATGATGGCCTCCTCATAATTTCCCTCGGACAGGTACCGCATGCCCAGGTCGTACTGTTCCTGCCAAGTGGTGGCGCTCTGCCCGCAGGCGGGCAGAGACAGGGCCAGGATCAAGGACAGTAATAGGCTGACAGTTCGTTTCATGGGTACTCACTCTCTTTTCTGTCGGTTTTCGTCCTCTGCGGCCCCGCCCGCATGGGCAGGGCCGTTTTCTTGTTACAGAGCCGGCGTATATACGTCGAAGAATTCAGGTGCGGCACCGCTGGCATCCAGCTCATTCCAGGTAAAGGAGAGCACCTTTCCACCGCCCAGCTCAATCTGGAGGTAGGACTCGCCATACGCTGGATTTTCCTGCTCGGTGTAGGTATAGCCATTTGCCTCACAGGTCTGCAGGATCTCCTCATAGGTCATGCCGCCGGAGAAAACCGGGCTGATTCCGACCTCAGAGGAGCCGTATCTACCGTTCACACCGCTGATTACGCAGCCGCTGCAATAGCTGAGTAACTCCTCGGTGGTCAGGCCCGCAGACGTGAATTCCATCTCCAGCAACTCATCCGGCGCAGTCCAGGTGAACTCCAGATACTGCGCCCAGTCGTCTGCGGCGTAGGTCACGTAATAGATATAACCATCCATCGAGTTCCATTCCATGAACGTATAAACCCCGCTCTGCTCCATCATCTTGTAGACATCCCACAGAGTGGCGGTATCTACCATATCCACCGCATACTGGTACGAGGTGAAGGTCTCGGGCAGCTGGGTCTCGGGTTCCGGTTCGGGCTCGGGTTCAGGTTCAGGCTGGGGTTCAGGCTCGGGCTCAGGTTCGGGCTCCGACTCCGGCGTCTCCTGGGTAGGGGCGGTCTGCTCCGGCCCCTCGTCCGTGGTCTCCTGGGGATCCTCCAGCGCTTCGCCGGGCTCCTGGGACGGGTTGGCCTCCCCGCTGGGCTCCGGATCCGCCCCGGGCTGGGGCTCCTGCCCGCCGCCGTCCGGCTGGGCGGCCGGCTCCGACGGAGCGGCCAGCGCCTCCACCTCCTCCAGCTTGCTCTGAACCGCCTGCGTGTCCTCTGCCTGCTCCAGAGCGCGCTCCAGCACCGCCCGGGCCTCCTCATAGTCCTCCAGGGCCAGGTACACATCGGCCAGGGACAGATAGGCCTCCGTCCGCTTGGGATCAATTTCGATGGCCGCCGTGAAAGCGATGATGGCTTCATCATAGTTCCCTTCGGATAAGTACCGCACGCCTAAATCGTACTGCTCCTGCCACTGGGCCTCCGGGCTCTGACCGCAGGCAGCCAGCCCCAGAACCAAGATGAAGGTCAACAGTAAACTGCAAATATGTCTCATGCTTTGTCTCTCTCCCCTTCTAATTGAACATTTTGGTGCCTCTCTTCTTCACTTTCCAAGCATTAAAGAAGTAATGATATCGTCTGAGATATTCTCTCTTCGGTTTCAGGCAACAGGCTGACATACATGAACACCGCCCCAGTACGATTGCCGTTTTGATCATAGCCTTCCAGTGTGATATAGGGCGTGGTATCCAGATCTTCCATGGAAATTCCCATGTTAAATTCACTGTCAAACCATTCTGTATCCACCGGAGTAGATGTTACGCCACGCGGCATTTCATCATCAGAGGAGCTCATCAAGGTATTATAGCGAGGTGTGCCGTCACTCCAATCTCCATAAAATGAGAGATGCGACATGACTGTTCCGCTTACTGGCCCCAGATAAATCTCAATGACGGCTGTCAAATTGTCTATTGTGGCCCCCTCTGTTTCAAGCAGTTGAACTTCCATTTCTGACAATTGGATGACTGCACCGTCGTCATAATACTGGATGGCTGGATCCTCTGTGACCGTCACATCCTCCGCTGACTGTTGGCTTTCTAATTCTCTCCAACGTTCTTCCAGCGCATCGTCTTCGGTGGCATCAATACCTTGTTCCAGGATGGCGCGCAGGCTTTCTATATCCCCTTGTGCCTCATATACATCCGCCATACCAGAATATGCTTCTGCACGCTTAGGATCAATTTCAATGGCGGCGGTAAAAGCAATGATAGCTTCTTCGTAATTTCCTTCCGATAAGTACCGCATACCAAGGTCATACTGCTCCTGCCATGTGGAAGCGGCATTCTGTCCTGCCTCACAACCAAACAGCAAAAAAAGACCCAGTATCAAATAAATCACACCGATAGGGCTTCTTTTCACACTTCTTCCTCCGATTTTTTTCAGTACAAATACGCAGTTCTTACATCAGTAGGCAGAGAAACAAATATAGGGATAGAATTCCTCATCTGTTGAAATTGGCGCATAAGCGTGGTAATCAGATGTCCCGCCCGCCTGACAGATACTACAATTCAAACCACCAGCGTGCTCATGAGGAGCGGGCTCATAATTTTCTGTACCGTTTTCATACACAATATAGTACTGAGCCATCAAATCACCAGCGGGTTCTGTGATGCCATAGGTGCCCCCATAACCATACCATTGTGCTGTTTCCGGTACGGGCCCCATGGAAACCGGAACCCCCTCCTCACATAGGTACCGATAACCGGCAATGGTTACGCCGTTTTCCTCATCTCCGTCCTCAATGGGAAGACTTCCACCTTCATACCAGCACTCCAACCAATAGCCATCAGCAAGGCCGCCGATACTGTTGCCCTTACTGCATTGAACCGTATCTTCCATGGAATGGTACTCCTCACCATATCCATTCGGGGCATCAGCTTCCCAGCCGCCGATATACCAACCCCAAAGCCAGTCTGAATCCGATTCCGTCAATAGCCCCTGACCATCCCGAAGCCCCTGAGAGAATGTACCGACATACGCAGTGCAGAAGTTCTTTTCCTCTTCTGTATAGACGCTGATTCCAAAACCGGCTGGAGCACCGTCGGCATTCAACCCTCCGTAATAGAACGTGATTGCCTCTGTTGGGTAGGTGGCCCTTATAGGATTTACAAGTTCCGTCTGGATATATTCAGCCAGTTCTGCATATTCGTTGTTCTGATATTGTGCCAGGATGTTTTCGCAAATAGTGAAATAACCAATGTCAATACTACGCCATCCTTGATACTGCAAGGTTCCTCCAGATGCCACAGATGAGATGGGCTGTCCCTCCAGTTCCTCTTTCTGCTGACGCAGACTTTCTTCTCCAGTGGCCTCATAACCGCTGTCTAAGATGGCAAGGGCGTTCTCCAAATCACCCAAGCCCACATAGGCTTCGGCAGCTTTCTCATAGGCCTCTGCCCGTTTTGGATCGATCTCGATGGCCGCAGTAAAGGCAATGATGGCCTCCTCATAGTTGCCCTCAGATAAGTACCGTACACCCAGATCGTACTGCTCCTGCCAGGTGGAGGCGCTGCGCCCGCAGGAGACCAGGCCCAGCACCAGGGCCAGGGCCAGAATCAGGCTTGCCGCTCTCTGCTTCATGGTTTTTCCTCTCTCTTTTTTGTATTCCCCATTGGATCTTGCGTTCCCGGATTCAAAAAATTTTTTGCCGTTCCCGCCCCCTGCGGGGGGCGAGAACGCCCACAGGATCGGCCGATTCAGTCCAGCCGGAAGAGGATCGTCCCCTCGTCGGCCAGCACCTGGCCGACGATCTCGGAGAATTCCACGTCACTGCCGACCGGCTTATATTTCGCATGATAGGACACCAGAACACAGCCGTCATACCCCACCGGGAGTTGATACTCGAAGTTCAGGCTGTATGTAAACACTCTTCCGTCCCACTGGTTGTCAACGACATCGACCCGCCCCAAGCATTCGTACTCCACACCGTTGTAGCTGACCGTAAAAACCTCCCCTGAATCATCCAGATAGGTGAAGGGAGCACCAGTGTAGTAATCCAGATCTCCTGTCCGGTTGCTCATCCCATATTCCCAGGCGTTGTCGTCCTGGAAGGTGATCGTCAGATTGACAAGACGCCAGTCATAGCCCTCCTTGGCCGGGTGGGTCTCATCCGAAGGGATCGTCTCATAGCTGGTGATGACCGCCTGCCCCACGGTGGCGAGGGAGGAATCCTCATAGCAGAGAGTCTCATAGGGGTAGGCGACGCCCACCTCCATCTGGGTAAGCCCAGTGTAAGTATCCAGAACCGCCGGGAGTGGCTCGCCCTGGGTCTCGCCGCACAGGCGGCAGATCTCCGGCTGCTGGTAGTTGGCCGGGGCCCAGTCGTGGTCGCAGACCGGGGCCAGGCGCTCATCCTCTGTGAGCTCATAGCCATCCGCCCGCCAGGCAACGGCTGCTTCGCTGTCCCCCAGCCTGTCAGAGACATCGGCCAGCTTCACATAGAGCTCCACATCTCCGGGTGACAGTTCCAAAGCCGTCTCATAGTCGGCCAGAGCCGCTTTCAGGTTCTCCTCCGTCGCCCCAGAGGCCACATAAGCATCGCCGCGGCCGATGTAGGCCTCCGCCCGCTTGGGATCGATCTCGATGGCCGCCGTGAATGCGATGATGGCCTCTTCATAGTTGCCCTCGGATAAGTACCGCACGCCCAAGTCGTACTGCTCCTGCCAGGAGTCGCCGCTCCCGCCGCAGGACACCAGACCCAGGGCCAATACCAGTGTCAAGAACAGGCTGATGATTCGTTTCATGTTCTTCTCTCCCTCTTGTTATTATCGCTCGCTGACGGTGGACTGGGTCAGATTGCCCGCCCCGTCGTACTCGTCGTAGCCCAGGTAGTTGCCCGCATCGTCGTAACGGTCGACCTGACGCCATTCCAGGATACCGTCCTCGGTATAGCATTCGTACCCGATACGGTGACTGTCGTTGTCATACAAGTAGATATAATACTTCCAGAGAACCCCGTTGGAGTCATATCGCTCATTTCGGGTCAAATTCCCGGAATCATCATAAAAATAGAGTGTACTATTCCAAAGTTCACCATCAGATCCTCTATGCTCCTCACGAATCGCACGTCCGTCCCCATCGTATTCCGTAAAGAAATAGTCAGCCATCTCTCCATCTGCGCTATAGTGAGTCGCTTTAACCGCATTTCCGGCCTCGTCATACTCGTACTCTATCTTCCCCACCTCGCCGGTCTCATTAAAGTACCAGTAACCGACGAGGTAGCTGCCGTCCTCTGTGTATGCCTCATCCACATGCCCGGTCTGATTCCCGGCGGCGTCAAAGGAGGTGACAGAGGTCTCTTGCCCCTCCTCATTGTAGGTATAGGTGTGGTACCAGATCAGGCTCCCGGCCCCGTCGTAACTGCTCATCCTCCGGATGTTGCCGCTGGAGTCGGTGAACGCTCCGCCCTCCATCTCGGCCAGCTTGTCCGCGATGCTCTGGTCGCCGCCGGTCTTGTCCAGGGCCTCCCGCAGAATCTCCATAGCCTTGTCATACTCCCCCTGTCGGATGTACACGTCCGCCAGGCCCAGCCAGGCGTCGGCCAAGGTCTCATCCAGGATCAGGGCCGCCTCATAGTCCGCCAGGGCAGCCGCCAGGTTGTCCTCCGTCTCCCCGCGGCCGATGTAGGCGTCGCCGCGGCCGATGTAGGCCTCCGCCCGCTTTGGATCAATTTCAATAGCCGCAGTAAAGGCGATGATGGCCTCCTCGTAATTTCCCTCGGATAAGTACCGCACGCCCAGGTCGTACTGCTCCTGCCAGGTGGCCTCTGCGTTCTGCCCGCAGGCGCACAGGCCCAGTAACAGTACCAGCGCTAATAGAAGGTTGACCACTCGCTTCATTTCTTTACACTCCATTTCGTTCCTAATCTCTTGCTTAGGAAGGATATTCTCTCCACTATACTCATATTTATCACCGCCGGCGTAAAATAGGCCCCAAAGGGCCGGGAAGAAATTGACCCAC
>ERZ1643250.3263-NODE-3263-length-11273-cov-4.166251_pt1 | contig 11273 bp, 10 predicted proteins | sample MGYA00579262_ERZ1643250 | MGnify/ENA primary metagenome ERZ1643250 (study PRJEB29033, sample SAMEA4952265) | chicken gut metagenome | biome: Broiler Chicken; feature: Gastrointestinal Tract; material: Caecum | place: Ireland | collected 2018 | study: Broiler...
TATAAAATTTTCAAAGTTCATTAATTTCTGCTTGACTTTTTATTTGCAGACTTTTATATTCACATCTATGTGCTGATGCCGGGCGGAGCTGTAATTCAAAGTGCCGTCCATGACAGCCCGGATAAACTCCGCTTTTGGCTGTCTCATCCCCGTCATATGTACAAGGACAAAAGACGGATCCAGCACTTCCTGTAAAAGCTCTTCGTCTTTATTTACCATTCCCTCATACATAAGCCGGTAACATTCCTCTATTATCTTTCTGTCATCCATCTCGTTCTTCCCTGCCTTGTTGGGGTACAATAGATAGGTAACAAAATAAAAGCAAGGATTCACCTTGATGTGATATATTGGAATTGTCCAGAAACCAATAGTCACATTGAAAGGAGAATCCTTGCATGTCGAGTTTATCACATCCGAAATATCAGCGTCAACGTATTGTTAAATATGCACAGAAACATTCTGTAACAGAAACAGCGATCCGCTATAAAGTGAGCCGAAAGACGGTATATAAATGGCTGGCCAGATATGACGGGACACTGGGCAGTTTAGAAGATCGGAGCCACAGACCAAAGACGTTTCCCAGAAGCCATACGGAACAGGAACTCCGTCAGATCCGCCGCCGGTTAAAGAAATATAAATGGTCGGACTTACTCTTGGCGTATCAGGAGTTGGTAGAGATCGATGGCTATACACGCAGTTATGTTGAAGGATTTGAAACCATCAAAAAAGAAGAAAAAGAAACGAAAGCTGAAACCGTATCGACGAGCAGACTATCCGGGCCAGAAAATACAGATTGATGTGAAATATGTTCCGTCCTACTGCGTGGCAGATGGCAGGAAATATTACCAATATACAGCAGTTGATGAATGCAGCAGATGGACTTATCGGGAAATGTACGATGAACATAGCACCTATAGTTCCAAAGATTTCCTGCTGAAGCTGATGGAACGAGCCCCCTTTCCAATCCGTGAAGTGCAGACAGACAATGGATCTGAGTTTACGAATCGGCTTTTTTCAGATACCGTTCTCATACTCTTATATTTTACTACGGCATCCGGCAAAAAACCAGCCAAATATTTTCCATCCCACAGAAAAATGGTAAATAGTAACCGTTCAGCTGGCTGAACGGTTACAACCGAAAAATTGACAAGTATTTACTGAAATGTTACTATAGTTGAAAACAAGCGGCTGGCCGAAGATTCGCGGAAAAATCTCCGGTCAGTTTTTCAAGCGGAGGGACCGCCGTTTTGGGCGGGCCTGTTTTATATATCAATCCAATGAATAAGGAGAATATTTCTTATGGAAATGCAAAATACCGCTGTTCTCATGGAAAACCTCAGTTATACCGCTTCCGACGGCACAGCCCTGCTGAAACATCTGAATATTGAGCTGAAAAAGGGACGCAGAACCGTATTGATGGGCGCCAACGGATCCGGAAAATCTCTTCTGCTCCAGTGTCTCTCCGGTCTGGAAAGACCCACGGAGGGAACGATTTACCGGAATGGCGTTCCCTATGACTACAGCCCCAAAGGCCTGCAGTTTCTGCAGCAGCAGACCGCATACTTTCTGAAGCTTTCCGACGGAACCGTCCGGTTTCACGGGGTTTCTTCCGCCGGACGGGAAACCGGCTCTTCCGTTTCTTCGGATGCCGCGCCCCTCTCCGATGGTCAGCATAGCTTTGAACAGATTTGCCTTACGCTTCAGGGATGTCCCAGTCTGCTTCTTCTGGACCTGCCGGGGACCCTTGACGTCCGAAACCGGGAGAGAATCCGGAAACGCCTTGAGGAACTCTCCGCAGCGGGAACCACGATTCTGGCCGTCTCCCACGACACAGATTTTGCCCTTTCCTGGGCGGACGATGTGATCCTGCTGGAAACCGGCGAACTCCTCGTACAGGGCGCGCCGAAAGATGTGCTTGTCAATCAGCGCGCGCTTTCTGCAGCCGGACTTTCCATGCCATCCGTACTTCAGATTTTTGAAGATTTATGCAAAAAAGCTGTTCTGAATCCGGGACTTCCTCTTCCCCGCACAGTTGCAGAACTGAAACAGTATATCGCATCTGTGCCGGGCACATCTTACCGCCGCCATGCAGGTACTGCGTCCAAAGAGAAGAAGACCGCAGTGCTCGTCGTCAGCTTTGGCACCAGTTTTCACGAAACCCGTGAAAAAACCATCGATCAGATTGAAACCGAGATCGGAAACGCTTTTCCCGATGCAGAGCTCTACCGAGCCTGGACGAGCAAAATGATTCTGAAAAAGCTGCAGAAACGGGACGGCATCCATATCGACAACGTAAAAGAAGCAATGGAACGAATGATCGGCGACGGTGTGACCGATCTGATTGTACAGCCGACCCATGTGATCAACGGTATTGAAAACGATCTGATGAAAGAAGACGTTATGGAGTATGCGTCCGAACTTAGTTCCATCTCTTTCGGAAACCCGCTGCTCACCAACGTTGAGGACAACGAAGCTGCAATCCGCGCCGTTATGGACGAATGGACGCTTTCTAAGGACGAGGTTCTTGTATTTATGGGGCATGGAACCACCCATTACGCCAACGCCATCTATGCGGCGCTGGATTACACCTTCAAAGACATGGGCTACAGCAACGTCTTCCTGGGAACCGTAGAAGCCTATCCTTCCATGCAGTCGCTGCTCCGCCAGGTACACAGCTACCAGCCGAAAAAAGTTCATCTGGCGCCCTTCATGATCGTAGCCGGCGATCACGCAAGCAACGACATGTCCGGAGACGATCCGGACTCCTGGAAATGTCAGTTTGAGGCGGAGGGCTTCGAGGTAGAATGCCACATGAAGGGCCTCGGCGAATACCCCGGCATCCGGGCGCTTCTCGTCCGTCACGCTCTGGAGTGTGTCTGAAGGGACATGACAAAAAGACATCTCCCGCAGAATGCCGTACTTTTCAGCATGGAATCTTCTGCGGGAGATGTCTTTTTCCGTTACAGTTCAGCCGGATGAACCGCTACCTTTTTCCTTCCAGATGATACAGCAGTGCGTTGCAGATGCACGCCGCGATATTGCTTCCGCCCTTGCGGCCTCTCGCCACAATCGACGGCACATCCAGCGACAGAATCAGTTCCTTGGACGGAACCACGTTGACAAATCCCACCGGAACTCCGATAATCAGTTCCGGATGGAGCCGTCCCTCCTGCACCAGCTCATAAATCCGTACCAGTGCCGTCGGCGCGTTTCCAATTGCGAAAATCACCGGTCCTTCCAGGTCTGCAGCCTTATCCATGGACGCAACCGCCCGGGTCGTCCCGTTTTTCTTCGCTCTTTCCGCCACGTCTTCGTCGGACATAAAGCACTTTACCTCGCCGCCAAAGCGTGCCAGGGACTTTTTATTAATCCCCGCTCTGGCCATCTGAGTGTCTGTGACAATCGTCGCCCCTTTGCGCAGCGCGTCCAGCGCTTTTTCCACCGCATGTTCGGAATACACCAGATTTCTGGCATAATCAAAATCCGCGCTGGTATGAATACACCGCTTTGTGATCCACTCCGTCTCCTCCGGCAGAACAATCCCCTGTTCCTTCAGCTCCTCTGTGATAATCTCAAAGCTGCGTTTCTCGATTTCCATCGGTTTCACATTTTCCAGTTCTACTTTCATTGAACCTCCGCTCCTTCTTCCAGAATCCGGTATATTTTATCCATATCCAGGTGTTCCCTCAGCGCGTCTGCCAGAATATCGTACTGCGTCTCCTTGAACGCCCGGAAATCCACGGCGCCCGCTTCGCTCATATCGACGCCCTTTGCCGCGCCCAGAGACATGACAAGAGCCTTTGCCGCCTCTTCCCGGTCGAAAATCCCATGCACATAGGAACCGTAAACCTGATCATTCCAGGCGCCGTCCGCCTTGCACGCCGAAGCAACCGTATCGCAGATCTCTGTCAGCGCAGGCAGACCATCTTTCCTCACGGTCTGTCCCATATGAATTTCATATCCCTCCAGTGGCATGCCGGAAAGGCCGGAAAGCTTCCCGCCTGTCTGGCAGAATGTTCCGTCGACTCTGGTTCTCGTCTTCTGCTTTGTAAACACGGTTTCCATCGGCAGCAGTCCCATTCCCGGAATCGTTCCGCCGGCCTCAACCCCGTCCGGATCGCTTAATGTCTCTCCGAGCATCTGATAGCCGCCGCAGATTCCGAAAATCACCGTGCCGGCCGCTGCTGCCTTTTTGACAGCAGCTTCCATCCCGGAAGAACGCATCCACAGAAGGTCCTCCATTGTATTTTTTGTACCTGGCAGAAAGATCAGATCCGGATGCTTCAGCTCCGAGACGTGCGAGACGTACCGCAGTGATACCCCCGGAATCATCTCGAACGGATTAAAATCCGTAAAATTGGAAATCCTCGGAAGCCGGATCACCGCCAGATCCAGAAGCTTTACCTCCTGACTGCCCGAAAACCGTTCGGTCAGGCTGTCCTCGTCCTCCACCTGAATATTCAGATAGGGGGCAACGCCGACCACATCAATCCCTGTCCTCTCTTCCAGCATTTCCACGCCGGGATCAAGGATCGTTTTATCTCCGCGGAATTTGTTGATAATCAGCCCTTTGACCAGCGCTCTCTCTTCCGGCTCCAGAAGTTCGATGGTTCCCACCAGCTGTGCGAATACGCCGCCCCGGTCGATATCTCCCACCAGAAGCACCGGCGCATGCACCAGCTTTGCCAGTCCCATGTTGACGATGTCGTCCGCTTTCAGGTTAATCTCTGCCGGCGATCCCGCCCCCTCGATCACAATAATGTCATTCTGATCCGCCAGACGGTCATAGGCGCTTTTTACCCTGGGAATCAACGTTTTCTTAAACGCAAAGTAATCTCTCGCGCTCATATTGCCCAGGACCTCCCCTTCGACGATCACCTGGCTCCCGGTATCGTTGGTAGGCTTGAGCAGAATCGGATTCATCAGCACCGAAGGCTCGATGCCTGCGGCCTCCGCCTGCATGACCTGTGCTCTTCCCATCTCCAGACCCTCGCGGGTGATAAAGGAGTTGAGCGCCATATTCTGAGATTTGAACGGGGCGACTCTGTAGCCGTCCTGGTGAAAAATCCGGCAGAGCCCCGCTGCGAGCAGACTCTTTCCGGCATTCGACATGGTTCCCTGTATCATAATCGCTTTTGCCATATTTTCCTCCTTTCCGGCGCGCCCTCCGCGCCATATCCTGATGATCGCAACCGTTCAGAAGAATTTCGGTAACCGTTCCCGTTCAGCTGGCTGAACGGGAACGAACTTCGCAGCCGTTTCGCTGTCGGAACAGTTACAGAATTTCCTCCAATATATGAATCAGTACTGTATTTTCTTCATGAAGCTTCACGGCTGTCCGGAACCATCCGGCAGACAGCCCCCGGTAATTCCGGCAGTCGCGGATCAGGATCTTTTTCTCCCGGCAGCGCTCTTTCAGATCCTCCGGCCCCTGAAACAGGAGAAAATTTGCCTGGGACGGATATACCGCCAGTCTCAGTCTCCTCATCTCCCGGCTCAGATACTCCCGCTCCACAGCCACAGCCGCAGCCGTACGTTCCACATATGACGTCTCACCGAGGGCTGCAGCTCCGGCCATCTGTGCCGGGACGGACACATTCCACGCCTGTATGTGACGCTCCATGTTCTCCATCAATCGTGCATTGGCCGTCACACCGTATCCCAGCCGAAGACCCGGCATCGCAAATGTTTTGGTAAATGCATGAAGAAGAAACAGCGAGGGATGATCATTTACCGCATCCAGCAATGTCACCCGCTTCTCTTCCGTCACGAACTGCCAGAAACATTCGTCTACCACAAGCACCGCGCCGCACTGTTCCGCCCGGCTTGCAGCCTCCAGCAGAAACTCTCTCGACAGAACGGTTCCCGACGGATTGTGAGGACTGCATAAAAAAATCAGATCCGTCCGCTCCGTGATCCATGAAAAAAAGTCTTCCTCCGGCAGAAATCCATTCTCCGGTTTCAGAGGATAAAACATAATCTCACAGTCCGCCGCATGCAGTGCGGCTTCATATTCCGAAAATCCGGGCGCCGTGATCAGCGCTCTCCCGGGGCGCACCCCCTGTACCAGCGCATAAATCAGCTCTGCCGCACCGTTTCCGAAAATCAGCTGTTCCGGACGGACGGAAAGCTTCCGCGCCAGGGCAGCCCGCAGTTCCCGGCAGGATGTATCCGGATAACGGTCCAGATGATCCGCCGCATTCCGCACCGCCCGGCGGACCGACTCCGGCGGACCGAACGGGTTGACATTTACGGAAAAATCATATGTATAATCTCCGGAATAAATATCGCCTCCATGGGGATTCTCTTTCATTTATCAAACACCTTTCCTGTAACCATTCACTATGAAAATCCTGCGGCATATCGTTTCACACAATGTTTCATACGATAATTCCAACCGCCGCCCGCAGCAGCCCGAACACTGCCAGCGCAAAAAAAGAAGTCAGATACATCAGCCGGTTTGCCCGGACGATATCCTCCGGCTCCACAGCCCGATAAGGATCTCCGATGGTCGGCTTTTTATACCGTTTGCCGAAATACCATGCGTCTCCGGCCAGCTGTACGCGCAGAGCCCCTGCCATCACTGCTTCTGTCTGAGCGGAATTCGGGCTTGCATGGTTATGTCTGTCCCTCAGATAAATCCGCTTTGCATTTTTCCCGTCCATTCCGAGAACAGCCGCCGCAGCAATCATCAGCCAGGCGCTGATTCTGGACGGAATGAAATTCAGAACATCATCCAGACGCGCAGCAGCTCGTCCGAAGTACAGATACTTGTCATTCTTGTATCCGACCATGGAATCCATCGTATTGACAGATTTATACAGAAAACCAAAAGCCGGACCGCCGATGGCCAGAAACAGCAGCGGAGCAACGATTCCGTCCGAAGTATTCTCCGCCACTGTCTCCACCGCCGCTTTTGCAACTCCCTCTTCGCTCAGCCGCTCTGTGTCTCTTCCCACAATCATGGAGACCGCATGGCGCGCCTCCGGAAGATCTCCGGCTTTCAGCGGGGCATACACTTTCATGCTCTCCGTCTTCAAAGATTTTGTCGCCAGAATCTGCCAGGACCAGAAGGATGCAACTGCCCAGTAAACGACAGGATGTATCCATACGGCCGCCGCCAGAAAAGCAGCCGGAACTCCTGTGCTGATTCCGACAGTCAGGAGAACCAGCACCGTGCCTCCCGCCAGTTCTCCGCCGGAAGTCTTCGGAAAAACGTTCCGGATTCCTTTCTCCAGAACCGAGATCAGCGCTCCGATCAGCCGGATCGGATGATAAATCTGCCTGGGATCTCCGAACAGAAGATCCAGTCCATAACCGGTCAGCAGCGCTGCCAATGTCAGCCACATCATTTTGTCCCTCCGTATTCACAGCATTTTTCAAGAAACTCCACAGCCAGCTCCGGGCAGGCATAATAATACAGATGGGGAAAGCCTGCCATCATCGTACCTGTCCCATGGATACAATCCCAACCCCGCTTCCGGTTCGGCTTTTGCGCATGGAACGCAGATCCGCAGTCCGTACTGTCAAAATAGTGGAATTCGTGACCGCGCAATGTGCCGCAGCCGCCGCCCAGCACACCTTCCTGCAAAGCCTCCAGACAGATATAGCCGAATCTTCCCAGTTTACCGGTCCGGAAGCCATTTCCCGGAACTGCCCCGACCATTGGCCAGACACGCCCTTCCATATCCTCCATCTCCTCAGACAGATACATGTATCCGCCGCATTCCGCCATGCAGGGCATTCCCTGCCTCAGCGCTTCCCGCAGTTCTCTCTTCATGCTGTCGTTTCCGGACAGCTCCCCTGCGTAAAGTTCCGGGTATCCGCCGCAGAGCAGAACTCCCTGAATGCCCTCCGGCAGATGTCTGTCTCTTATCGGCGAAAACCAGCAGATCCTGGCCCCGAGCTCCTCCAGCAGCTTCAGATTGTCTGCATAAATAAACTGAAACGCCTCATCCCGCGCAACGCCGATCACAGGCGCGGTTCTGCGGATGTTCTCCGCCTGCGGGCTGTCCAAAAGCTGTTTCAGTTTTGCCGGCATCTCTGCGGAAAGCTCCCGGGCTTCCGCCGCCAGCTCCAGCATTCCGTCCAGATCCGCCGTCTCCTCAAGCACTGCCGCCAGACGATCCAGGCGTCCGGACAGATCCTTCACCTCATCGGGAAGGACCAGACCGAGATGGCGGCTTTCCAGACGGCAGTCAGGGCATTCCGGCACATAACCCAGAGGACGGATGCCAAGCGTTTCCTTCACCATCGGCGCGAGAAGCTGATACATGCTCTTTGACATACGGTTGAAAATCACACCGCGGATTCCGCTGTTCTGACGGAACTTAAGGAATCCCTGCAGTTCTGCCAGCACGGACAGACTCATCCCCCTGGCATCCATCACAAGAATCACCGGCGTGTCGGTCATCTGCGCCAGATCATAGGCGCTGGCCTCATCGGAAGTCCCTCCCAGGCCGTCGTAATATCCCATCACGCCCTCGATCACTGACAGATCTGCCGAATTCGCATGGCGCCCGAAAAGATACCGGGTCATCGGTCCGTCCGTAAAAAACGGATCAAGATTGCGGGAAGGAGCTCCCACCACGGTCTCATGAAACAGAGGATCAATATAATCCGGCCCGCACTTAAAGGCGGCAACCTTCTTGCCCCGCAGCAGAAACGCCCGGAGCAGACCGCAGGTAATCATCGTTTTCCCGCTCCCGCTTTTCGGAGCAGCGATCATGAATCTATTCCTGCTCATGGTATCCGCCTCCCGTTGCCGCAAAAATATAAACAGGATTCATTCCCATCATCAGATGACTGTTTCCCAGCACCTTTGACCGGTCCGCCCGCAGACAGACAATTTCCGGTTCCTCAAACGGCAGCTGTCTCAGACATCGGGCGGCCTCTGCAATCGTCTCCAGGGAAATGGCGTTGACCACCACCCGGACCCGGGGATTTTTCTCCAGAGCTGTCCTCAAAATCTGCTCAAGCGCGCCTCCGGAGCCTCCGACAAACACATGGGTCGGCGCGGGAAGTTTCTGAAGCGCTTCCGGCGCCCTTCCGGACACCGGCGTCAGATTCGCGCATCCGTTCTTCATCGCATTTGCACAGATGAGTTCAATGCCTTCCTCTTTCTGCTCCACCGCATAGACCCACCCGTTCCAGGCGTGCAGCGCCATCTCCACCGATACAGACCCGGTACCTGCGCCCACATCCCAGGCTACAGAATCCTCCTGAAGGCCGAGATAAGACAGAGAAACCGCACGCACCTCCCGTTTGGTCATCGGCACTTTTCCCCGGACAAACGCTTCATCCGGCAAACCTGCAGTTTCACGGGAAACCGGTGCGGGATTTTCCGCCAGAATCACGCAGAGCGTTTCAAACGTCTGTCCGGCAAGTTCCTCCGCCGTCCCTGTGACGATCCGTTCCTCCGGATAGGAGAGATGTTCGCCGATCGTAACCTTTACCTGTCCCAGACCGTAACGGCACAATTCCCCGCAGAACGCCGCGGCTCCGCCCTTTGTTCCCAACAACAGAAACGTCCGTCTGTGATGGCGGACGGCATCCGTTCCGTTGGCTTTCCGGCCGTGCATGCTGAGCAGGCAGACATCCTCCCAGGAAATCCGGAGTTTTGCACACAGATACACCACAGAAGAGATTCCCGGGAGGACATGGATCTCTCTCCCGGACAATATCTGAAACAGCCGCTTCGCCCCGCTGAAAAATCCGGTATCTCCGGACTGAAGCAGCACTGCGTGCTCATACTCGGGATGCGCATCCAGAAACTCCCGGATTGCCTCCGGCTGATATGCGTCAAAACATGGCGTTCTGTTCTCCTCCCCGAGAAGTTCCTTTGCCGCTTTCAGAATTCTCTCCGCACCGATCAGCACATCCGCCCGGAGGATCGCCTTCTGCACTTCCGCTGTCATGTTGTCCGGCTGTCCCATTCCGATGCCGGCAATGGTTACTTCCTGCCGCACGGAAATTCCATATCTCTCCGCCAGCAGAGCGCATACTTCCCCTTCCGAATATCCCCGCGCAGCTTTGTCTTTCTGCTGCAAAGATTCCGGAGGCCTTCCGATCACAAGAAGACGCGCTCCTGCCTCCCGCGCGGCCTCCGCCTTTTCTTCAAAGCCTCCGTTTTTTCCGGACTCCTTGGTCACAAGAATTTTCGCGCCGGTCTGGCGGAGAATCGCAAGATTCAGTTCCAGAGAAAACGGTCCCTGCATCGCAATCAGGTGCCCGGCGTCAAATCCCAGCTCCGCACATCGGGCCACCACTCCCGGCGTCGGAAGTACTCTGGCAAACAGCCGGTTCTGATAATCCGGGACTGCGGTAAACGCTGCCAGTTCCTTGCTTCCTGTCGTCACCAGAACCCGGTCTTCGGAATGCTTCAGCCATTCCACGGCTTCCTCCACAGAATCCACCACAATGCTTTCCTCTCCGACCTTCTCCGCCGGGCGCAGCAGGCGCAGATATTCTGTGCCGGTCTGTTCACAGGCACTTTGAATATTTTCAGAAACCAGAACCGCGTAAGGATGCGTCGCGTCGATGACCAATGAAATCTCATGCTCCAGCATCAGCCTCGCCATCTCCTCCGCAGAGAGACGTTCGCTCCGTACATCCAGCATCCCGCCAGACGGAATCTGGCATTTCCCGTATTCCGTGGCGGTGCAGACCACCGCCGGCAGACCGTAACGATTCAGAAATTCCGCCACATGACGCCCTTCCGTCGTGCCGGCAAACAGTAAAATCTTACTCATACCGGTATCCTCTCGGCGTCACCATTTTTCCGTCGACTTCAACGGTCTGACTGTTGCCGATAAATACGGTGGTAAACATATCCACCGGCGTTTTCTTCAGTTCTTTCAGCGGAAGTACACGCATCGACTCTCCCTCCCGGCCGATCTGGCTGACAAGGCCGCAGACGGTATCCCCGCTCTTGCTCTCCATCATGATTTCACAGGCTTTCTCCAGATAGTCCGCCCGCTTTTTGCTGCCGGGATTATAAAGACAGATCACAAAATCCGCCTCCGCCGCCAGTCTCAGACGTTTCTCGATTTTCTCCCATGGGGTCAGCAGATCGCTCAGACTGATCAGCGCAAAGTCATGAATCAGCGGTGCGCCAAGCACTGCCGCACCGCCGGTAGCCGCGGTAACCCCCGGAATCACCCTGCCTTCACAGTCGGGATACTCGGGCCAAGCTCCAGCATCAGTCCTGCCATGCCGTAGACGCCGGCGTCGCCGCTGCAGATCATCGCCACTTTCCTGCCTTTTTCCGCCTC
>ERZ1643250.3269-NODE-3269-length-11242-cov-76.025476_pt1 | contig 11242 bp, 12 predicted proteins | sample MGYA00579262_ERZ1643250 | MGnify/ENA primary metagenome ERZ1643250 (study PRJEB29033, sample SAMEA4952265) | chicken gut metagenome | biome: Broiler Chicken; feature: Gastrointestinal Tract; material: Caecum | place: Ireland | collected 2018 | study: Broiler...
TGCAGAATAAACAGCACGAAGTTGTCGCTCCCCTCGCGGGAGCGTGGATTGAAATATTACGATGTTAATAGCTTATATCCATCTGTCATGGTCGCTCCCCTCGCGGGAGCGTGGATTGAAATTTGCTATTCTCGAAAGCGATAATGAACCATCTGAGTCGCTCCCCTCGCGGGAGCGTGGATTGAAATTTGAAATAACTGACTTTACTACTTGGCTTAGTCACGTCGCTCCCCTCGCGGGAGCGTGGATTGAAATTCCAGAAGGTGTGTTAGTCCCGGTTTTTTCCGGTGTCGCTCCCCTCGCGGGAGCGTGGATTGAAATCGTTGTCCACAGATGAGATGTTGCCATGATGGCACAGTCGCTCCCCTCGCGGGAGCGTGGATTGAAATATCTTGTTCTTGCCAACCATCCAGCCTTTTGACTGTCGCTCCCCTCGCGGGAGCGTGGATTGAAATGGTTTAAAATAAAGTCATTTGCCATTGCTTCCGCCTGTCGCTCCCCTCGCGGGAGCGTGGATTGAAATTGTTAACACGGTAAAAAAATACATCAAAGATGGTTGTCGCTCCCCTCGCGGGAGCGTGGATTGAAATTATCATCGGAATGCCGTCTTGGAAAGATGAACCTGGTCGCTCCCCTCGCGGGAGCGTGGATTGAAATTTTTTCGAAAAGGATACAAGGGAAAATCATTTATCGTCGCTCCCCTCGCGGGAGCGTGGATTGAAATTCCGATGACCTGCTGGAAGCGGTGGACGATTACGGTCGCTCCCCTCGCGGGAGCGTGGATTGAAATCAATTAGGGTCGCTTGTTAATGCTTTTACATTTGTCGCTCCCCTCGCGGGAGCGTGGATTGAAATTCCAAACTGCCACACGCACCATATTTTTCCTGGCGTCGCTCCCCTCGCGGGAGCGTGGATTGAAATTAGCATCCTGTGAATAAGTAAGATTAGAAGTTGGTCGCTCCCCTCGCGGGAGCGTGGATTGAAATCTAAGGTATACTATGAAATAACAACAGAAAATGAGTCGCTCCCCTCGCGGGAGCGTGGATTGAAATATTTTTAATCTGTACTTAAAAGCTGACAGAAAAAGTCGCTCCCCTCGCGGGAGCGTGGATTGAAATTTGCAAAGGGGCAAAATTGAACGGAAAATTAAATGTCGCTCCCCTCGCGGGAGCGTGGATTGAAATACAGTTTGGACAGGACATTTACGCCTCCGATGTGGTGTCGCTCCCCTCGCGGGAGCGTGGATTGAAATGTGAAAGAGGAAAAATTTTTAACGGTGTTATCTGCTTTGTTTGAGAAATATGAGCCGAATTTTTATAAAAATATTCCAGCATGCAGAGAAGAAGTGGAAAAGGCCTGCAGATTTATGGAAGAAAACTTATCGGAACATATCAGCCTGGAAGAAATCAGCAGGTATGCGGGTCTTAGCAAATCGACGCTGCTGCGTGCGTTCGCAAAAGAAAAGGGTATCACGCCGTATCGATATCTGGAAACAATTCGGATTCATCAGGCGAAACAGATGCTGGGAGAGGGAATGGCACCGGCGGAAGTAGCCATAAAGACAGGTTTTCAGACCAAAGTCATTTTACAAACTATTTCAGCCGCCTGATCGGAGTCGCCCCGGGAGCTTACCGCCAAATCTTTTATAAAAGAAAAGAAGGGAAATGAAAAAGATGGAAAACAAAGATTACATAGGTCATGGAGCCGCACTGCTTACAATCCTCATCTGGGGAACGACCTTTATATCAACCAAAATGCTGCTTGTGGAATTTAAGCCTATTGAAATCCTGGTATTCCGGTTTGTGATGGGATTTCTTGCGCTTTGGATTATCTGCCCGAAACGGCTGAAAACTAACGGCTGGAAGCAGGAAGCTGTATTTGCGGCAGCAGGACTGTCGGGAATCTGCCTGTATTATCTGCTGGAAAATATTGCGCTGACTTACACGCTGGCATCCAATGTTGGTGTGATTATTTCAGTTGCACCGTTTTTCACGGCAATTCTGGCCCACATATTTATTGGCTCAGAAGAAAAATTCCGGGTTAATTTTTTTGCTGGCTTTATTATTGCTATGACAGGAATTGTTATGATCAGTTTAAATGGCGCAAAGCTCCAGCTGAATCCAATGGGAGACTTTCTTGCAATCCTTGCGGCCATTGTCTGGGCTGTTTATTCAATTTTGTCAAAGAAAATCAGCGGATTCGGATATCCGGTTGTTTTAACGACACGGAGAACTTTTTTCTATGGGATTCTATTTATGATACCGGCGGCATGGATTTTTGATCTCCGCCTTGATGTTACAGGATTCGCAGACCCTAAGAATTTATTGAATATTTTATATCTGGGTCTTGGAGCATCGGCGCTTTGCTTTGTTACCTGGAACTTTGCAGTGAAAAAACTGGGAGCCGTAAAGACCAGCATTTATATTTATATGGTGCCGGTCATTACAGTTATCACTTCAGTATTGATTCTTGGTGAACAGATCACATGGATGTCAGGATTGGGAGTCATTTTTACAATGTGTGGACTGATCATATCAGAAATGAAAATAAATCCAAAGAAGCTGAAAAGAATCGGCGTCTTTCTGGTTTTTCTGATTCCTTTTCTTTTTATCGGGTGTTCCGGAAGAAACAATGAATCTTCCAATTCGCAGTCTGCACAAACAAAAGAAAAAGAGCCGGAAACAAAGATAGAGGAAAAAGACTGGTCCGAAGATTTTGCCGGGTTAAATGGTGCAGCCGTCATTTACAAACCGGAGGAAAATCATTATCAGATATATAATCAGGATCTGGCACAGACACGGAGATCTCCCTGCTCCACTTTTAAAATCATATCTTCTTTGATTGCTCTGGAAAATGAAGTGATCGATCCAGATCATTCTGTCCGCAAATGGAGCGGAGAACAATTCTGGAACAGCGACTGGAACCGGGATCTTTCTTTTGAGGAAGCATTTCGCGCGTCCTGCGTCTGGTATTTCAGGGAAGTGATCGATGATATAGGAAAAGAACGAATGCAGAAAGAACTGGACAAGTTATCCTATGGAAACTGTGATATTTCCGACTGGGAAGGGAGACAGAACACAAACAATAATAACAGGGCACTGACAGGATTCTGGATTGAATCATCCCTGAAAATATCTCCAAAAGAGCAGACAGAAGTAATGGAAAGAATCTTTGGTGATACATCATCTTATTCAAAAGAAAGCCTGAACCAGTTAAAACAGGTGATGCTGACATCACAGGATAAAGAAAAAGACATTACAATTTACGGAAAAACCGGTATGGGAAAAGACAATGGAATTACGGTAGACGCCTGGTTTACGGGCTTTGCAGATGTTTCCGATGAACGGATGTATTTCTGCGTTTATCTTGGGGAAACTGAAGGAGCGGATGTGACAAGCACAAAAGCAAAAGAGATTGCAATCCAGATCATCTCTGATTTATAATTCAGAATGGAGATATGATGCAGCTGAAAAAGGCCGCAGGAAAATAGAATCAAAATAATAAATAGAAAACCACTGGCAGCAGAATGAGCCGGTGGTTTTCTGCGTAATAGGCAATCTATTTTTCCCTAACGATTTCTTCTTTTATGATTTCTATGAAGTTTTTTACATCGCTGGAAGGATTTTTTGGATAAAGAATTCCATATGGAATCTGATAATCCCACTGCACAGGCAGTGTTGTTAAAAACGGATGGATATCAGACCATGCATCTAATGTAAGAAGAAACATACCGGTCTGTTCGCACATATTAAAGGTATCCATATCATAGTAATATCCGGCATCTGTGATCATGATTTGAGGATGCGTCATATTCAATATAGTGCGGAAATAATCCAGAAGTTCGGTATCTCCGCTTTTGATCATGACAAGCCGTTCTCCGTGAAGATCTTGAAGAGACAGTTTCTTTTTGGAACACAGGGGGTGCCCTTTGGGTACGGCCACGCAAAGCTGATAATTTCCCAGATGCAGGTAATCCGCCATTTTCAGCATAGCTCTGGAATTAAAGCAGCCGACTAAAACATCCATTCGTTCTCCGAGAGACCCGATCACAGACAGAATCTGTTCCTTCCTATCTTCATATGGGACAATGCGAAACTTATACTGGGGATATTTTTCACGAAGCGGTGCCCAGAGATTCGACAAGACACTGCTTGGATTGAGGAGGGAAGAGCCGACTCTTATGGTAATTCCATCTGAAAGTTCTGCATTTCTGGCTCTCGCAATAGCATTTTCTGCATCAGCGAACATCCTTTTTCCATCTTCGTACAAGGATTTTCCAGCAGCTGTCAGCTGAATACCATGATTGCTTCGTTTTAGAAGAGTCATACCCAGGCGGTTTTCCAATGTGTTCATGTGCTTCATAACAGAAGCCGGTGTTACGAGAAGCCGCTTGGCAGCTTTAGAGAAACTGCCAGCATCTACTACCTGAAGAAAAATCTGCAATTGTTGACTGAGTATAAAGGTCACCTCTTTTTGCGTTTACTTTGAGTAAATACAGCGTAGCATTTTTGGTTATTCCATGTCAAGGAAAATGAAAATATAATAAAAAATGGAAAATACAGAAAGCAAGGAGGAAAGACATGGGATATTTAGGTGAAGACATTAAAAAACTTGGTTTTGGTCTGATGCGCCTTCCGCAGAAAGACGGAGCGATCGATATCGAACAGACAAAGACGATGGTTGATATGTTCATGGATGCCGGATTTACATATTTTGATACGGCCTGGGCGTATGCAGGCTCTGAAGACGCCATTCGACAGGCACTGGTAGAACGTTATCCGAGAGAAAGTTTCCAGCTGGCAACAAAGAATGCGGCATGGATCAACTGCAAGACAAGAGAAGAGGCCATCCAGCAGTTTGATACTTCTCTGAAGCAGACAGGAGCAGGCTATTTTGATTTCTATCTGCTTCATAATCTGGGTGAGACCCGTACAAAATATTTTGATGACTATGATATGTGGAACTGGATCAAAGAGAAGAAGGAAAGCGGAAAGATCAAACATATGGGATTCTCTTTCCATTCCACACCGGAAGAATTGGAAGAAATCCTCAACCAGCATCCGGAAATGGAATTTGTTCAGCTGCAGATCAACTATGCTGACTGGGAAAATCCTGCGGTTCAGTCCAGAGCATGTTATGAAGTGGCACGTGCCCATGGAAAATCTGTGATTATCATGGAGCCGGTCAAAGGAGGAATGCTTGCTAATCCGCCGGAATCTGTACAGAAGATTTTCAAGGAAGCCGAGCCGGACAGCTCTGTGGCATCCTGGGCAATTCGTTTCGCAGCAGACTTAGACGGACTGATTACAGTTCTTTCCGGAATGAGCAATGTAGAACAGATGGAAGACAATTTATCTTATATGAAAGACTTCCACGGACTTACAGATGCACAGAAAGAAACACTGAAAAAAGCACAGGAAGAATTGAATCGAATTCCTCTGATTCCATGTACCACATGTAATTACTGTGCAAAAGTCTGTCCAAAAGAAATCGGAATCTCCGGTTCCTTTACGGCTATGAACTATCTGACATTATATGGAGATGTGGCAGCAGCAAAACACCAGGAAGAATGGCTGGTAGGAGGCCATGGAAGAAAGCCTGCGGCAGAGTGTATCAAATGCGGAGAATGCGAAGAAGTTTGTCCGCAGCATATTAAGATCAGAGACGAGCTTGTAAAAGTAAGTGAAGCATTAAAATAGGAAAGAAATGTATAAGAAGGGCCTGTTCTTTGCAACTGTGAAGAACAGGCCTTATTTTCAGATCTTTTTTTCAATCATAGTGCTGATGATAATAAGCAGAATCGGATGAATTGCAATCAGCAGACCAGTCATAATGGCGGGAACAATATAATTGAAAGCAATAAATACAACGGTAATAATTCCAAGAAGAACCAGGGTGACCATATTAGTGATATTTCCGGCTTTTTCTTTGATGAGAATATTGCGTTCATCCAGAACATTGATCCGGTAATCAGAATCGTCCTGTATCATTTTATTATGCAGCAGCTGAGTATGGGAAATAGAAAAAACAGCTGCAAAAACAATTCCCAATGCCGTATCGATCTGCAATGGTAAATCTGTCAAAGCAATTATTACAATAAGCGCCAGAGAAACAGCATATCCTGCGTAACATAACACATTCTTAGATTTCATGATCCTCATCCTCCTCATAAATAAAAATATCTTCGATACTCATGCCGAAATATCTCGCGATTTTGAAAGCCAGCAGGATAGAAGGATTATATCTTCCATTCTCCAGAGAGCCGATGGTCTGACGAGATACTTCCAGAGCAGCTGCCAGGTCCTCTTGTTTCAGTCCTTTTTGTTTTCGTAATTCTTCTAAGCGGTTTTTCATAATGATTCCTTTCAATGGAAAGTGAGCTTTCCATACTTCAATTATAGCAGAAGGGTGCGGAATGTCAAGCAAACTTTCCATAAGCAGCCTTTTACAGAGAGTAGAAGGATTGGAAATATAATTGCAGGAAAGATAACAGGTGTAGTAAAATAAATATCAGAGAAGAACTGGATTTTTTCATATCAAGGATGAAAGAGAAATGGGGTGACGGAATGCTGAAGATTGCGATTTGTGATGATGACATTGCAGCTGTCAGACTGCATAGGGAAATTGCAGAAGACTGCTTAAGGCAGTGCGGCAGTGCCGGAGAGATAGAAGAGTATACCACCAGCGACAATTTACTGTATGATATCACAGAAGACCATTTTTTCTACGATCTGATCTTACTGGATATTGAAATGCCGGGAAGCAGCGGCATGGAGATTGCAGAAAAAATAAAACCCTTTCTTCCAAGCATAAAAATTATTTTTATAACATCCCATATCGAATACGCAATTGATGCATTTGAATTATCAGTGTTTCGCTATGTGCCAAAAGATGACATCGACAAACGGCTTCCATCCGCAATTAAAGATGCAGTGAAACTGATCGAACTGGAAGAAGGAAGAAATTACATCATTCAGACCAACATCCGTTTGGAGAAAATCCCTTATAAATTGATTTATTATATTGATCGTGACGGAAAAAACGCAAATATTGTAACGGAAAACGGCAGCTCGAAAGTGCGCAAAAGTCTGGCACAGGTTTATGATGAACTGAATGCGGAGGAATTTATCTATATCGACAGAGGCTGCATTGTCAATCTCATCCATATTATGCAGATAAAAAACGGAATGGCAGTCCTGAAAAATGGAACTTCTCTTTCCATCAGCCGCTCACATTTGCAGAAAGTAAAAGAACAGATCAATCGATATTGGGGGATGCATATATGACAGACTGGATTTTTATTATCTCAAATATTGCAGCAGCATGGGTGCGGGCTGCTGCAGGTTTATATCTCATTTCACGAATTCTGTCGACAGAAAGATTAGGCTTGAGGACTATAACGGCAGCGTGGACCGGTATGACAGTGATTTGTCTGATTTTCCATTTTACGAGCCTGCCGGAGTTCTATCGTTTTGCACTGGAAGCTGTCTGGATTACAATCTGTTCCAGACAGCTGCAGCATACAGATACGAGACTCAGTCTTTTTCTTGGGATTTTTTATGAAATTGCGGCAGCCTTCTGGCAGTTTCTGGTTTCCGCGTGGCTGGGCGTGCTGTTTCACTCCAGCAAATTTCTGGACGTTCAGACGAAGCAGGGCCAGACTGCAGTCTGGATATTTTATGTCATTTTAATATTTCTGATTCTATATCTTTCCAGAAAGCAGGATATGACGGAGAAAGCAGGATTTCGCATAGCTTCTGCAATCGGTGTGGCAGGTTTTCTCGGAATTGTGACTCTAACGGAACAAGAGACTTTGTTTATTGAGGATGAGACGCTGGATATGTGGATGATTCTGGCTCTTGTCTTTATGATGGCAGTGCTGATTTATAATATGAGACGACAATATGAAATGGAGAAAGAATTGGCAAAATTAAAAACAGAGCAGGCGGAGTTATTAGAGCGGGATTATATCACATTGAACCGGGCCTATGAAATGAATGCAAAACTATTTCATGATTTCCATAATCATATTGGAATTCTGAGGCAGTTTCTCTCCCGCGGGAAAACAAAAGAGGCAGTTGAGTACCTTGACGAACTGCAGGCGCCGGTTCGGAAAATGACAGACGCTGTATGGACGGGAGATGAAACGGTAGATTACCTGATCAGCAGCAAGGCAGCGGCAGCAAAGGACAACGATATTCAATTTACAGTGCAGGTGGAATTCCCAAAACATATGAATATAAAAAGCATTGATCTGTGTGCGATTCTCGGCAATCTGCTGGACAATGCGCTGGAAGCGGCCGGGCAGGCATCAGACCCGAAGCGAAAATGGATCCGGCTGACAATCCGCCGGATTCATCAAATGCTGGTCATAAAAATAGAGAATGGTCTTGAGACTGCGTTAAAACAGGAAAACGGAAATTTAAAAACGACAAAGGAAGAAAATGGACTGCATGGATGGGGATTAAAAAGCGCTCAGACTGCAGCTGAAAAATATGAAGGCATGGTACAGACGTCCCATACAGAAAATACATTTTACGCAGTCGCAACCCTCTCTTATCAGGCTGTATCCGTTGAAAAATAAGATTTACAAACCACGAGGCAGAATGAACGGTCTTGTGGTTTTTTCATGGTCAAAAACCTGCTGATTGCGGACATTCCCGCAGAGCTGCAGTTTCCGGAGTATGATAAAGACAGAAAAAGGAAAGAGCGAAAAGGAGGGAAACACGATGAGACATGTATATATTCGGGGAATTTTAGCATTGATCTGGTTTGTATGTGCAGTCGTATGTGTGATATCCGGGAACTTTGAAATGATAATTTTCTATCTTGCCATGGGAATTGTCTTCGCATATTCTGCATATACCACGTGGAAGAAAGAAAAGAATCATAAAGGAGGCAGGTAGTATGAAATGTCCTCTTCTGGAGATCAGAAACCTGAGTGCGTGGTATCAAAAAGACAGGAAGGTGTTATCAGAATTATCTTTAAAATTATATGAAAACGAAGTGACCGGGCTGATCGGATTAAATGGAGCCGGGAAAACAACATTTTTAAAAGTCCTGTCCGGTCTTCTGTCTTTGTATCGCTGTGAAGGCATCTGGTTTCACAATACACCTGTAAAGCTGAAGAAAAGAAGCTTTAAAACATGCCGTTATACGGTATTTGCCGAAGACAATGCATTTCAATATTTTACATTCTGGGAATATCTGTCTTATGTCTTTGGTGCTTATGGAAAAGAAATACCGGATGTAACAGATTTAATCCATGGATTTCATTTTGAGAACCATGCGGAAACACTAATCAAAGATTTATCAACCGGCAATCGGAAAAAAGTATTCCTGATTACGGCATTCGCATTGAAACCGGAATTGCTGTTTTTGGATGAGCCGGTGGGAGCGCTGGATTTTCAAAGTACAGAATATCTGTATCAGCAGATTGCAGACTATAAAAAATATGGAACTGTCCTATTTTCTTCTCATATACTGGAAAGCATCACGATAACCTCAGACCGTGTTTTTGTTCTGGAAGAAGGACGGATCCGGCAGACATTTGAAAAGGAGAAGATAGACTCCGCAAAAATCCGGGAGGCGCTGCGTTATGAAAATGATATTTAAATGTTACGCAAAAAAATTATTTGGAGCAAAATATGAGAAAGTCCTACAGAATCTATTCGTGATTTTCATTTTATATTGGGGACTGCATCTGGCAGAGATAAAGATAATAATTGCTCCGTCCATCCTGTATTTTATGATAGGCTTTCTGACTGCCGGCGTTATGTGGCAGGTTCTGGCTGCGGAGGCCGGAGCTGCTCAGATGCAGAATATGATGATGCTTCCTCTGGACGAGAAAAAATTTGTTCTTGTCTATACCGCAGCCCTTGGTCTGTATACGATTTTTTCCAGAACCGCTGTTTTACTGGCGGTGATTTTGGCAGTGTCAGAACAGGAATGGCAGGAAATCATACACACGATTTTCTGTATGATAAACGCAGTACTGGTAACTGCAGTTATCTTTTCTCTTAAGAAATATCACGCTGCAGGTATTCTATGCGCCGCAGAGATAGCAGCGGTGATTTTTCTTGGATGGAACAAAAATTGGTTCATAGGTATGCTGCTGATGATTGGAGTTACAGCTCTGTCATTGCTGCAAAATACGGACGCCTATTCTTTTTACGGGCCGGAAGGGGAAAAGAAACGGACGCCGAAAACACATCGGCATGGTTCTGTGCGGTGCTATTTCCTTCGATATTTAAAAGATCACAAAAATTATCTGGCAAATACAGAAATCATGTGGTGCGCAGCCTGTATACTGCCGATGATCTTCAGACAAATGGAGAGTATGTTTGCTGTTTTGATCGGATTTGCTGTTTTAACACTTAATACACCAATTTGCATTTTATTGTCCTGTGATCGTTCTCTGGAACAAGCGGTTCGGGTTCTGCCGGGACAGAAGCAGACGTTTTGTAGTCCTTACTGCCTGTTTATTTTTTCCTGCAATGTGACAGCAGACATGATCTTTCTCTGCAGCTGGCAGATTCAGGCGGGAGGGGTCACTGTATGGATGTTCATAACAGCTGTCTGTTTTTCGCTGCAAAGTGCCATATGCGCTGTTCTTCTGGAGTGGTTTTATCCCATCCGAAAATGGAAAACAGAGAGTGACTTGTGGCATCATCCACGGAAATATGTGGTGCCGGGATTTATGGTGCTGCTGGCGGGATTTATTGGAACAATTCCTGAAGCAACGATTCTTTTTATGATCTTGTTGGGGATAGAGATGATAAGTTTTGTGATAGTGTGCCAGAAAGCTTAGAAAATAATAAAAAGCAGGGAAACCAAAAACAGAGACCGAACATGATGAACAGTTATGCAGAAAAGAAAATAATGAAAACATGGAAGGAGAAATAGATTGATTAAAAAATCAGGAGCAACAACTCTTTGCAGATATGTCACTCCTTCCAAAATGGTAAACCATTTTCAATTCTATTGATATTATATGTATATTAAGAAAGACTGTCAACAACTTTTTTCACAAAGTTATAGACACCGGTTATTTTATTATTAGATTGAAAATAATCTTTATGAGAAATCATACGAATATTAAATAAATCTTTTATTTCCTTGTGACGTCGCTGCTTCGCTTTTCCTTCCGGAACAACCTGATCATATACATAAAGCAGAATTATAAAGTTCGGGAGTTTGACAGTTGAATAATAGAAAAATACCTTGCAGGCCGCATAAAACC